>LULX01000004.1_pt1 | contig 158947 bp, 138 predicted proteins | sample 729511 | NCBI WGS metagenome assembly LULX01 (sample SAMN03860278, study PRJNA289734) | marine metagenome | biome: seawater column; feature: ocean; material: water; isolation source: Red Sea water column Station 91 - depth 500m | place: Saudi Arabia: Red Sea | collected 2011-10-15 | depth 500 m
ACCTGATCCCATCCCGAACTCAGAAGTGAAACAGACCAGCGCCGATGGTAGTGTGGCGTTGCCCATGTGAGAGTAGGTCATCGTCAGGCTCCTAATACCTAAAACCCCAGCATCCTCGATGCTGGGGTTTTTTATTAGCTGCAAGAAAGAGATGACCTACGGGAGTGTCCGCACCGGTGCCGAAGGCAGAGCGAGCATCGCTCGCTCAGGTAAGGACGGGCACCCCGTCTCGGGGTGGCCCGGGTCATCGTTGCAGCGCAACGCGCTGCCTGCGGTATGGGAAAAGATCCCGACAAAGCAAAATCAAGGCAACCAAATCTCAAATACCCCACCACCCAGGCTCCCACCGTTGTGGAGCTTTATAGACCCACTTCTCTCTCCCTCACTGTGCAGTTTGGCGACGGAGGATGCGAAAAACAGCCCAAGGCTGGTGCTGCCACTTTTGAAATCAAGCGATTTGAAGTTCAGGGTGCCGGTATGTTGCATACTCTCCGGATAGCCTTTCCCGTCGTCCTCAACACCAATCACAAGATAACCATCTCTTTGACCAGCAGTAAGCAGGATTTTGCTTCGAGTGTAGCGAATTGCGTTGTTAATGGTGTTATTTAACACGCCGGTCAGAAGGTCCTCGTCGAAAAAGCCGTTTATGTCTTCAGCCTCTACCGAAACGTCAATGCCCAGGCCCTGAAGCAGAGGTGTGTGTCGTGCCAGGTGCTCGGTCAGGAAATCGGGCACAAAGTGTTCCTCAATGTGCGCGGAGAGGTTGTTCTCGCCAAGGCGGTAGATGCCGAGAAGTTGCACCAGATCGTTGTGCATCCTTTCGGCTTCGTACTGAAGAGTATTGAAACGTGCAGATTCCCCCAGGTTTTCCTCGTGTTCGGTGCGAAGTTCGTCCAGGGAGTTCAGGAGCATGCCTAGCGAGTTCTTCATATCGTGAACGGCTGAGGCGAGTACCATTGAAAAATCGATATTCTGGTCGTTCATTCCATCAGTCCCTTCATCTTACGTTTTAAGGCGATATAACGCCTATGTTGGCGATGTTGCTCGGGTAGTCCTGATAACCGATCAAGGCAGGACTGACAGCGCTTGAGGAGCTCAGTGCTGGTCGGGTTATTGTCGTGTTCCTTCATCAGTACCTGAACCAGGTTAAGGTTCAGGGCTGCGTGATCAGGCACGATCTCCAGAGCCTTTGAAAACGTTTCTGCTGCTTCTTGCAGGTTTCCGGATTCGAAGGCTTTGATGCCATCCCGGTTCAGGCTTCTGGCCTTGATCTTCTGGCGGAATCCCACGGGTTCATCGAGCAGGCTTTCAATCTTCTGGAGAGTTTCAGGATCGTTGCTGAAGCGTTCGGACATCTCGGCCAGTAACTGTTTCGCATCGGATTCATGCCCCAGGCGAAACAGGGTCTTGGCGTAATCAAGCCCCGTTCTGGCATCCAGAACAGTGGTATCCTGGAGCTCCGGCCTGATACTCTCGAGAATCTTCGCAGCCTGTCGATCCTGTCCCTGCCCTGCGTAAATCCGGCACTGTACGATGCGGCTGCGTAGACCGATACCTTCCTCGCCATCGAATCGCTTTTCCATTTTTTTGAGTACCGCCAGCGCTTCTTTGGCCTTTTCCGCACCATCCTCGTCGAGGTCGCCTTCACTCAGGTCCGAGAGTGTCTGGCCCAGTGCAAGGTAGTGTTCGGATTTGTCATGTATCGAGTAGGTCCCCAGCTCAACGGTTCGACGCCATGCATCTGAGGCCGTGACCATGTCCTGGTTTGAACCTGCCAGTTCGGCAAGATGCTTCTGCCGAAGCAGCGCATTGGGGGAATGCTCGGCGGCTTTTTCGAGCACTTGCTGTGCCTGTGTAGGACGCCCCTGTCGTTCCAGCCCCTCTGCGAGCAGGTCATACGCCTCCATGTAGTCCGGATGCTTTGTCAGAAGGTCTCTGAGGCCGTCTACCGCCTCGTCGAGACTTCGTTTGGCAAGCAGAACCTTGCACCGCCCGAGCTTTGCCCAGGAAAGCTCACGTTGTGCCAGGACGTCATCGTAGATCTTGAGTGCGTGAGCCAGGTCGCCCAGCTGGAAATACAGGTCGCCCAGGGTTTTCATAAGCCAGGTCTTGTAACGAGGCTGCCGCGGCAGTGCCTGGAGGCAGAGTGAAATAGCCTCCGGATAGTTCTCCCGGTCGATTTCCCGGTTAATGGGCAGGAGGATGTTGCGCTGGCTGATCAGGGCGCCCAGGCGCTTCTCCAGTACGGCCCGATTGATCGGTTTGGTGAGGTAAGCGTCGGGTTGATATTCCCTCGCTCCCATGACCATTTCCTTGGATGTTTCGGCAGTCACCATCAGGAAGAGAGAAGAGCGCTTGAGTAGTTTTTTATGCCGAAGCTCCTCCAGTATGTGCTGGCCATTCTTGCCTTCGCCAAGATTAAAGTCACACAACACGACATCTACGTGATTGTAGGTACAGTACTGAATCGCCTGATTGGCATGGGCTACCAGCTCAATTTTGTCGGCACCGCAGCTGCGAAGCATCTGGCGCATGGACAACCGGAAATTCTCGAAGTCATCAATAACCAGATAGGTGAGCTTGCCGAACGGGTTGAAGTCAGCTTTGGAATCGGTCATGAGCGCTTCTGTTTGAGTAGCTTGTTAACCAGTGCCCTCAGTGCAGCAGGTTTCACCGGTTTGTAAAGAATCTGGTAACCCCGGTCTATGGCATCTTCCCGCACTTCAGGCGCCATATAGCCGGTGATGAGTATTCCAGGGATGTCCGCGTTCAACGCACCACGAATGCTGTCCATGGCGTCGAGGCCATTCTTGTTTTCGTCCAGTTGATAATCGGCAAGTATAATATCCGGGCTTTCCCCTTCCAGTTTTGCCATGGCATCTTCCAGACTTTCCGCCGCGGTCACATCACACTTCCAATTGCCCAGTAGCGCCACCATTCCCTGGAGGATGGCCGGGTCGTTATCGATACACAGGAAATGCAGTCCCCCGAGGTTTGAGACTCTCCGGGAGCCTGCAGTGGGCTTGGCAGCGGCGGCTTCGTTCTGCTCGGGCGCGGCTGTTGGTACCGTTATCCCAAAGACGCTACCGCGACCCTGGACAGAATGGACGCTGACCGGGTGGTTCAGCATACCGCTGATGCGATCGACGATCGCAAGACCAAGGCCCAGGCCTTTTTTGTCCCGGCCATGCTGAAACCGACGGAACTCCTCGAAGATATGGGTCAGTTGATCCTCGGGTATGCCAGGACCGGTGTCCCAGACCTCTATCCGGATATAGCCTTTAAGGCGACGGCATCCCAGGAGGATCTTGCCTTCTGGTGTGTAGCGTATGGCATTGGAAAGGAAATTCTGGACCACGCGACGCAGGAGTTTGGCATCCGATCGGATCCATACCGTGCTGGGTACAACGTGCAGCTCCAGGTTCTGGTCCTTGGCGATGGCGGAAAAATCGGTTGCCAGATGGCGCATGATGTCGTTGACGGGGAAGACCCCGATGTTTGGCTCCAGGGCACCTGCATCCAGCTTGGAAATATCCAGCAGGGTGCTGATGATTTCTTCGGCGGCCCCCAGGGAACTGTCGATGTGGTCTACCAGATCTTTCATCTCACCGTCATCTGCTTTCCCGGCGAGGGCGGAGGTAAACAGTCTGGCTGCGTTCAGGGGCTGGAGCAGGTCGTGGCTGGCCGAAGCCAGGAAGCGCGTCTTGCTCTGGTTCGCCTGCTCGGCCACCGATTTGGCTTTCAGCATCTGCTCATTGATGACCTGGAGCTCCTGGGTACGTTCCTTTACCCGCTGTTCCAGGTAAATGTTCGTTTCCTTCAGGGCCTGCTCGGTTCGACGCATGGCGGTAATATCCTGGAAGGTCGTGACATAGCCACCCCCGGGGATCGGACTGCCATCAATACGCAAAACGGTTCCATCGGGCCTCTGGCGCTCATAGGACATTGGCCGACCCTCGCGCATGCTGGTGCAGCGGTCAGCCACGATTTCATCAATCCTGCGGGCAGAGAGGTTGGCGTTGGTCAGGTTGTAACGCATCAGATCTTCGACTGGGCGTCCGACCCTGACGAAGCCTTTCGGATAGGTAAACAGCTCCAGGTAACGATGGTTCCAGACCACCAGTTGTTGCTGATGGTTCACCACTGACACGCCCAGGCTGATGTTCTCAATGGCCGACTGCAGCAGCTCGCGGCTGAAAGTCATGGCCTGGGACGCTTCATCGACAATGCTGACAACGTCCTCGATCTGCATGTCCCGGCCGGTGAGGGTGGATTCCAGGACCACTCTGGCCGTAGAGGCGCCAATCACGGAAGCCAACTGGCGCTCGATGTATTTCATAAGATGAGCCGACGCCGGGCGGTGTGGGTGCAGGCGAATGGCATTGCGGCGCTCGTAATTCCGGAAAATGGTTTCCGAGCGCTCTTCACCCATGAACCGGTCCGTAAGGGCCTGCAGGTCGGACGTCAGTATCTCACCCTGCCAGCTCTGGTGTTGAGCCGTTTCGGCCTTGGGCTGTGGATCGTGAAAGAAAGAAGCAATCTGGATTTTTTCGCGGACACGCTGGCGAGTGAGCATTGAGAGCACGATGTACACGACCGTGTTGATTCCCAAACTCCAGATAATGCCGTGGCTTGTCTGGTCCAGCTCGGACCCGAACAGTGCAGTGGGCCGAGTCCAGTTCAACCCCAGGATTCCCTGCTGAACCAGGGTGTCGTTGACCCAGCCCGTGGTGGCGAGCGCCGGCAGTAGCAGGGTGTAGCACCACATCAGGAAGCCGAGGCCCAGGCCCCAGACGGCCCCCATATAATTGCCCCGGCGCCAGATAATACCGCCCACCAAGGCAGGCCCGAATTGTGCTGCCGCAGCAAACGAGAGCAGGCCGAAGGCTGTCAGGCTGTAATCTTCACCAGCCATCCGGTAAAAACCATAGGCTGTGAGCAACACCACGAAAATAGCGACACGTCTGATACTCAACAGCAGGTAACTGAGATCCGTCCGTCGGTTCATGCCTGGCCGGAAAAACTTAAGCAGCGCCGGCATGATGATCTCGTTGCTGACCATGGTGGCGATGGCCACGGAGCATACGATAACCATGGCTGCTGCGGCCGAGCCACCACCGAGGAACGCGAGTATCGCCAGCCATTCCTCGCCGGCCATGATCGGCAGCTGCAGTATCAGAACGTCAGGGTTGCCGGCTGAGGCCTCGGGCGACAACAGTCCGGCTGCTGCAATAGGGAGTACAAATGCGCTGGCTACGATCAGGTAGATAGGCATGGCCCAGCGTGCAATTTCGAAATCCCGATGGTCGGTATTTTCGACCACCATGACATGAAACTGCCGGGGCAGGCAGATGATGGCGAGCATGGCAATGAGCGTCTGGGTTATAAACGCTGGCGCTTCAATGCCGTCGGTGGTCAGGGTGCCAATCAGATCTGCGTCTTTCGCCCGCTCAAACAGGTCTCCGAATCCGCCGTAGAGGCCATAGCCAACGAACAGTCCGACGGCGACAAAGGCCACGAGTTTGATCAGTGACTCGAAGGCCACGGCCTGGATCATGCCCCGGTGATGCTCGGTGGACTCCAGATGGCGGGTCCCGAACAGGACGGTAAATACTGCCAGTGCAAGAGTGATGTACCAGGCGGAATCGTTCCACGCCGCAGTGCTCAGTTCCTCATAGCCGGTACCTGTTTCCGAAAGCACGTTGAAGCCCATGGCAATAGCTTTGAGCTGCAAGGCTATGTAGGGGACGCTGCCGATCAGTGCGAATGTCGCAATCATTGCCGCCAGCAGCTGGGATTTGCCGTAACGGGAGGCGACGAAATCGGCAATGGACGTACTGTTATTGCGCTTGCTGATATAGATGATACGGCGTAGCAAGGGCGCGCCGAAAACAAACACCAGCAGCGGGCCCAGGTAGATGGGCAGAAAGCCGAGCCCCTCCTGGGTGGCGCGGCCAACGGCGCCATAGAAGGTCCAGGAGGTGAAGTAGACTGCCAGAGACAGTGCGTATATGTGGGTGCGTGCCAGGCGTTTGCGATACAGGCCGGGGTGCTTGTCGCCGGCCCAGGCGATCACAAACAGGATCGAGATGTAGGTGATGGAAATGAGGACCAGCAGCCAGGCACTAATCATTGTTGTACGTTCCCGACGGTATCAGCAGGTTGAAGCATCACGCTAACGAGGTATCACTCTGCGCAAACGGTCTTATACAGGGTGTCTCCGGGTTCAAGCAGCTTCAGGTTGTCCACTCGAGGGCTTCCGTCAGAACCCAGTGGTACCAGTTCCCGGGTAGCACAGTTAATGATGTGAATGCGGTGGGACACGGCATCGGTCATTTTCTGCTCGAAGCGGTACAGGGTAAACCGAACAATATCTTCGCTGTTTGTGTCACGACTGATGCTTTTGGTATCGACTGTCGAGAATGCAGTGACATAGGGAAAAACGAAGGTCCAGGGGCGCCACAGGATGCCATCGGTTTCGGTATTCACAATGACGGCTTCTGCGGGCAGACGGGCCTCTTTCTGATCGAACCAGGTGTATTCCATATAAATCAGATAGCCGAGCATGCCCGCGCCGGCAAACACCGGGATAATCCACTTCGGGGCTTTGTTTCGGGTGGCAGCACGGATACCAAGAGCGATACCGGCAGTGCCGAGGCCGCAAAATACAGTGGCGACAAATGTCCAGAACATAAAATGACTTCCTCAAAAAAGAACGGGCTCCCTCATTGAGGAAGCCCGTTCAGTATCAACCTGTCAGTTCATCGAACGAAGCAGGCTGAGATGTTGCTTAGTGGTCTTGAGCCTGACCGGCACCACGTGGGTAACGGACGCTTTCAACCAGTTCCTGAATCTCAACGGGCGGTTCTTCAGTTGCGTTGGATACAACGAAGGCTACCGCAAAGTTGACGATTGCACCAACCGCACCGATCGACAGCGGGGAGATGCCCAGCACCCAGTTTTCTGGAGTGTCTGCCAGGTTGTTAGTGCCCGGAATGAACAACCAGCCCTTGTAAACAAAGATGTATACCAGGGTGAATGCCAGACCGGTCAGCATGCCGGCGATGGCGCCTTTGTTGTTCACGCGCTTGGAGAAGATACCCATCATCAGCGCCGGGAACAGGGAAGCTGCCGCGATGCCGAATGCAAGTGCAACCACCTGCGCCGCAAAGCCTGGAGGGTTGGCCCCAAGGTAGGTGGCAACAACGATTGCGACCGCCATGGATATCCGCGCCGCCAACAGCTCGCCTTTCTCCGTGATCGCCGGGTTAATGGAACCCTTGATCAGGTCGTGACTGACCGCCGAGGAAATCGCGAGCAACAGACCGGCCGCTGTGGACAGTGCTGCTGCCAGACCACCTGCTGCGATCAGACCGATGACCCAGCCGGGCAGGTTGGCGATTTCCGGGTTGGCCAGTACCAGGATATCCCGGTTAACGACGAGCTCGTTGCCGTTCCAGCCGCGGGCTTCAGCCGTAGGCGCGAAGGCTTCGCTGTCGTTGTAAAGCTGGATACGACCATCTTCGTTCTTGTCGGTGAACTGGATAAGACCCGTGATTTCCCATTCCTTGATCCAGTTTGGACGCTCGTCGTACTGGATTGGCTCCGCAGCGGTGCCGTCCGGATAGATGGTGGTCATCAGGTTCAGACGAGCCATGGAAGCAACAGCTGGTGCAGTCAGGTACAGCAGGGCGATGAATACCAGGGCCCAGCCGGCAGACCAGCGCGCGTCAGCCACCTTCGGTACGGTGAAGAAGCGGATGATAACGTGGGGCAGACCTGCAGTACCGATCATCAGCGACAGGGTGAACAGAACCATGTTCAGCTTGTTGTCGATATCGGCGGTGTACTCGTTGAAGCCGAGGTCAGTGATAACCTGGTTCAGCTTGTCGAGGATCGGCATGCCGGAATCCACGTGAGTCGAGAACAGACCCAGCGGGGGAAGCGGATTGCCAGTCAGTTGCAGGGAGATGAACACTGCAGGAATGGTGTAGGCAATGATCAGTACGCAGTACTGGGCCACCTGGGTGTAGGTGATGCCCTTCATGCCGCCCATTACCGCGTAGACGAATACCACCACTGCGGCGATCATTAGACCTACGGTGGAGTCCACTTCGAGGAAGCGGGAGAAGGCAACACCGGCACCAGCCATCTGGCCGATAACGTAGGTTACAGACGCTACGATCAGACAGATAACCGCCACCAGGCGGGCATTCTTGCTGTAGAAACGGTCACCGATGAACTCGGGCACCGTGAACTTGCCGAACTTCCGCAGGTACGGAGCCAGCAGCATCGCCAGCAGAACGTAACCGCCAGTCCAGCCCATGAGGAAGGTGGAGTTGGCGTAGCCACCGGCAGCGATCAGACCTGCCATGGAGATAAACGAAGCCGCGGACATCCAGTCGGCGCCGATTGCTGCGCCGTTGGTGATCGGGTGAACGCCGCCACCGGCAACGTAGAAGTCACTCGTGCTTCCGGCCTTGGCCCAGATAGCGATAGCGATGTAGAGGAGGAAGGAGCCCCCTACAAACATGATGTTAATGGCAAATTGACTCATTCGTTCTTACTCCTCGTGCACGCCGAATTTTTCATCGATCTTGTTCATGCGCCACGCGTAGTGGAAGATCAGAGCGATGAACGTGAGGATGGAACCTTGCTGGGCGAACCAGAAGCCCAGATCGGTACCACCAATCGGAATGCCCGCGAGCATTGGACGGAGCAGAATTGCAAAGCCGTAAGATACCAGGGCCCAGACGATCAGGCTCCCGAATATCAGGCGTAGATTCGCCTTCCAGTAGGCTTCAGCGTCGTAGCTATGACCTGACATAGGATCACTCCTGTGTTGTTGTTGTGGAGGTTGGGTGGGTTTTTGGTGAGGCACTTCTGTTAGAGAATTTATTATTCATATAAGTACTTCTCCGACTAGTTGTCCCTACTGACTTTACTGGTCAAGCGATTTATAGATATTGGCAAAAGGTCTAATTCTCAGTAATTTGGCGTGACGTCCGTCTATTTTCGAGACGTCTGGGCCAGCATCCATTCAGTAACGATGCATGTTTTGCAGACGCCGATGGTAATGAAGCTTGTCGTGCAATCCCTTCAGGGTTTTTACGCCCTCGGTGCGGGCCTTATTCAGGGCTATCAGGGTGAGCTCGGCGGTGGCAAGAGCGTCCGAGGCCGCGTGGTGTCGTTCGCTGACTTCAAGGCCGAAATAATCCGCCCAATTGTCGAGCCCCTTGCCCCCGGTTTTCGTGTTGGGAAAAAACGCAGGCATCAAGTCCGCGACATCCATCCAGGTGTGGGGCTGGGTGTATCCCAGCTGAGCCTTCAATGTCTTCTCCAGGAATTTCTGGTCGAACGCCGAGTGGTAGGCCAGAATCGGGTCGCCATTCATCCACTCTAGAAGGTAAAGCAGGGCGTCCTCGATTTCGTGCCCCTGGGTCAGTGCTTCCGGCCCGATTCCGTGAATAAGCACCGTTTCCCTGATGTCGAGCTCTGGCCGCCTCAGAATCAGGTCGAACTGGTCGCCGAGGTGGATGATGCCGCCCCTGATAGCAACCGCTCCGATAGCAATGACTTCATCCTTGGCGGCATTCAGCCCCGTGGTTTCCAGATCGAGCACAATCAGACGGCAATCCGTGAGGAGCTGTTCTCCCGGTGTTTTCGCGTGGGGCAGATTGCCAGGATCGTGGCTGCCGATCTTCCCGCCCCGCCGATGCTCAATCCATTGTTTGATTTGTTCCAGCATGTCTCGCGCCTGAAGGTCAGAGTTGGTAGGTCACTTCGAGCTTCTGCTGCAACCGCTGAGCCTGCCTGAAGGATTCCCGCAGAATCCGGCGGTCGAGCGGGTTCAGATCGTCGGGATCAATATAGTTGGTCAGCTCCTGGTCCTTTGCCAGCATTTCCTGGTGCGCCCGCATCCGGATCGCCTGGATCAGGCTATAGGCTTCTTTCCAGGCGTTGGCATCTTTCGGGTCGAAGATGCCTTTTTTGGCCAGTTCATCCATTCGTTCCAGGGTGTTTGCCGTCTCAACGCCATTCGCCAGGGCAAAGACCCGAACAGCTTCAACAAATGGCGCCAGGCCCTGGCGTTTAAGGTCCAGTGAATGCTTGTTGCCTTCATCCGACAGGTAGCGGAAGTTGCGGAACATGGTCAGCGGTGGCTTGCGCTGGAAGGCGTTGCCGGCAAGCATTTTCTGGAACAGGGCGTTTTTCCGGATCCGTGCAAGAACTTTATCCAGAAGGGCATCCAGAGGCTCTGTCGGCCCATAGATGGCTCTCATATCCAGGAAAATCGAGGAATAAACCAGGTTTTGGGGCGTGGATGCGTCAATAAAGCGGATAAACCAGTCGTCCCATTCCCTGTCGCTGAGGCACAGTTTCGGATTGCTGGCCATGATGTTGCCTTTGCACAGGGTGAAGCCGCACTCGGCCAGTTCGTCGTTAACCCTCCGGGCAAACGGCAGCAGCTTTTCCCGGACCTGTTCTTCGGTCATGCCTTCGGGCGTCTGGAACAGGATGCCATTGTCCTGGTCCGTCAACAGAGTCTGCTCCTGTCGACCCTCGCTGCCGAATGTCAGCCAGGTAAAGGGAATGCCGGGGTCGTGTTTCTTGATGTTCAGTTCCAGGACCCGACGGACAGTAACATCGTTGAGTGTCGTGATGATCTTGACCACTTGCCCGGAGTCAGCGCCGTGGGCAAGCATGGCATCCACCAGGCGGGAGACGTCCGCTCGCAGGCTCACCAGGGTACGAAGGTGGGTGGCGGTGCCGATGGTGCGGGCAAGGTTAACCAGATCCACCCGCTGCAGGGAGAACAGGTCCCGTTCCGAAACTACGCCAATCAGCTTGTGGTCGTCGTCGATGACGCACAAATGGGCAAAATGGTGCTCCGCCATCAGCATGGCGGCTTCGAATGCATCCGCATGGGAGGGCAGGCAGCAGGGATCCTTGGTCATTACCTGTTGGATGGGTGTGTCCAGCGGGCCGGTGCCCTCGGCGATCATGGTCCGAAGGTCCCGCAGTGTGAAAATGCCGGTCGGGATGCGGTTTTCATCGGTAATGATAATGCTGCCGACATTGTTCTCGTGCATACGCGCCACGGCCTTGCGCACTGGAAGGTCCGGCGAGCACACAATGGGATTTCGCAATGCATAACGTTCCAGCGGGGTGTCCAGGGAGGTACTGGAACCCATCGAAGCCATGGCGCTCGACTGGATGCGCCGGTTCACCTGATCAAGCAGGCTACTGACGCCTCGCAGGCAGAAATCCCTAAAGGGTTCACTTTCAGAAAACAGGGTAACGAAGGCCGCCTGCCCGATACTGAGGCAGAAGGTATCGCCCGATGCCCGGTGCAGGGTTCTGGTTGGCCGCTCGCCGATCATGGCGGCCAGAGGAAAACACTCACCCTGGCTGATTTCGAAGGTCGTTTCGGTGCGGTCTTCCTTATCGTTGTGGCGCTCGCCACGAATCCGCCCTTTTTTGACTACGTAGAATCGTTTTACGACGTCATGGTCCGGAGAGAGGACAACGTCGCCATCGGCGTAAAACTGAATGGAGGCATTCTCGGCGAAATGCGCCAGATGCGCATCATCCATGCTGGAAAAGGGCGCATGTTCCCGCAGAAACGTCATTATTGCTCGGATGTTCTGGGGGCGATCATTTTCCGGGTTCGCTGAGGCCATGTCCGTCGTCACTCGCTGGTTATTATTGTCCGTCTGAAGTGTAGTGTAGCCAAAGCGTTCGTCGCCTTACGATTTTGGTCGCAGGAAGCCTGACATAGATCAGTTTTCTTTAAGGCCACTGACCCGGGTGGTAAAGTCAGTATCTGAAACTGGTTATTAACTGTAATGCCATGACAACCAAAGAAGAGCGCCTCAGCTTCCTCGAGGAAATGAAAGACGTCCGGCGTATCCCTAAGCCCAACCGGGCAGAGGTAACAACGCCCCGTGAACTGACGCCCGGCCATCTGGAGCGCCAGAGGGCGGCCGTGGAGAAACCGTTGCGGGATACCAACCCGTTGACATCCGACATGGTGGAACCGCTCACGGCTCACGATGTATTGAGCTGGCAGCGGCCGGGCGTTCAGCACGGCGTGTTCCGCAAGCTCAGGCTCGGGCAGTATCCGATCGAGGCGCGCCTCGATCTGCACCGGATGACCGTTGAGCAGTCCCGGCGTGAAGTTTTCAGGTTTATCGGCGATTGTGTCCGCTACGGATTGCGTTCGGTCATCATTCTGCATGGCAAGGGCGAGCGCAATCCCGATGGAATTGCCCAACTCAAGAGCTACCTCGCCAAGTGGCTACCGGAGCTGGACGATGTCCTGGCGTTTCATTCGGCCCAAAAACACCATGGTGGTACCGGTGCGGTTTATGTCATGGTGCGAAAAAGTGACCGGGACAAGCAGCATAATCGTGAAATCCACGGAAGCCGTTAGCGGCTCCGATCCCAGACACCCTTAAATCAGAGCCGCCATGGCGGCTGAGCGGAGGTTATCGTCGTGAAAAAAGTTGCAGTAGCTGTATTGGCCGTGCTGGCGCTGGCGGGTTGCAAGGATCGAGTGATCTGGAACGACAACGGTAAAGTTGAAGAAGCCACTACGGATCGCGAAGTCTGGAACTCCAACGGCAAGATGGAATCTGGTGAACGCAAGATCTGGGTTAACAAGGATGGCGAGGAAATCGTCAAATAGACCCTGAGCATCTGACGCAGGCTCGGGCACAAGAATAAAACCGGGCAACAGGACCGGAAATGCAAAGGAGAGAGTTGGGATGGCCGTGAGCCTGACAGTTAACGGCGACGAGCGGTCGCTGAACATTGAGGGCGATACGCCGCTTTTGTGGGTATTGCGTGATGAGCTGGGGCTCAAGGGCACTAAATTCGGTTGCGGTGCCGGCCTTTGCGGCGCCTGCACGGTGCACCTGAACGGGCAGCCTGTACGCTCCTGTTCCACGCCCGTTGAAATGGCCGCCGGCGGCGAGGTCGTCACGATCGAAGGGCTGACTGATGGAGATCGGCTTCATGCCCTTCAGGAGGCCTGGATAGAACACGGTGTTCCCCAATGCGGTTACTGCCAGTCCGGCCAGATTATGAGTGCAGCTCACTTGCTGGCGAACAACTCCACCCCCTCACGGGACGAAATCGTCGCCGCCATGACGGGCAACCTTTGCCGATGCGGGACCTACTCGCGGATTATTGCGGCCGTAGAATCCGTCGCTGGCTCTGAGTCTTCAGGCGGCTATCAGAAAGGGGGCGTGTAACATGGCGATGAACCGACGGAATTTCCTCAAGGTCAGTGCCGGTGCCTCCGGCAGTCTGGTGGTTTCACTGACGTTGCCGGGCTGTGCCGGAATCCAGACCGGCTACGAGCCGGATACCGGTGAATGGCGGCCCGATGCCTGGCTCGAACTGACCACTGATGACGAAGTTTTCTTCACCCTGGCCCGGGTAGAAATGGGTCAGGGGACCTACACCGGGTTGACGACGCTTATTGCCGAGGAGCTGGAAATCCAGCCAGAGCAGATTAAACCCCGCTTCGCCCCGGTGGCACCCGAGTATCGAAATCCTTTGTACAAACTTCAGCTCACCGGCGGTAGCACCAGTGTTGCAACCAGTTGGGAGCCCTTGCGAATGGCGGGGGCTGAAGCCCGGCAGATGCTGGTTATGGCCGCGGCTCGGGTCTGGAACGTTGAAGCTAGCGATTGCCGGGCCAGTGAAGGGCGGGTGGTGCACCCGAACGGTATCGATTCCTTGGCCTATGGCAGGTTGGTCGAGCTGGCTGCCAAAGAAGTGGTTCGGGGTGACATTGCCCTGAAACCACGAAGCGAATGGAAGTACATCGGCAGGGAAAGGGGCAAGCTGGATGCCCGGGCCAAGTCGACGGGAACCGCGGTGTATGGGATTGATGTGGAACTTCCGGACATGGTTTATGGGGTGGTGACCAGGTCGCCCAGGCGCGGAGGCAGGCTACTGGGCTTTAACGGCGATCAGGTCCGGGCAATGGCGGGTGTGCTCGACGTTTTCGAGATCGAGCGCGGCGTTGCCGTCGTTGCCGACAAGTACTGGCGGGCCCGGAAAGCCCAGGACGCGCTCCGGATAGACTGGGATTTCTCGGATGCCGTGTCTTTGTCCACGAAGGATGTGTTTGATTCCTATCGCTCTGCCGCTGATGAGGACCCCGGGGAGTCCGAGCGCAGTGAAGGCAGTTTTGCCAGCGCTGTGGAGGAGGGTGACCGAGTAGTGGAAGCCGAGTACGCCCAGCCCTACCTCGCCCATGCTACGTTGGAGCCCATGAACGCCACGGCCTGGTATCGCGAAAACCGGATCGACGTGTGGGCGCCCACCCAGGCGCCGGACCTTGGACGGATCGCGGCGGCCAGGGTAACCGATCTCGGGCCCGACGATGTCATCATCAATACCACCTTTCTCGGCGGCGGCTTTGGCCGTCGGCTGACCCAGGACTACATAGAGGAAGCGGCGGCCGTGGCCTATCGCATCCGGCGGCCGGTTAAAGTTATCTGGTCCCGGGAAGAAGACACCCGCCATGACCTCTATCGTCCGGCGATGCTCCACCGCATGAAAGCCAGTCTGTCTGGTGGCGAGCTGACGGGCTGGCATCACCAGATCGTTGGACCGCAGATCCTGGACTGGTATGTTCGCAACGCGGCGCCTGCCCAGTATCCCTGGGCGCCGAAGTTCATGTACGACACTCTTGGCTCCGTCGGTCTGATGGCCGAGGGCATTGCCACTCCCAAAGATATCTCCGCGATCGAGGGGGCTATTGAGTACCCCTACCGGGTGGCCAATATTGATATTCGCCATACCCACACCGACCCCGGCATTCCCATTAGCTGGTGGCGGTCCGTGGGCTATTCCCACAACGGCTTTGCGGTTGAGACCTTCATGGACGAACTGGCCCACGAGGCCGGAGAAAATCCATACCAGTTTCGTCGTCGGCTGATTTCCCATGAGCCACGGCACCTGGAGGTGCTTGATCGGGTTGCCCGCCTTGCCAATTGGCAGTCCACTGTGCCAGAAGGCCGGGCCCGGGGCCTTGCGTTGTTCCGTAGTTTTGGCACCTATGTGGCGCAGGTGGTGGAGGCCGGAATCGAGAATGGCATTGTTCGGGTCTACAAGGTCACCTGTTCGGTGGACTGCGGCCAGGTCGTGAATCCACGTATCGTGGAGGACCAGATCGAGGGTGGCATTCTGTTCGGCCTGACGGCAGCGCTCTACGGGGAAATTACCCTGCAGAACGGTGAGGTCCAGCAGAGCAACTTCCACGATTATCCGTTGATGAGACAGTACGAGCGACCCGAGGTGGTGGTGGATATTGTTGATAGCGACGAGGCGCCGACCGGTGTTGGTGAGCCGGGCGTGCCGCCAGTCATTCCGGCCCTGGGTAATGCGCTGTTCGCACTGAATGGTAAACGCCAGCGAAGCCTGCCGTTGAAAGCCGATGTCTGAGTCAAGCGTCGCTCATTCGGTCGCCACGGGGCGTCAGATGGTTATTGCCAGGATGTCTGAGTGGCTGCAGGCGGGGCAGAGGGTGTGGTTGTGCACCATCGTCGAGACCTGGGGGTCCTCACCGCGTCCGGTTGGTTCCTGGCTGGCGATTGCGGAATCTGGCCACTGGAGCGGCTCGGTTTCCGGGGGTTGTCTGGAGGAGGATCTGTTGCGGCGCACGGCCGAAGACGGGCCAGATCATCCCGTCTTTGTTGATTACGGCATTACGGATGATGACCGGGATCATTTCCAACTGCCTTGCGGTGGCAGGATCAGGCTTCTTGTGGAGCCCCTTCAGGGGCAGTCAGGCCTTGATCATGTTAACGCGCTTGCGGGCGCCTTGCGCGATCGTGAACCGGTGGTCCGCCGCGTCCCCCTGAATGGTATTGTGGCTCTGGAACGCGCTGCGGTCAGGGCTGGTAAGGCTGTTAGCTTTGACGGCGAGCAGCTTGTCCACGTTCTGCAGCCTGAGTGCCGGCTGTTGTTGATTGGCGCTGGCGAGGTTGCCCGTTACGTTGCGGAATTTGCGACGGCGGCGGAATTTGCTGTAACCCTTTGCGAGCCCAGGGAAACGTTTGCCTCAGGCTGGAGCTACGATCAGATTCCTCTGGATCGCCGCCTGCCCGATGATCTGATTTCCAGAGAGTTTGGCGACGCCTGGTCAGGCATCCTGGCGCTGGCCCATGATCCTCGCATAGACGATATGGGCTTGCTGGCGGCCCTTCATTCCAATGCTTTTTACATTGGCGCCATGGGCTCCCGGAAAACCTCGGAAGCACGGCGGGAACGACTGGCCTCTCTGGGGCTCGATGAGGCTGCACTGGGACGACTGCGAGCGCCCATCGGCGTCGATATTCCCAGCAAGACTCCGGCAGAAATTGCCATCTCCATTGTCGCCGATCTGATCTCTGCAAGGCATCATTTGCGGGGCGCCGCTTCGTCCCTATAATGGCGGCCATGGGAGTGTTGTAAGCACTCCGAATCCCGGGAGAGAGCTCGTGTTTGATTTAACCCGATACGCAGTCGCTGCAGAAGCAATAATTGAGGCCGGCCGCTTTTTGTACCAACAGGGCTGGTCACCGGCAACCAGCAGCAACTATTCCGCCCGCGTAGACGGCGAACACATTGCCATAACCGTTTCTGGCCGCCACAAGGGGCAGCTGGGTGCCGGCGATGTTATGGTCGTAGACCTGGCGGGTCGCCCGGTGCAGAGTGATTGTCGCTCCTCGGCAGAGACCCGTTTGCATACGGTGTTGTACGAGGTGTTTCCGGAGGTTGGAGCGGTCCTTCACACGCACTCGGTGAAGGCAACGGTTCTCAGCCGCTTGCTGGAAGCTGGCCATCCGCTGACACTGGAGGGCTATGAGCTTCAGAAGGCGTTTACGGGAGTCGATACCCACGAATCAGTACTGGCCGTTCCGGTGTTTGATAACACCCAGGATATCGACGCGCTGGCGGAGCAGACCCGGGAATGGTTCCGGCAGCACCCCGAGCAGCCCGGGTATCTGATTCGCGGCCATGGCCTGTATACCTGGGGTAAAACCATGGCCGACTGCCTGCGCCATGTCGAGGCCTTTGAATTCCTGTTTGAATGTGAGCTTGAAACCATGAGGGTTCGCCCATGACCACCCTGAGTATTTTTGACCAGAGCCAGCCTGAAAAGGCACACACAGTCACCGAGAACCCGGAAAGAATAAGGGAACTTCTTGCCCGTCACGGTGTGCGCTACGAGCAGTGGCCAACCAAGGATCTGCCGGCTGATGCATCCCAGGAAGACATCCTCGAAGCCTACAGCGAGGAAGTGTCGAAACTGAGAAAGGAGTGTGGTTTTCAGTCTGCGGATGTGATCAGCCTGAACCCGGACAATCCGCAGAAAGATGCATTTCGGCAAAAGTTCCTGGATGAGCACACCCACAGTGAAGACGAAATCCGTTTCTTTGTCCGTGGCCAGGGCCTGTTTTACCTGCATTTCGGCAACGAGGTGTTTGCGGTGCTTTGCCAGAAAAACGATCTGATCAGCGTGCCAGATGGCACGCGGCACTGGTTCGATATGGGGCCTGAACCGGCGTTTACGTGTATTCGCCTGTTCACCAACCCGGAAGGCTGGGTCGCCGATTTCACCGGTGAAGACATCGCCAGCAGGTTGCCCCGATACGAGGCACTGGCAGGAGCGGCGGAATGATCCGGGTTGTGCTGACGGACATCGAAGGGACCACCAGCTCGATCTCGTTTGTGCACGATGTCCTTTTCCCCTACGCGAGCGAACACCTGCCGGGATTTGTCCGCGATCGGCATCAGGACACGCCTGCGGTGTCCGAGCAGCTGGACGCAGTGGCGGAGGCGTCAGGTATTGCTCGTGAGGATATTGATGGCCTGATTGAAGTTCTAAAGACCTGGATCAAAGAGGATCGCAAGGAAACGTCCCTGAAGGCGCTGCAGGGCATGGTCTGGGAACAGGGATACCAGCAGGGAGAGCTGAAGGGCCATATCTACGCCGATGCAGCCGATTACCTGCAGCGCTGGCATGATCGGGGGCTGCGTTTGTTCGTATATTCCTCAGGATCGGTCAAGGCCCAGAAGCTGATTTTCGGTTTCACCACGGAGGGCGACTTTACGCCATTCTTCTCTGGTTACTTCGATACTCGTATCGGTGGCAAGAAAGAGGCCGCTTCATACCGCAATATCTTGTCTGAATTGGGCGTTGAGGCGTCCACGGTGCTGTTCCTTTCAGACGTGGAGGCCGAACTCGAGGCAGCCGAGGAAGCCGGTATGCAAACCGCCTGGCTTGTTCGCGAGGGGGATCTGCCGGAGACAGAACGTTTTGTTGCGCGTGATTTTGCGGAGGTGGATACCCTGCTGCAAAAGCGCTAGGCCAACGCCCCTAAAACGCCATAGCAGGAGGATTTGATGCCCGGAACCGGTTTTTGCAGAATCGTTGCGCCGGTTCTCGCCATGCTTCTTGCCGGTTGCGACCCATTCTCTGATGCCCGCCCCATGATGGATGAGTATATGGAGCGGGTCGCCCGGGTGCTGGAAACTGATCCTGAGTTTTCTGATATCCCTTCTGCAAGCCAGCTTCCTCGTCGTCGCGACCGGGTGTTGCCCATGCCCGAGCTGGAAATGGGGATGCTCGACTTTCTTTCGCTTTACGGATGTGAACTCCAGTACGTGGTTGGGGAGAAAACCTCGGTGATGGGGCGGGTGATGCAGCCCCTGAACCGTTTGCGCTATGAAATCCGGTTTATTGAAACAGCCAGGGAGTGCCTGCCGGACATAGAGGATGAAGAGTTCGCCGAAGAGCTTACCGGCGCCATCGACAGCAAGCTGGAATCCCTGCCCATTGCCATCTGGAATGCCACCTGGGGCGTTGAAGAGATCGAGAAACTGTTCACTCTGGCCAAGGGCTATTACCCGGTAGCGCCGGAGAGCAATCCGGTGTCTGATCTGGCTCTTGATATCGACAGCCTGAATGCAGCTGTTTCACGTCTGTACTCGGAGGACCTGGCGGTTTCCCTCGATTTTGCCGGCGACGTTCATCAGCGTTGGCAGGCGGAATTCCGCGCCGGCCAGTTGATCAACAGCGCACTTCTTCTGACCGCCCGGCTCCAGGATGGCACGGAATTGCTCAGGCAGAGAATCAACGGTCGGCCCCTGTGTCTTAACGGTCAGTCCAATAACCAGTCGGATATTGTGCAGAACATGTTTTTCAGTGTGTATATCGAAAAGATCCAGCCTTACATGAGCGCCGTGAACCAGGGGCGGGCTGCGCTCATTGAGCCGTTTGAGCGGCTGGCCAAAGTCCAGAGAGAGGTCATGCCGGAGAGTTTTACGGCGTGGTACCAGCGCCATCTCTCGCAGGAAGCCCAGACCAGTCTCTGGCGGGAACTGGATGTAGCCATGATGGCGCATACCAGAGCCTGGCAGGAATTGCTGGGCCAGTGCGGGCTGCGCCCCGGCGCCTGACCCTGCTCAGCGCTGGCTTTCCGGCGTCACCCTCAGAATTTCCTCCACCGTTGTCTGGCCTGCAGCCACTTTCTGGGCGCCACTCAGGCGCAGGGATTTCATGCCTTCCTTGTAGGCATCCAGTCTGAGCTGTTCCAGCTCGCAGCGATCGGTGATCTGTCGAAGTAGAGGGCCTGAGAGCGTCATGATTTCATAAACTCCGGCCCGGCCAAGATACCCGGTGTTCCGGCACTCCAGGCAACCCACGGGCTGGTAGAACTGCTTGGGAACCGGCGCTTTCCAGGGCCGGGTCAGGGTCTGCCAGGCCTGCTCGTCGGCAGGGCCCGGCGCTTTGCAATGGGGGCAGAGGGTTCGGGCAAGCCGTTGCGCCATCACACCCAGTACCGTGGCCCGAATCAGGTACGGTGGGATACCCAGTTCCATCATCCGGGTAATAGCGCTCGGCGCGTCGTTGGTGTGCAGGGTAGAGAGCACCAGGTGGCCGGTGAGGGCAGCCTGAACCGCCATTTCCGCCGTTTCCAGATCGCGGATCTCGCCGATCATGATGATATCCGGATCCTGCCGCAGCAGGGCCCGCACGCCCGCCGCGAAGGTCAGGTCGATGTTGGTCTGGACCTGCATCTGGTTGAACGCCGGCTCCACCATTTCAATGGGATCCTCGATGGTGCAGACGTTGAGCTCGGATGACGCAATCTGTTTCAGGGTCGAGTACAGGGTTGTGGTCTTGCCGGACCCGGTCGGCCCTGTCACCAGTACAATGCCGTGGGGACGGGAGGTGATTTCCTGCCAGCGCTGGCGATCTTCCTTGCCGAATCCCAGCTGCTCATAGGACTTCAGGAGCACGTCCGGATCAAAGATCCGCATGACCATCTTTTCGCCAAAGGCGGTCGGCATGGTGGCCAGGCGCAGTTCGACCTCGCGGTTATCGGGCTTGCGGGTCTTGATGCGACCGTCCTGGGGGCGGCGTTTCTCGGCCACGTTCAGGCGACCGAGAATCTTCAACCGACTGGTGACAGCCACGCCCACGTGCTCCGGGAATTCATAGACGTTGTGGAGCACGCCGTCGATCCGGAACCGCACCTGGGTGACTGTGCGGCGGGGCTCTATGTGGATGTCTGAGGCGCGCTGGTCAAAGGCATACTGCAGCAGCCAGTCGACGATCTTGACCACGTGCTGGTCATTGGCATCCGGGTGTTCGCTGGCGCCAAGGTCCAGTAACTGTTCGAAATTCTGGTTACCTGCCACACCGGGGCCCTGGCCGCCACTGGCCTTGCTGACGGAGTTGGCAAGCTGATAGAACTCCACGGTATACCGGCGGATATCCTCGGGGTTGGCGACCACGCGACGGATATCCTTGCGAACTGCCTGTTGGAGGTTTTGGACCCAGTCGTTCTTGAAGGGCTCTGTGCTGGCGATCAGTACCTCTTCTGCGCCGATCTCTACCGCCAGAATGCCGTGGCGTTGGGCAAAGGCATAGGACATCACCCGGGCAATGGCAGGCGTGTCGATCTTCAAAGGATCAATGTGGTAGTAAGGTTGCCCGGCCCAATCTGCCAGCCAATGGGTCAGCCGGTCCAGATCAAGAGTGCGACCACTTTTCTGGCTGGTCAGCGCGGCAATGGCCACCAGTTCCAGTGGATGGCGCTTACCCTTCTGTCCATCGCCGGTGGCCGCGCCAAGATTGGCCGAGAGTACCCGTTCTGCGTCTTCCTGGCTGATTTCCCCGCTGGTGACAAGTGCGGTGCAAACATCTCTCAGGGTCAGGGTGCTTCTGGGCGGCGCGGGTGGCCTCGGCACGGTTCCGGAGTTGCTTGTTTCAGCCATAAAGTGTCAGGTCCAGGAATTCAGGGTGTATTTCCATTCGCCACTGGCCGGTTCACTTTGAGGTGAATCATGGCAACAGTGAACAACAGGAAGGTCAGTACCGTCAGAATGACCGGTCCCGTAGCACCTTCACTCAGCCAGGCAGATACGACGGCCTGGGTGAAGTAAAAGATCACCACGAACGACATCCAGATATAGCCCCGATTGTGGCCCCGAAATACCGGAATCGCAAAGGGCAGAAGCGGAAGCAGTTTCACCGCCAGAATCAACGGTATTGAAACGCCCTCGACGGGTGCCGGGTAGAAAGTTGTGATCAGCAGGGTGGCAAGCACGCCGATGTAGAGCGCGGCTGTTGCACGCAAGGTGGCGCGGGCCTTCGGGTTGTTCAGCATAGTGTGTTCCGTAATAAAAAAGTGTTAAGCAGATTACGTCTGGTACCCGGGCGTGTATCAGTCAGCAAGCTTCAGGGCGAATCGGGCAAGGCGCTCGCCAAAGGCCTGGCACAATGCTTTCTCGTCAGCGCTCAGTGGCTGCTGTTCACCGGTTCCGGCCCAATGGCTCGGGCCATAGGGAGTGCCCCCGGTTTGTGTGTCCCCCAGGCTTTTCTCGGAGTAGGGCAGGCCGCAGACGACCATGCCGTGATGCAGAAGTGGCATCATCATGGTCATCAGTGTGGTTTCCTGTCCGCCATGAAGGCTGCCGGTCGACGTGAATGCCCCGGCGGGTTTGCCTTCGAGGGCGCCGCCCAGCCATAGGTCGCCGGTGGTGTCCAGGAAGTGCTTCAAAGGCGCCGCCATGTTACCAAAGCGGGTGGGGCTGCCGATGGCCAGGCCGGCACAATTCGCGAGATCGGATTTGCTGGCATAGGGCGCCCCGGAGTCCGGCACAGCGGGCAGCGATGCTGCCGTGTCCGGTGAAACCGGCGGTACCGACCTCAACCTTGCTTCAATTCCCTCCACTCGCGCCACGCCACGTCCGATCTGGCTGGCCAGCTCTGCGGTTTGGCCGGTGCGGCTGTAGAAAAGAACAAGAACGTACGGCAATTGCTCGGGCATCGTCAGCGATCCTTCTGATCTGACTCGGGGAAGTTATTGGGGGTCAAAGAATCGAGAGAACGTTTTCTGGCGGACGACCAAGGGCTACTTTGCCGTTGGCAATCACGATCGGCCGTTCAATCAGTTTCGGGGTCGCTATCATGGCCGCGATCAATTGCTCATCGCTCAGCTCAGGGTCGTTCAGTCCCTGTTCTTTATATTCTTTTTCTTTGGTACGCATCAGCTCGCGGGGCGTCAGATTCAGGGCGCTGAGAATATCCTTTAGCTCCTGCTCTGTCGGTGGTGTTTCCAGGTAGCGTATAATCTCCGGTTCAATTCCCCGTTCGGTAAGCAGTTCAAGGGTTTGGCGGGATTTCGAGCAGCGCGGGTTGTGGAAAATCCGGGTTGGTTCTGTCATCTTCGTGCCTGGTTGTCTGAGTGGAGTCCACGATTTCTGTGGTCGGTAGTCTAACAGGAGGTTTTCCGGTGCAGTACCCTGATTCAGTTCTTCGTGGCTCCCGCCTTTGCACAGCAGCTATTGCGCTGCTTGTTCTGACGATGACGGGTTGTGAGAAAATTGAACTTGAACGGGCCGAAGGAACAAAGCTGAACTGGGACTCGTTTCGCGGTCAGTGGGTGCTGGTCAACTACTGGGCGGAATGGTGCAAGCCATGTCTTGAGGAAATTCCCGAGCTCAACGAGCTCGACCAGGCACCCGACATCACCGTACTTGGCGTTAATTTCGATGGTGTGCGGGGCGATGCGCTGGTGGAACTCGGGGAACGGATGGGCATTGAATTTACCATGCTGGCGGATGACCCGGGACCCGGGTTCGGCTGGAAACTGCCGGTCGCGCTGCCGGCCACCTTCCTGGTCAATCCCGATGGTGATCTGGTTGAGACTCGTTTTGGCCCCCAGACCGAAGAAGAGCTCAGGGCAGTAATCGGCGGCTGAGACCGCAGCTCTAACTGAATTTTACAGCAGGAATAACCTGACGTTATGTCGCAGACTTTTGTACATCTCCGTGTCCATTCCGAGTACTCCATGGTGGATGGCCTGGTCAGGGTGAAACCGCTGATCAAACGTGTTGCCGAGCTGGGCATGCCGGCCGTCGGCCTGACCGAGCAATCCAATATGTGCTCGCTGGTGCGTTTCTATAAGGCGGCCATGGGCGCGGGTGTCAAACCCGTCATAGGCGCGGATCTCTGGCTGGAAAATCCGGATGAACCCGAAAACCCTTTCCGGCTGACGCTGCTTGCCCGAGACAACGATGGTTATCTCAACCTCACTGAAATCATTTCCCTGGGTTACACCGAGGGCCAGCGGTTCGGCAAGCCGATTATCCAGCGAAAGTGGCTGGAGGCCAGAGCGAACGGTCTGATTGCGCTCTCCGGCGCAAAGCTGGGTGATGTGGGCAAGGCGCTGATGGCCGGCAAGCCGGAACTGGCTCGGGAGCGGGCCCGTTACTGGATGGATCTGTACCCGGACAGCTACTACCTGGAGCTCCAGCGCACTGGTCGACCGGGTGACGAGGACTGCCTGCATCTGAGTGTTGAGCTGGCCGGGGCGCTTGGCCTTCCAGTGGTGGCCACCAACGATGTTCACTTCCTCGAAGCGGAAGACTTTGAGGCCCACGAGGCCCGGGTTTGCATCGGCGAGAGTCGTACTCTGGACGATCCGCGGCGTGACCGTCGGTTCAGTGATCAGCAGTACCTGCGCAGCGCCGATGAGATGATCGAGCTGTTCAGCGACATCCCCGAGGCCATCGAGAATACGGTGGAAATTGCCCGGCGCTGCTCGGTGAAGGTTCGGATGGGCGAATATTTCCTTCCTAACTACCCGATTCCGGACGGCATGACCATGGACGACTATTTCCGGAAGGTCTCCGAGGAAGGCCTGGAGGAGCGGCTTGCCAAGACCCTGAGCAAAGACGATCCGGAATACGATGCCAAGCGGGAGGCCTACTACAAGCGCCTGAACTTCGAGCTGGACATCATTATCCAGATGGGTTTCCCGGGCTACTTCCTGATCGTGATGGACTTTATCAAGTGGGCCAAGAACAACGGCGTGCCGGTCGGGCCAGGTCGGGGGTCCGGTGCCGGCTCCCTGGTGGCCTATGCCCAGTTGATTACCGATCTGGATCCCCTGGAGTACGACCTGCTGTTCGAGCGCTTCCTGAACCCGGAAAGGGTCTCCATGCCTGACTTTGACGTCGATTTCTGCATGGAAGGGCGGGACAGGGTGATCGAGTACACCGCCCAGAAGTACGGGCGTGAGGCGGTGTCGCAGATCATTACCTTCGGCACCATGGCCGCGAAGGCGGTTGTGCGGGACGTTGCCCGGGTGCAGGGCAAATCCTATGGCCTGGCCGACAAGCTGTCCAAAATGATCCCGTTCGAGCCGGGCATGACCCTTGAGAAGGCTCTGGAACAGGAACCACAACTGGTCGAGTTTCTCGAGAATGACGAGGAAGCCCAGGAAATCTGGGAAATGGCCCTGAAGCTCGAGGGCGTATGCCGGAACGCCGGTAAGCACGCAGGTGGCGTGGTGATCGCGCCCACCAAGATCACCGATTTCTCGCCCCTGTATTGTGATGATGAGGGCGGAAGCCTGGTGACCCAGTTCGATAAGGGCGATGTGGAAGATGCCGGACTGGTGAAGTTCGACTTCCTGGGCCTGCGGACGCTCACGATTATCAAGTGGGCGCTGAACATGATCAATCCGCGCCGGGAAAAGAAGGGCATGCAGCCTCTCGACATCAACGAGATTCCACTGGATGACGTGCCCTCGTTCGACATGCTCAAGAAAGCTGAAACCACGGCAGTGTTCCAGCTGGAATCCCGGGGCATGAAAGACCTGATTCGCCGTCTCCAGCCAGACTCCCTCGAAGACATGATCGCCCTAGTGGCTCTGTTTCGGCCGGGGCCGCTGCAATCGGGCATGGTGGATGACTTTATTGACCGTAAGCACGGTCGCCAGCCCATGTCCTTCCCGCACCCGGATTACCAGTACGAGGGCCTGAAGCCCGTACTGGAACCGACCTACGGCGTCATCCTGTATCAGGAGCAGGTCATGCAGATCGCCCAGGTCATGGCCGGCTATACCCTAGGTGGAGCGGACATGCTGCGCCGGGCCATGGGTAAGAAAAAGCCCGAGGAGATGGCCAAGCAGAAGCAGATCTTCCTGGATGGCTGCGAAAAGAATGGCATCAACAAAACCCTGGCCGAAAATATCTTCGATCTGGTGGAAAAGTTTGCCGGCTACGGCTTCAACAAATCCCACTCGGCTGCTTACGCCCTGGTGTCATACCAGACCCTCTGGCTGAAAGCCCATTACCCGGCAGAGTTCATGGCCGCGGTACTGACTGCCGATATGCAGAACACCGATAAGGTGGTCACGCTGGTGGAAGAATGCCGGAACATGAAGCTGGATCTTCTGGTGCCGGATGTCAGCCGTTCGGAATACACCTTTACCGTTAATGACGACGGCCAGATTGTGTATGGTCTCGGAGCGATCAAGGGCTTGGGTGAGGGCCCGATCCAGAGCATTGTTGAGGGTCGCGGCGATGGCGAGCCGTTCCAGGATATCTTTGATTTCTGTCGGCGGGTTGACCTCAAGAAGGTCAACAAGCGGGCCATGGAAGCGCTTATCCGCTCCGGTGCCATGGACAAGCTGGGTGCGAGCCGCGCGCAGCTCATGGCAAGCATTGACAAGGCCGTGCAGCAGGCCGACCAACAATCCCGGAACGAATCCGTTGGCATGATGGATATGTTTGGCGAAATGCTGGAAGCCGGTGATGGTGGCGATCCCTACGAGGACGTGGCCGGGGTACGCGAATGGCCGGAGAAGCAGCGGCTGAAAGGCGAAAAGGATACCCTGGGGCTGTACCTCACCGGTCATCCGTTTGACGAGTATGAAAAAGAAGTTCGTCGGTTTGTCCGGTCCTCCATTGCCGATCTGAAGCCGAACAAGTCACCCCAGCGGGTGGCGGGGCTGGTGGTTGCCCAGCGCACCATGAAAACGCGCACCGGCTCCACGATGTGTTTTATCACCCTTGACGACCGCAGTGCCCGGATTGAGGCGACGCTGTTTTCCGAGGCGTTTTTCGAAAACCGTGAGCTGTTGCAATCCGACCAGGTGATTGTGGTGGAAGGCCAGGTCAGTCACGACGACTATTCCGGGCAGATGAAAATGCGAGTGAGCTCGGTGATGGATGTGGCAACGGCTCGCCAGCAGTTCAGTCGTGGCCTCAAACTGAACCTGCACGCCGATCAGTTGCAGAACGGCTTGCTGGAGAAGCTCGACAGTACTCTGCGGCCCTTCCGATGCGAAGGCAGCCCGGTCTGGATCGAGTACAGCAGCCCCGAGGCGTCGACCCGGATCGAGCTCGGTGAGTCCTGGCGTGTGCAGCCGGATGACAACCTGCTGCTGGAGCTCCGGTACCTCGTAGGCGACCAGTCGGTAGAACTGGTCTATGATTGAATGAGTTGAAAATTAAAAGTTTGTCAGACAGCGGACTCATACCAATGTCCGCTTTAGCCACTGACCGGGCGCTGCTATCTTTGTGTCAAATTCTGGTTTGGCGGAGTACGTTCCCGCCTGGCAAAAAATGATGGAACATCATGAACCCTAACTATCTGGATTTCGAACAGCCAATCGCCGACCTGGAAGCCAAGATTGAAGAGCTTCGGATGGTTGGTAACGATACCGACATCAATATCACAGACGAGATCACCCGGCTGAAGAAAAAGAGCGTCAGCCTTACCGAGAGCATTTTCTCAGATCTCAAGCCCTGGGACGTTGCGCGGCTGGCCCGTCACCCTCGCAGGCCCTACACCCTGGACTACATCGAATCCATCTTTGAGGATTTTGATGAGCTGCACGGTGATCGTCGCTACGCCGACGACCTGGCTATCGTAGGCGGTACCGCCAGGCTGGATGACAAACCGGTGATGGTCATCGGTCATCAAAAGGGTCGGGAAGTCCGCGACAAGGTCAAGCGTAATTTCGGTATGCCCCGGCCTGAGGGCTACCGTAAGGCCCTGCGTCTGATGGAGATGGCCGAGCGTTTCAAGATGCCTATCCTTACCTTCATCGATACGCCAGGGGCTTATCCGGGCATTGGTGCGGAAGAGCGCGGGCAGAGTGAGGCAATTGCCTTTAACCTGGCGGTCATGTCCCGCCTCAAGACACCCATTATCTCCACGGTGATCGGTGAGGGCGGTTCCGGTGGCGCCTTGGCCATCGGTGTCTGTGACCAGCTGAACATGCTCCAGTACTCTACCTACGCGGTGATTTCCCCAGAGGGCTGTGCCTCAATCCTCTGGAAGAGTGCCGAGTACGCTGCCCAGGCGGCGGAGGCTATGGGTGTAACGGCTGATCGGCTCAAAGACCTGGGGCTGGCGGATAACGTGGTAACCGAGCCCCTCGGCGGTGCTCACCGCAACCCGGAAAAAATGTCGGAATCCCTAAAGGAGGTTCTGGCAAAAGGTGTCGCTGAACTCAGTCGCCTGCCATTGGATGAGCTGGTATCCCGCCGCTATGAGCGGCTGACCCGCTATGACACCGGGCGCTGAGCCCGGTTCCGGATTCACCTGGCCGGAGGCACTGTGCGCCCCGGTCAGAGAACTCCCCGATCACGCCCGCCTGTTGGTTGCCCTGAGCGGCGGCCTCGATTCCACCCTGCTGTTACACCTGGCAGTCCATTGCCATGGGCATTCCGGGACTGTCCGAGCGGTTCATATCAATCATCAGCTGCAGCCGAATGCCTCCGAGACCGAATCATTCTGCCGCGATCTTTGTGGGCGCCTGGGTGTCCCGCTTGTGGTTGAGAAGGTCACTGTCGGGAGCGGGGGAAACTCGGATGGTGGCATCGAAGAGGCAGCTCGCAAAGCGCGCTATTCCGCCCTGGAAGCGATGGTTCAGCGGAGGGATCTGGTTCTGATGGCTCACCATGGCGATGATCAGGCCGAAACGGTGCTGTTCCGGATGCTGAGGGGCAGCGGTGTTGCCGGGCTGGCGGGTATGCCGTTCAGCCGTACCCTCGGCCCGGCGACACTGGTCCGGCCTCTGCTTGGGTTTGAACGGGCCGAGCTTGAGCGATGGGCCAGGTCCGCTGGTCTGTCGTGGGTTGATGACCCCAGCAACATTGACCAACGATTTGACCGGAATTTCCTGCGCCACACGGTGCTGCCAGCTCTGCGGGAGCGCTGGCCGGGGCTGAATCGCAGGTTGCGCCACACGGCAGACGCCTGTGCCGAAAGTGAAGCGCTGAACCGAAAGCTGGCGACCTTGCAGTGGCAGGCTGTCGGCGGTGAGCAGGACCGACTGCCCGTTGAGGGGCTGAAAACCTTATCTCTGGCGGAGCAGAAAAACCTGATTCGCTGGTGGGTTCGGGAACGGGGGTTTCCTGCGCCCACAATCAGCAGTTGGCAGCAGGTTATGCAGGACCTGATTTTCGCAAGAGAGGATCGGGAGCCGGAGTTCCGGTCCGACGGTTTCAGTCTGCGCCGCTTTCAGGGCGATCTTTACCTGGTTCCGGATCACTCGCAGCTGCCGGACGTCCCCGTTACTCTGGAGCCGGGTCCCGGGCTGAACTTTGGCGAATGGTTCCTGAAGCTGGAGCCGGCCGTTACCCCGGAAAGACCGTTGCCGCCAATACGGATATTTACGAGGCAGGGCGGTGAGCGGGTACGTTTCCGTCCGGATGGTCCGTCCCGTTCGCTCAAGAAGTGGCTGCAGGAGATTGCGGTTCCACCCTGGGAAAGGGCCCGGCTGCCGCTGGTTTTCGCCGGTTCCGGGGATGCAGCGGAACTCGTTGCCATTGGCGATTTATGGTGTTCTGAACAATACTCGGAAGGCGCCCATGCCGCCGGTTGGCGGCTGGTTGTAGAGCGGGAATGTGATTGAGTCAATGGGGCCTTTCTGGTAGTCTGGCGTCCCATCTTGAGATGACAATCTCCCTCCTTCACCGAACCAGACAATCACGGAATCTGCATGACGCGTTATATTTTCGTCACCGGCGGTGTCGTGTCCTCCTTGGGGAAAGGTATCGCATCAGCCTCACTGGCTGCGATCCTCGAGGCACGCGGCCTGAAGGTCACTATTCTCAAGCTGGACCCGTACATCAACGTGGACCCCGGCACCATGAGCCCGTTCCAGCACGGTGAGGTTTTTGTCACCGAGGATGGCGCGGAAACAGACCTGGATCTGGGCCACTATGAGCGCTTCATCCGTTCCCGGATGAGTAAGCGTAATAACTTCACCACCGGCCGGGTGTACGAAGAGGTGATCCGCAAGGAGCGCCGTGGTGACTACCTGGGCGGAACCGTTCAGGTGATTCCTCACATCACTGACGAGATCAAGCGTCGGGTTGTTGAAGGGGCTGCCGGCGCTGATGTGGCACTGATCGAAATCGGTGGTACGGTTGGCGATATTGAATCCCTGCCGTTCCTGGAAGCCTGTCGTCAGCTCAAGGTAGAAGTAGGTTCCCAGCGTGCGCTGTTCATGCATCTGACCCTGGTTCCGTACATTGCCACGGCCGGTGAGATCAAGACCAAGCCAACCCAGCATTCCGTCAAGGAAATGCGCTCTATCGGCCTGCAGCCGGATATACTGCTGTGCCGCTCGGAGCATGAGGTGGACGCCAGCTCGCGTCGCAAGATTGCCCTGTTCACCAACGTCGAAGAGCGGGCAGTTATTCCTCTCCAGGATGCCAAATCCATTTATGCCATCCCGCGCATGCTCTACGAGCATGGCCTGGATCAGTTGGTTATCGAGCGCTTCGGTCTGGATGCCCGTCCTGCGGACCTGAGTGAATGGGACAACGTTGTTGAATCGTTGATGAACCCCGAGCAGGAAGTAACCATTGCCATGGTTGGCAAGTACATGGAACTCCTGGACGCTTACAAGTCCCTGATTGAATCCCTGCTTCACGCCGGCATCAAGACCCGTACCAAGGTCAATATCAACTACATCGATTCCGAAGATATTGAGCGTGACGGTACAGGCGCGCTGGAAAGTGCCGACGCTATCCTGGTGCCGGGCGGCTTCGGCGAGCGTGGCGTTGAAGGCAAGATCCGCACCGTTCAGTACGCCCGTGAGAACAAGGTACCTTACCTGGGCATCTGTCTGGGTATGCAGGTTGCAGTTATTGAATATGCCCGCAATGTGGCAGGCCTCAAAGATGCACACAGCACGGAATTCCGGACGCACACGCCGGAACCGGTTGTCGGCCTTATCACCGAGTGGCTGGATTCTACCGGCGAGCGGGAAGAGCGTACTGAAGAGTCCGATCTGGGCGGAACCATGCGTCTTGGCGCCCAGGACTGCGTGCTGACCGAAGGCTCCACCATTGCCAACTGCTACGGCAAGAAAACCATTCAAGAGCGTCATCGCCACCGCTACGAGGTGAACAATCATTTCCTGCCGAGGCTGGAAGAGGCCGGGCTCCAGATCTCTGGCCGTTCATCGGATGGACGCTTGGTGGAAGTGGTCGAGGCGCCGAACCATCCCTGGTTTGTTGCCTGCCAGTTCCATCCGGAATTTACCTCCACTCCCAGGGACGGCCACCCGCTGTTCAAGGGCTTTGTTGAGGCAGCACTGGCCAGCAAGAAAGGATCCTGAAGATGGCGCAGAGCACCGTAAACGTATCGGGAATCGAGGTCGCCAACGACAAGCCGTTCGTGCTCTTTGGCGGCATGAACGTTCTGGAGTCGCCGGAGCTGGCCACGGAAGTGGCCCAGGCCTACGTTGAGGTAACTGGCAAGCTGGGTATTCCCTACGTTTTCAAAGCGTCTTTTGATAAAGCCAACCGGTCGTCCGTGAACTCTTTCCGTGGCCCCGGCCTGGAGAAAGGTCTTCAGATACTGGCGGACATCAAGAGCAAGTTCGGTGTTCCCATTATTTCGGACGTCCACGAGCCGGCTCAGGCGGCCCCGGCAGCCGAAGTCTGTGACATTATCCAACTGCCGGCGTTTCTGAGCCGCCAGACGGATCTGGTGGTCGCCATGGCGAAAACCGGTGCCGTGATCAACATCAAGAAGGCCCAGTTCCTCGCGCCCCAGGAAATGAAGCACATCATTACCAAATGCGAGGAAGCCGGCAACGACAAGGTAATCCTCTGTGAGCGGGGCAGCAGCTTCGGTTACAACAACCTGGTCGTCGACATGCTCGGCTTTGGCATTATGAAAGCCATGAATGTGCCGGTGATGTTTGACGTGACACACTCGCTGCAAATGCCGGGTGGCCGTGCCGATTCCGCCGGTGGCCGACGTGCCCAGGTGACCGATCTGGCGCTGGCGGGTATGTCCCAGGGGCTGGCAGGTTTGTTCCTTGAGGCCCATCCGGACCCGGACAAAGCCAAGTGCGATGGCCCCTGCGCTTTGCGGCTCAGCCAGCTTGAGCCCTTCCTGCAGCGGGTAAAAGCTGTGGATGATCTGGTAAAAAGCTTTAAATCGATCGACACCGCCTGATTGGCGGTGTTGGCGTTTTACGCGGACTATGGGAGCGAGCGGGAACGGCCCTGCGAAAATGTAGAGGGCCATGGATGGCCCGAAACAAGCGCACATGGATGTGCTCGTAGCGGTTTTCGCAGGGCCGTTCCCGTTCGCTCTGACTCCCGAATTTGAAAATGAACTTGGAGACAGAGAAGAATGACCAAGATTGCCAACATCAAGGGCCGTGAGGTTCTGGATTCCCGCGGTAACCCTACTGTAGAAGCCGACGTTATCCTGGAAGACGGCACCATTGGTACCGCCTGCGCACCGTCTGGCGCTTCCACCGGTTCCCGCGAAGCGCTTGAGCTGCGTGATGGTGATGCTTCCCGTTACCTTGGCAAAGGTGTTCTGAAGGCGGTTGAAGCCGTAAACAGCAAGATCCGTGAAGCCCTCGTAGGCAAAGACGCCGCCGATCAGCGCACTCTGGACCAGATCATGCTGGACCTCGATGGCACGGAGAACAAGGCTAACCTTGGCGCTAACGCCATTCTGGCTGTGTCCCTGGCGGCGGCCAAAGCCGCGGCAATCTCCCTGGGCAAGCCTCTGTACGCGCACATTGCCGACATCAACGGTACCTCTGGCAAGTTCTCCATGCCCGTACCGATGATGAACATCCTGAACGGTGGCGAGCACGCGGATAATAACGTGGATATCCAGGAGTTCATGGTTCAGCCGGTTTCCGCCAAGAGCTTCTCTGAAGCGCTGCGTGTTGGCGCGGAGATTTTTCACAGCCTGAAGAAAGTGCTGAAGGCCCAGGGCCTGAACACCGCCGTTGGTGATGAGGGCGGCTTTGCGCCGAACCTGCCCTCCAACGAAGCCGCACTGGCCGTCATTCAGGAAGCGGTCGAGAAGGCCGGTTATAAGCTGGGTACCGATGTAACCCTGGCTCTGGACTGTGCCTCCTCTGAATTCTACAAGGATGGCCAGTACCAGCTGTCCGGTGAAGGCAAGAGTTTCGATTCCGAGGGCTTTGCCGATTACCTGGCAGGACTTTGCGAGCGTTACCCGATCGTCTCCATCGAAGACGGCATGGACGAGAGCGACTGGGATGGCTGGAAAGTGCTGACCGACAAGCTCGGTAGCAAGGTTCAGCTGGTGGGCGACGACCTGTTTGTTACCAACACCAAGATCCTCAAGCAGGGTATCGAGAAGGGCGTGGGTAACTCTATCCTGATCAAGTTCAACCAGATCGGCAGCCTGAGCGAAACCCTTGATGCGATCAAGATGGCACAGGATGCCGGCTTTACCGCCGTGATTTCCCATCGCTCCGGTGAAACCGAGGACACCACCATTGCCGATCTGGCTGTAGCCACCTGTGCCGGCCAGATCAAGACCGGCTCGCTGTGCCGTTCCGATCGCGTTGCCAAGTACAACCAGTTGCTGCGCATTGAAGAAGCCCTGGATGGCAAAGCGCCGTACCGCGGCCTGAGCGAGATCAAGGGGCAGGGCTGATCGACTGATCTGACCGGTTCTGGTTAAGTTTCGGGCCGGCAATCAGCGAAAAACTGTTAAGGCCATCGTGTTCCGAGCGAAAGCTTGGTTACGATGGCCTTTTTGTACAGGCAGTTAGAAGAATTTGTTGCTAATCTACTCTAAGGTCTATACTCAACGTCCGGCGTTGGCATTTTGATTGATTGAATTTGACTGGAATCGGCAATGAAGTTGCTCTGGACCACAATGGTTGTTGTTATTCTCCTGCTGCAGGTGCGCCTGTGGGTCGGGGAGGGCAGCTTTGCGCAGGTATGGGCTCTCGAGAAGTCCATCGCCGAGCAACGTGAAGAAAATGCCGAACTGGCTACCCGCAATGAACGTCTGTATGCCGAAGTCAGAAATCTGCGTAATGAGCAGGGCGCCGTTGAAGAGCGGGCCAGAATGAACCTCGGCCTGATTAGAGACGACGAGACCTTTTTCCTGGTTGTTGAAAACTGATTGTCTATGCCTGCTCCGAGACTTTGGCTGATTGTCCCTGCCGCCGGCATCGGCCAGCGTATGCAGGCCGAACAACCGAAACAGTACCTTCGAATCGGCCAGCGTTTCATTCTCGATATCACCCTTTCCCGATTGATGGATTCCGCCCCGTTTTCCGGCTGCATGGTGCCATTGCATCCGGCCGATCATTGGTGGCCGGATACCGAGGCCAGCGGCGATAGCCGAATCCAGACCTGCACCGGCGGATCCGAAAGGGCCGAGTCGGTATTGTCCGCACTGCATGCCGTGGCGGAGCAGATCAGGGATGATGATTGGGTCCTGGTCCACGATGCGGCACGACCATGCCTTCATACCCGGGATCTGTCGAACCTGATTGACCAACTCTACCACCACCCTGTCGGGGGGCTTCTGGCTTCGCCAGTGGCCGACACCCTGAAGCGGACTGGCACCGGCGACCTGCCTGAAGTTCTTGAAACGGTGGATCGCAAACATCTGTGGCGGGCATTAACGCCTCAGATGTTTCGCTATCGTATTCTGGTGGATTCACTGGAAGCTGCCCTTGCCGGCGAACTTCTGGTGACTGATGAGTCCTCTGCCGTGGAGTTTTCCGGTAACATGCCCGTTCTGGTCGAAGGACGGCCGGACAATATCAAGATCACCGTACCCGCAGATCTGGCCCTCGCAGGCTTCATTCTCAGCCGGTTCTGAATTTTCGGAGTTTCCGGAGTACATTATGCGTATTGGTCAGGGCTTTGATGTCCATGCCTTCTGTGAAGGCGACAATGTGATTATTGGCGGTGTAAGCATTCCGCATTCCCACGGGCTGAAGGCCCATTCCGATGGTGATGTCCTGCTGCACGCACTGGCGGACGCGCTGCTGGGTGCCGTAGCACTGGGCGACATCGGGCATTTTTTTCCGGACACCAGTGATGAGTGGGCGGGTGCCGACAGCCGCGACCTTCTGCGCCGCGTCATGACCCGGGTCCGGGATGAGGGGTTTGGCGTGGTGAATGTGGATGCCACCATCATCGCTCAAGCTCCTAAAATGGCCCCTCATATTGATGCCATCCGTCTGAACATTGCGGAAGACCTGGGCGTTCCGGCCAGTCGCGTTAGTGTGAAAGCCACCACCACGGAAAAACTCGGCTTTACCGGGCGCGGTGAGGGCATTGCCTGCCAGGCTATCTGCCTGCTTGAACCGGTGGATTCGTGAGTCAGTGGCGCCTTGACTGGCCCACGTCTGGCGGTGGGCGTGTTGCTTCGGGCCGTTTGAAGACAGCGCCCGGCGATTTCATTGTTGACGAGGTGCTGGAATTTCAGGAAAGCGGCTCCGATCTCAGGGCAGACGCAATCTCCGGTGTCGGAGAGCATCTCTGTGTGAAACTGGAGAAAGTGGGCGATAACACAGAGTACGTCGCTCGCGAACTGGCCAGAATGGCGGGTTTTCGCAACTTTGATGTCGGCTTCTGCGGTCTCAAGGATCGACATGCGGTAACACGCCAATGGTTCAGTCTCTATCGGCCAGGGTGTGAAGCTCAAGACGCCGCCCTGATTGACGAAATTGATGTTCGATGGCCCGTTCTTGCGGCCTCGCGACAGGCCCGGAAATTGCGGCGGGGAGAGCACAGTGGCAATGGCTTTGTAATCACCCTGAGAGCAGTCACCGGGGAACGCGAGGTGATTGATCGTGCTCTGGTGCGCCTGGCAGATATTGGCGCTCCCAATTACTTTGGCCCCCAACGGTTCGGCAACGGTGGTGCAAACCTTGACCGGGCGGTGCATCTGGATCCTGCCACCCTGAACCGTCGGAACCGGTCCGGCGGAAAAGGCCGGGGTGGCAAAAAGCGCGCTGGCAGCGACGGCTCGAAAAACGTATTGTATTTTTCGGCGGCGCGCTCATGGCTGTTCAATGAGGTGCTTGCGGCTCGGGTAAGCGATGGCAGCTGGGCCGAGGCGGGGGCTACAGGCCCCTTGTGGGGTGACGGCGGCACGACGGCTTCCGGGGCACTGGAAGCTCTTGAACGGGACATTGTTGCGCAAACCCCTGGCTTGGCGAGCCTGTTCTCGGTCACCCGGATGAAACCGGAGCGACGTCCCCTGGCGGCAAAGCCCGATAGGCTTGCCTGGCGGTGGCTGGCTGAGGACACTCTGGAACTGACGTTCTTTTTGTCACCAGGCCAGTACGCCACAACGATTTTGAGTGATATTTTCGAGCTTGAGGACATGAGCCTCAGCCGACATAACGAACAACAAGGCTAGCGGAGAACACTGTGCGTATTCTGTTGTCGAACGATGACGGCGTTCACTCACCGGGGCTAATTGCCCTGTTCGAGGGATTGAAGGGGCTGGGTGAGCTGGAGGTGGTGGCGCCCGATCGGGATCATAGCGGCGCCAGCAACGCCCTTACCCTCAATCGGCCTTTGACCGTAGAAGAGCATCCCAACGGGTTCCGCTCTGTGGATGGCACCCCGACCGACTGTGTTCATCTGGCGGTTAACGGGCTGTTCAAAGAGCCGTTCGACAGAGTAGTCTCCGGAATAAACACCCACGCCAACCTGGGCGATGACATTATTTATTCGGGTACTGTTGCCGCAGCCACTGAGGGACGTCACCTTGGTCTTCCGGCCATCGCTGTTTCCCTGGTCAACGATGGCCACTTTCACTATGCGACGGCTGCCCGGGTGGTCCGGATGCTGCTCGAGAACGAGAGCCCTCTGGAGCTCGGGCCGCGCTCTATCCTCAACGTTAATGTACCGGACGTCCCCTGGGAAGAACTGGCAGGCATTCGGGTAACCCGTCTGGGCCACCGGGAACGGGCGGAAGGCGCGGTGCCAATGACCTGTCCCCGCGGTAAGGAACGTTACTGGATAGGGGCGGCCGGTGTGGGCGGTGATGCCGGTCCTGGTACCGATTTCAACGCCGTCCGCGAAGGCTACGTCTCGGTAACCCCGGTGCATATAGATATGACCCGGCATGAGGCCCTTTCGCGGCTTCGGGACTGGGTCGATACCCTTGCGGATTTGCCGGAGGGCCGGGGATGACCGCTCAGCTTGAAGGTATCGGGATGACCTCACGGCGTACCCGGATGCGACTGGTGCAGCGCCTCAGGGAAGCCGGCATCGAATCGGACCGCGTGCTCGAGATCATGGGAGAGGTGCCAAGGCACATTTTCCTGGATGAAGCGCTGTCCCATCGCGCTTATGAAGACACATCCCTGCCAATCGGGTATGGCCAGACCCTGTCCCAGCCCTACATTGTGGCAAGGATGACGGAATTGATGCTCGCTCATGGGCCATCACGGGTGCTGGAGCTGGGAACCGGGTCAGGTTACCAGACCTCGGTGCTCTCCCGCCTGTTTTCGGAAATTTACAGCGTTGAGCGTATCAAGGCATTACAGGACAGGGCGCGGGACCGGTTGCGTCAGCTGAACGCCAGGAATGTGTTCCTGAAACACGCTGACGGAGGTATGGGCTGGCCTGAGCGGGGTCCTTTCGATGGCATCATCGTGACCGCAGCGCCCATTGAAGTACCAGGCGAGTTACTCGCCCAACTGGCAGACGGTGGCGTTCTGATTGCGCCCGTGGGAGAGGAAGACCAGGTGTTGGTTGAGGTAACCCGCAGGGGTGATCGTTTCGATCACAAAGAGTTGGAGCCGGTCCGTTTTGTGCCGCTGTTGGGCGGGGTTGTCCGGTAGTCATGGTTGATTCTGGAGTACCCAATTCGGATCCTGAAAGCGAAACCGGCCGTATCCATCATCCTGCAGCAGTTTTCCTGCGGGGCATTGCCATGGGCGCGGCTGATATTGTTCCAGGTGTCTCTGGCGGCACCATTGCATTCATTACCGGCATATACTTCCGACTGTTGGGAGCCATCAACGCGGTTCCCGCAGCGGTATTCCATGATCTGCTTCGGGGTCGCTTTGGCGCTTTCTGGCGCACTTGCGATGGAACCTTTCTGGCTTGTCTGCTGGCCGGCATCCTTACCAGCATTGCTACCCTGGCTTCAGCCATCAGTTACATGCTGGTGGCCTATCCCATCCTGATCTGGAGCTTTTTCTTCGGTTTGATTGTCGCTTCGGTTTGGCATGTGGGGCGCCAGGTTCGGCACTATGAGCCTGTACTGCTGATCCCGCTGCTACTGGGGATTGCTGTCGCCTGGTGGATAACCACTCTCTCCGCCAGCGAGGTGGCGCCATCCGCACTGGCGTTTTTCGGGGCGGGTGCGCTAGCCATCTGTGCCATGATTCTTCCCGGTATCTCGGGCAGTTTCATACTGGTGATTATTGGTATGTATGCTCCTGTGCTGGCAGCGATCAAATCGTTAGATGTGGGCGTTCTTGTGTTGTTTATGGCAGGGTGCGTGGTGGGCCTTTTATCCATTGCCCGCCTGATCACCTGGGCATTTCATCATTTTCATGATCTTGTCCTCGCCCTGCTGACGGGCTTCATGATCGGTGCGCTCAACAAGGTATGGCCCTGGAAAGAAACGCTGAGTTGGCGGGTAAACAGCTCGGGTGAAAAAGTGCCCTTGAATGAGGCAAGCGTCTGGCCATGGACCTTTTTAGAGCAGGCCGGGCAGGATCCCCAGGTGCTACTTGCGGTGGTTATGGCGCTGGCTGGCTTCGGTCTTGTTCTGCTTGTGGAGTGGATTGGCTCAAGGCGCGGGCATGCCTCATCGTCGGCGTAGATCAGGGCGCTTGTGTTGCGAAATTGTTACCTAACGCACATATCGGGTGTTTCGTGAGGTAACAAGGGTGGCCAGCGAGTAACTTGGCTTCCTGCCTGAAATGTGCAATATATTAGCAAGTTACTATAAAAAGTTTAGAAACTGCTTCGATAACCAAAATGGTTTATACGGATTTTTCATAACTGGGTCATTTTTATTCCTGTGAGATTTTTGCGTGGGCTAGTCAATGCCGTTTTACCGGTGTCCCCGCGGTTCCTTTCCGGTGCCTGTGAATCTTGTCGCCCTGCTAAAAAAACTCCGATCAGCCTGTTTCTCCTCGCTCCCCTCATAACTTTGATGCTGCTGTCTGGCTGCAATACGCCGGCACTGTACCAGGATGACATTTACAATCCCCCGGTTTATTGGGGTAGGCATGTAGTCCAGCCTGGTGAAACCCTCTACAGCATCGCCTGGCGGTATGGTCGGGACTATCGCGAGCTGGGTGACGCCAATGGGATTGGCCCGCCCTGGAACCTCAGGGCGGGGCAGGTGCTTCGTCTGGACCTTCGCGGAAATGTAACCTCGGGCAGTCAGACTACCACGGCTAGCAGACCGGCTGCTGCGGTCTCCAAAACCCCGAGCCGGGCCTCGCCGCCAAAGCAGACAGCCGCCACGGCACCAAAACCTGCGGTTACCAGGGCGCCGAGTAAAGGCGCGCCGCTTGCCTCGCAGACACAGACCGTGGCCCGAATTGAATGGCGCTGGCCGCATATTGGCACTGTAATTGCTGGGTATTCAACATCTGGAAAAGTCAATAAAGGTATTGATATTGCCGGCCAAGCCGGGGATGCTGTAAGAGCAGCAGCCACCGGGAATGTGGTCTACGCCGGCAACGGGTTGCTTGGATACGGCAATCTGATTATCGTGAATCATAACGAGCACTATTTGAGTGCTTACGCTCACAACCGGAAGATTCTGGTGCAGGAAGGGGAGGATGTGAAAGCCGGGCAGGTGATCGCAGAGCTCGGTAGCAGTGGCGCTGAACGACCCATGTTGCATTTTGAGATTCGGAAGAATGGCAATCCGGTTGACCCAGTCCATTATCTGCCACCGCGCTAGGAAATGATGCAGTCAGCAGGCTGCCCAGATCGCACACCCCGGCACTGACAAAAACACCGCGTTCGCAAGAAAAACAAGAACGGTAATGGCCGTGACAGGCCGACCAACAAAATGTCCTGAAGAAAAAGCATGAAGACAAAGACGTCCGCAATAACAAGAAGTATCGGGCGAACATCCAGGATTATTGAGAGGCGGGGCAAGACAAATGTCAGCAGAGCAAGAAGACATCATCATTGATCGCGTGTCGGACATGGACGATGCCGAGGATCAATTGCTAGCAGAAGAAAAAGTCGATAAAGAGGCGACTGAAGAGGTCGCTGAAGTCGAAGAAGATTTCCCTACCCAGGGACGTTATTTCACCAGTCAAAAGCAGCTGGATGCCACTCAGCTGTACCTCAACGAAATCGGATTTTCACCGCTCCTTACGCCGGAAGAAGAAGTTTATTTTGCCCGCCTGGCGCGCAAGGGTGAGGAGTCCGGTCGCAAGCGCATGATCGAGAGCAACCTTCGCCTTGTGGTGAAGATTGCCCGTCGCTATGTGAACCGTGGTCTGACTCTGCTGGACCTGATCGAGGAAGGCAATCTTGGCCTGATCAGGGCGGTTGAGAAGTTCGACCCGGAGCGTGGCTTCCGCTTCTCCACCTACGCCACATGGTGGATTCGCCAGACCATTGAGCGGGCCATCATGAACCAGACCCGCACCATCCGACTCCCGATTCATGTGGTGAAGGAACTCAACCTCTACCTGCGTGCGGCGCGGGAACTGACCCAGAAGCTGGATCACGAACCGTCGGCCGAAGAAATCGCGAAGATGGTCGACAAGCCGGTGGCTGACGTGAAGCGCATGCTTGGTCTGAATGAGCGCGTTGCGTCCATGGATACACCCATCGGCACCGGTGGTGAAAAGTCGCTTCTGGATACGGTAGCCGACGAGGGAGCTTCAGACCCGGCGGATCTTCTGCAGGACAACAACATGTGTTCCTGCCTGGAGAAGTGGATTGATCAGCTCAGTGACAAACAGCAGGAGGTTCTCTCCCGCCGGTTTGGTCTTCGGGGCTACCCGGTCAGTACGCTGGAGGAAGTGGGGCAGGAAATCGGTCTGACCCGCGAACGTGTGAGGCAGATCCAGGTCGAGGCGCTGCGTCGTCTTCGTGAGATCCTGGAGAAGGAAGGCTTGTCCGGAAACCTGCTTTTCAAGTAAGACCCTCCTGATATTTCCATCAAAAAGCCGGCCAGGACACTCCTGGCCGGCTTTTTTGTGTTTCAGGATCGCTGCAAATGAGAACCAGGTTGCGCCTTGGCCGCCAGCCTCATTGATAGAATGCCGGGACCGGGCGGGGATAAGGGTGTCGAAGTCCGGTGCACGAATGAAACACGTCAATAATAACGATCGAAAAGGAAAGGACTATGAAGAAGGCTCTTACAACCGGCTTTGCCTCCGTGCTTATGACAGCCCTGCTGTCGGCACCGGCCTCTGCGCTCACCGTAGAAGGCGTTGATGTTCCGGACACCTATTCCGCCATGGATACCGAACTGAAGCTCAATGGCGCGGGTACCCGTTCCAAGTGGTTTATGGATCTGTATGTCGGAGGCCTGTACGTCCCCGAGACCATTGATGATGGTGAGGCCGTTATCAACGCAGACGAGCCCCAGGCGATTACGCTGCATATCATTTCCGGCATGATTACCAGCGAACGGATGACCGAGGCCACGCTGGAGGGTTTCGAAGCCTCCACCGACGGCGATATGGCGTCTATCCAGGAGGATGTGGACCAGTTCATGGCGGTGTTCCAGGAAGAGATCACCGAGGGTGACGTTTTTGATCTGGTGTATCTGCCCGGCGAGGGCGTGCGGGTCCTGAAGAATGGCGAACACAAGGACACGGTTGGCGATCTGGCCTTTAAAAAAGCCCTGTTCGGAATCTGGCTGTCTGACAAGCCGGCCCAGAAGGATCTGAAGGAGAAAATGCTGGGTCAGCGATAACCGTGGCTTGGCATCTGAAATAAAAAGCCGGCGAGACGCCGGCTTTTTTACGCCCCGGGTTCAGAGGTAATCCCGTTTCTGCTTGAATTCGCAGAGGTCTTCGATGATACAGGCACCGCATTTCGGTTTACGGGCAGTGCAGGTATAGCGGCCATGCAGAATCAGCCAGTGGTGGGCGTCCAGCAGAAACTCTTTCGGAACCAGGCGCATCAACCGGTTTTCAACCTCAAGAACATTCTTGCCTGGAGCGATGCCCGTTCGGTTCGACACCCGATAGATATGGGTGTCCACCGCCATCGCCATGTGGCCGAAGGCGGTGTTGAGCACCACATTTGCAGTTTTCCGACCCACGCCTGGTAAGGCCTCAAGATCTTCCCGGCGTTCCGGTACCTGACCGCCGTGTTTTTCGATCAGCATGCGACAAGTCTTGATCACGTTTTCGGCCTTGCTGTTAAACAGGCCGATGGTCTTGATGTATTCCTTGAGACCATCAACGCCCAGCGCGAGGATGGCCTCTGGGGTGTTGGCTACCGGAAAGAGCTTGTCGGTGGCCTTGTTGACCCCCACATCCGTGGCCTGGGCCGATAGAATAACCGCTATCAGCAACTCGAACGGGCTGGAATAGTTCAGCTCGGTGGTCGGATTGGGGTTGGCTTCCCGTAGCCGGGTGAAGATCTCAATGCGTTTCTGTTTGTTCATCGGCTCTCAGTCTGTTGCAACCAGGGATCAGGAAACGTTTCCGGTGACCCGGACCCGTTTGCTGCCCGCCGCTACGGGTGCGGGCTCATGGGCTTTGCGGCGTTCTTCCAGATGATTGTCGATCCCGTTCTTGAGGGCAATCAGCAGGCCCAGACCCACGAACGCGCCCGGGGGGAGGATCATGAACAGCATGTCCGGGTAGTTTTCGAAGGGGCGTACCACCCAGTCAGCAGCAACGGGGCCGAGGAGCAGGTGCATGTCCACAAACAGAGTGCCCTGTCCGATCAATTCCCGAAAGCCTCCGAGAACCACCAGAACCGCCAGAAAACCGAGGCCCATCATGGCGCCGTCCAACAGTGCCGGAAGTGGTGGGTTCCTCGAGGCGAAGGCGTCGGCCCGGCCCAGGATGGCACAGTTGGTGACAATCAGCGGAATGAAGATGCCAAGAATCAGGTACAGCTCGTAGGTAAAGGCCTGCATCAGCAACTCTGCGCAGGTCACGAACGAGGCAATGATCATCACGAACGCGGGCAGGCGAACTGACTCGCTCACGAAATTGCGAATCAGCGACACCGCGAGATTGGATCCCATGAGTACCATGAGTGTGGCCAGGCCCAGGCCGATGGCGTTAACAACGGTACTGGTCACGGCCAGAAGAGGACAGAGCCCAAGCACCTGGACGAGGGCAGGGTTATTGTCCCAGAGTCCGTCCCGGACGATTTCGCTGGATGATTTGGTTGCCATGATCAGGAATGCTCCGTATTGGACGATTCGCCGGCAATTGCTTCAGGGTTCAGGATCTTGTCTCTAGGTGACGGCTCTTCGTTAAGCCGTTCCCGGATAATCTGACGATTTTCCCGGGAGTAGATCAGTGCTTTCTGAACTGCTTTCACCACAGCCCTAGGTGTGATGGTGGCGCCGGTGAACTGATCGAACTCTCCACCATTCTTTTTAACGTTCCACTCCCGGTGGGGCGGCTTGCCCAGGGACCGGCCATCAAAGCTCTTGATCCAGTCGGATTTCCTGGTCTCGATCTGGTCCCCCAGCCCCGGCGTTTCTTTATGATTGGTTACCCGCACGCCAAGGATAGTACCTTGCATGTTGACGCCCACCAGCAGATGTATTTTGCCAGAGTACCCGTCCGGGGCCACCACTGGCATGATCATGCCAATGGGGCGATCATTCTGTCTCGCCACCCAGACGGTCAGCGAACCGGGTTGCGCTAGCCGCTCACTGGCGGGTAGCTGCACCGTGTCCCTGAGCAGGTCGTTATTGTGCTGGCTCTCCGGAATGATCTCGTAGAGGGCCTGGGCTTCGGCACGAGCCGCCTGCTCACGAATGCGCTCTTCGGTAGCCACCTGGGTCACGGCGATGGTGCCACCGGTGATAACGGCGAACAAGCCGAGCCCGATGGCACTGCGACGGATGGACTGTGCAACTGCAGCCATGATTATCCCTGACTCCCCGGCACACCCCGACGGGCCTTGTGATGCCCGTATGTCCGCGGGGGTGTGTAATGATCAATGAACGGTACGGCAAAATTCATGAGCAGAACGCTGAACGCCACGGCGTCCGGATAATTGCCCCAGGTACGAATCAGGTAGATCAGGATGCCTATCCCGGCCCCGTAGATCAGTTTGCCCTGGTGGCTGGTAGCGGCCGAAACCGGATCGGTGGCAATAAAGAACGCACCCAGCATGGTTCCGCCTGCCAGCAGATGCAGTGAAAGCGGCGTGTAGAGGTCGGCATTATTGCCAAAAGCCAGGCTCATTACGATCAGGCCGCCGAGAAACCCCGCGGGAATGTGCCAGCTGATAATGCGAAGGCCAATGAGCAGCAAGCCTCCGGCCAGGAATGCCCCGTTGACCCACTCCCAGCCTTTGGCGATGCCCTCTCCAAAGGTCGGGTGATTGAGAACCTCGACCGCAGTGTGGGTGGTGATCTTGTGTTTGTATTCATCAAGCGGTGTGGCCATGGTCCAGCCATCGACCGCTGTTTGCTGGCCGGAGGCAATGGTTGCCAGTGTCTCACCAAAGCCGGGCGCTCCGTCCCAGAGCATGGCAGGTTCCGCCCAGTTCGTGGTCATGGCCACCGGAAACGAGACCAGAACCAGGGCGTAGCCGACCATGGCGGGGTTGAACGGATTTGAGCCCAGCCCCCCATACAGTTGCTTGGCCACAACGATGGCTGAAATCACCGCAACGGCTGAGACCCACCAGGGCGCGAACTGAGGCAGTGACAGGCCCAGCAGAAGGCCGGTGACGGCGGCGGTGTTGTCCTTGATAAAGAACGCGACTGGCTTCTTTCTGAGCTTGAGCAGGGCAGCTTCGGAGGCGATGGCAACGGCGATACAGAAGACCACATTGATCAGGTTGCCCCAGCCAAAAAACAACGTCTGTGCCAACAGGCCAGGCAAGGCCGCAATAAGCACCCATAACATCACGCGGGATGTTGGCCGGGCACTGTGTGCGTGGGGCGATGACTGCTGAACGAATGCCATGGGTGTGGTGCCTGATCTCGGTTAGTGGGTTGGCTGGGATTCGGTTGCACCGGCGGCCAGCTGCTGTCTGGCTTCAGCCAGGGCTTCTTCAGCACGTTTTACCCGGTCGTGGTTTTTGGCTACGGCCCGCTCCAGTTTCTCCACGTTGTCCGCCTGCTGGGCTTTGGCGTCATCGAGCATGCCCTGCATGGTTTCCAGTTTCGACTGAGCCTGGCTCAACTGTTTTTCAAGGGCCTCGATATCCGGCTTTTCCTCCGCCGGCGGTTCGTTGGGGGCGGGCGGCCTGGAGGCCTCAGCCTTTGCCTTCTTGCGGGCCAGGGCCTGTTCAACTAGTGCGGCCTTGGCGGCCCGCTCATCACCGGCATCGCCCTCGGCCGCAGCTTTCTCGGCTTCGGCCTGCTTCTTCGCCGCCGCATCGGCTGCAGCCTTCGCACGTTCCTTGCGCCTCAGTTCTTTCTCCTGCTGCTCCCGCTCAAGGCGGGCCTGGCGGGCTTCGAAGCGCTCGCGAGCCCTGTCTGCCTTGAGCTGTTCCGCCTGTTGGGCACGGATCTCGCCCTTGGCGAATCGATAGTACTGAACCAGTGGAATGGAACTCGGGCAAACGTAGGAGCAAGCTCCGCATTCAATGCAGTCGAACAGGTTCAGGTGCTCCGCCTTTTCAAACTCGGTAGCCTTGGCATGCCAGAACAACTGTTGTGGCAGGAGTTCCATCGGGCAGGCTTCGGCGCACTGGCCACATCGGATGCAGGGCTGTTCAGGGGGCGGTGCCGGCAATTCGGCTGCAGTTGCAGCGATCACACAGTTGGTGGTTTTGATCACCGGTACCGCTTCCGTTGTCAGCGTGTAGCCCATCATGGGCCCGCCAAGCACAAGACGGCTAACGGCGTTCTGGTTAACGCCGGCCTGCTCCAGCAGGTGTTCAATCGGCGTGCCAATGAGAGCTTCGAAATTACCCGGTTCCCGGACAGCTTCCCCGGTAATGGTCACCACACGGGAGATCAGCGGTGTTCCTTCGAAAACCGCCTTTGCCACGGCCACTGCGGTTCCAATGTTCTGACACATCACGCCAATATCGGCTGGAATGCCGCCGCTGGGTACTTCCATGCCGGTCAGAATCTGGATCAGCTGTTTCTCGCCACCTGAGGGATACTTGGTGGGAATAACGGCCATTTCGGTCTGTGTGCCTTCGGTGGCTTTTTTAAGTGCGGCAATGGCTTCCGGCTTATTGTCTTCAATGCCGATCACGCAGCGTTCGGGGCGCAGAATCCAGGCCATGATTTTCAGGCCTGCGACCACTTCGTCGGCCTTTTCCCGCATGGTCATGTCGTCGGCGGTGATGTAGGGCTCGCATTCCGCACCGTTCAGGATAAGCGTGCTTACCTTGCGGTCCCGTGGTGGCCGGAGCTTGATGTTCGTGGGAAAACCGGCGCCACCCATGCCGGAGATGCCGGCGTCACGGATGATCTGCAGAACCTGGTCCCGCTCCAGTGAACGATAGTCCTTTACGGGATTGCGCTGGCACCACTGGTCTTCACCATCCGATTTCAGGGTGATGCACCGGTCCGTCATACCCGAGGGGTGGGGAACAGGAAGGTCGGCAATGCTCTCAATCACGCCGGATGTTGGCGCGTGTACAGGGACGCCCATGCCCGTTTTCACATCGGCAATTTTCTGGCCCTTCAATACCCGCTCGCCGACCTCAACAATGGCTTCGGCGGGCTCGCCGATGTGCTGCTGAAGGGGCAGAACCAGATAGTCAGGAACGCTGGCGCTGCGAATCGGACAGGCGGTGGAAATGGCTTTGTGTTCCGGAGGGTGAATGCCGCCGGAAAAGTCCCAGAGTTGAGTCATCAGGCGCTGGCTCCCTGGCGATCGGTGGCAATGAGGCCGGATTTGGGCGGTGTCCAGGTCCAGGTGCGTATATCCTGTTCAACCGTCACCATGTCGATGCAATCCACCGGGCAGGGATCAACACACAGATCGCAGCCGGTGCATTCGCTTTCAATCACCGTGTGCATGTGCTTTGCGGCTCCAAGAATGGCATCCACGGGGCAGGCCTGGATGCACTTTGTGCAACCGATGCACTCGTCTTCGCGAATTACCGCAACCCGCTTGACCTGTTCAACGCCATGCTCGGCATCCAGTGGCTCTGGCTCTACATCCAGCAGATCGGCCAGTGCCTTGATAGTGGACTCGCCGCCTGGGGGGCACTTATTGATGGGTCCGCCCTCGGCGATGGATTCGGCATAGGGGCGGCATCCGGGATAGCCGCACTGGCCGCACTGGGTCTGGGGCAGAAGGGCATCAATCTGATCGACCAGGGGATTGCCTTCGACCCGGAATCGTTCAGCGGCAAATCCAAGCAAACCGCCGAAAACCACGGCGAGGGCCAGAAGAACCACAACGGCAACAAGAACGCTTGTCCACATAACCTGTTTCTCCTAATCCCGTCAGCCGGTCACACGCTGACCAGGCCGCCAAAGCCCAGGAAAGCCAGAGCCATCAGACCGGCCGTAACAAGGCCGATAGCGGCACCCCGAAACGCAACCGGAACATCGGCCACGGCGATGCGCTCACGCATGGCGGCAAATAGCACCAGAACCATGGAAAAGCCCGCTGCTGCGCCAAAGCCATACAAAACCGATTCAACGAAGTTGTTGTTCTTGTTGATGTTCAGAAGGGCAACGCCGAGCACCGCGCAGTTAGTGGTGATCAGCGGAAGGAAAATACCCAGCACCCGATAGAGCAACGGGCTTGTCTTGCGAACCACCATTTCGGTGAACTGCACCACCACGGCAATCACCAGAATGAACGTGATGGTTCTTAGAAACGCCAGGTCCAGCGGCTCAAGCAGATAGGTGTAGGCAAGGTAACTGCAAACCGACGCCAGGGTCAGCACGAAGGTGGTAGCCAGGGACATACCCATGGCCGTTTCCAGCTTTCCGGACACACCCATGAACGGGCACAGGCCCAGAAACTGAACCAGCACAAAATTGTTCACCAGAATGGTGCTGACCAGAATCAGCAGATATTCCGTCATTTACCTTGCTCCATTGGCCCCTGCCAGCTCTGCCAGGTCGCCCTTACATGACCCGCATGCCGGGGGTGGCGCCGGAATCCGGGGACAGGATGAAGATGTCCTTGCCGCCGGGGCCGGCCGCCAGAACCATGCCCTCGGACATCCCGAACTTCATCTTCCGTGGCTTGAGGTTAGCGACCATCACCGTCAGGCGCCCCTCGAGTTCTTCCGGATTGTAGGCTGACTTGATACCAGCAAACACGTTGCGCTCGCCATGCCCTACGTCAAGGGTGAGGCGAAGAAGCTTGTCGGCGCCGTCCACATGCTCGGCTTTGACAATTTTAACCACCCGAAGATCCACTTTCGCGAAATCGCCAAATTCTATTTCATCTGCGATCGGCTCCAGATTGGCAGCAGGCGCCGGTTTGCCGGTCGCTGCAGGCAATTCCTCCTTGGAGGCGTCCAGCATTTTCTCGATCTGGGCCATGTCCACGCGGTTCATCAGCGGTTTGAACTTGTTGATACCGTGGTTTTCCAGGCGCTCGCCGCGGTTGTTCCAGTCCAGCGGCGCATTCAGGAACGTCTCGGAAGCCTTGGCGGTCTCTGGCAGTACCGGCGCCAGATAGGTCATCAGAAGATGGAACATGTTGATGGCGTTGGTACAGATGGCCTGCAGGTTCTCGTCCTGGCCTTCCTGCTTGGCGATCACCCAGGGCTGCTCGTCGTTGACATACTGGTTGGCAATGTCCGCCAGTTCCATGATCCGACGCATCGCGCGGCCGAATTCGCGGGTCTCGTAGAATTCCTCGATTTCCTTACCGGCTTCGATGAATTCTTTCAGTTTGGCGTGCTCGCTCACCTGGCCAAGCTGGCCTTCAAAGCGCTTGGTAATGAAACCGGCGCTGCGGCTGGCAATATTCACCACCTTACCCACCAGATCCGAGTTCACCCGGGCCGCAAAATCTTCCAGGTTCAGATCCATGTCATCCACACTGCCGGTCAGCTTGGCGGCGAAGTAGTAGCGCAGGTATTCCGGGTTCAGATGGTCCAGGTAGGTGCGCGCCATGATAAACGTGCCCCGGGACTTGGACATCTTCTTCCCGTTAACGGTGACAAAACCGTGGGCCCACACTGCGGTCGGTGTGCGGAAGCCAGCGTCATGAAGCATGGACGGCCAGAACAGCGCGTGGAAGTTGATAATGTCTTTGCCGATGAAGTGGTAGACCTCAGCGGTGGAATCGGCTTTCCAGAAATGCTCGAACTCGATGCCTTCACGGTTGCACAGGTTCTTGAAACTCGCCAGGTAGCCGATCGGCGCGTCCAGCCAGACATAGAAGTACTTGCCCGGAGCGTCCGGAATCTCGAAACCGAAATAGGGTGCATCACGGCTGATGTCCCATTCCTGCAGACCTGCGTCCAGCCATTCAGCCAGCTTGTTGGCCACCTGGGGCTGCAGCGTGCCGCTGCGGGTCCACTTGGCGAGGAAATCCTGGAAATCTGGCAGCTTGAAGAAATAGTGCTCGGACTCCTTCTCGATCGGTGTGGCTCCGGAGACCGCCGAGCGCGGATTGATCAGCTCGGCCGGCGTGTAGGTGGCGCCACAGGCCTCACAGTTATCACCGTACTGGTCCTCGGTCTTGCACTTGGGGCAGGTGCCCTTGATGAAGCGATCCGCCAGGAACATGTTCTTTTCTGGATCGTAGGACTGGGTAATCTTGCGCGTGGCAATGTGCCCGTTTTCCTGAAGCTGACGGTAGATGTACTCCGAGAACTGACGATTCTCCTCGGAGTGGGTGGTGTAATAGTTGTCGAACCGGATATGGAATCCGGCGAAATCTTCCTGGTGCTCCTCACGGATCCGGTCGATCAGCTGTTCGGACGTAATGCCTTCCCGCTCCGCGCGGAGCATGATGGCGGTGCCATGGGCATCGTCGGCGCAAACGTAGTAACAGTTCTGGCCCCGCATCTTCTGGTAGCGCACCCAGATATCGGTCTGAATGTATTCCAGCAGGTGCCCCAGGTGGATAGGGCCGTTGGCGTACGGCAGGGCGCTGGTAACCAGAATATCGCGCTGTTGCTTGCTCGCTTGCGTCATGGTGATGTCCGAACCTTATGTTGACACGGGTTGGAAAAACAAAACGGGGACTGGCGGCTGTCTTGATTGATTGCCCCAGATAAAGACCCCATATGGTCAGAAACGGGCACAGATGATACCTTCCGAGCAGATAATTTTCACCCGAATCACCTGTTTCCGTGCTTAAAATCGAGCATGAGCTTATTCCGGAGAACCCGATGACACAGATTTCAGAGCAGGCCCTGCAAGCAGCGGTTCGCGAGTACCGCGATCCCTACCTCAACAAGGACCTCTACGAACTGGGTGCCGTTAAATCCCTCAACGCCGACGACAACGGGAACGTTACCCTCATGGTCGAGCTGCCATACCCCTCGAAAGGCATCGCAGGAGCCCTGAAACAGCTGGTCGGTAACGCCCTGGAAGACGTCGATGGTGTCGAGAACGTGGACGTCCACGTGGGCCAGAAAATCCACTCCTACAAAGTCCAGAAAGACCTGCCCTCGGTCCCCGGCGTGAAAAACATCATCGCCGTCGCCTCCGGCAAGGGCGGTGTCGGCAAATCCACCACCGCCGTCAACCTGGCTCTGGCTCTCCAGGCCGAAGGTGCACGGGTTGGCATTCTAGACGCCGACATCTACGGCCCCAGCATCGGCATGATGCTCGGCGTGCCTGAAGGTAAACGCCCGGATACCCGCGAAAACAAATACTTCGTCCCAATGGACGCCCACGGACTCCAGGCCAACTCCATGGCCTTCGTCGTCACCGAGAAAACCCCCATGGTCTGGCGCGGCCCCATGGTCAGCGGCGCCGTGATGCAACTGCTCCAGCAAACCCTCTGGAACGAACTCGACTACCTCATTGTCGACATGCCCCCCGGCACCGGCGACATCCAGCTCACCCTGGCCCAGAAAGTCCCGGTAACCGGCGCCGTCATCGTCACCACACCCCAGGACATCGCCCTGCTGGACGGCAAGAAAGGCATCGAAATGTTCCGCAAAGTCGACATCCCGGTCTTGGGCGTGGTCGAAAACATGAGTGTCCACATTTGCAGCAACTGCGGCCACGAAGAGCCCCTCTTCGGCCACGGCGGCGGCGAACGCATTGCTGAGGAATACGACACCACACTCCTCGGCCAGTTGCCCCTGCACATGACCATCCGGGAGCAAACCGATGGCGGCACCCCCTCCGTGATCGCCGAACCGGACTCCGAAGTGGCCCGCCGTTATCGCGATATCGCGAGAAGGGTAGGGGCCGAGCTCTCGACCCGCGAGCGGAACCTTTCTGGTTCTATCTCAAGTGTGTCGGTGACCGAGCACTGATAACCTCTCGAATGACGCGGCGTTACACTCCGGAGTACACTCGCGGTCATAGGGAACCCCTTCCAAAAATGTCGAAGGCCATGGATGGCCTTCGCCAAGCGCACATGGATGTGCTCGTAGCGTTTTTTGGAAGGGGTTGCCTATGGCCGCAGCCCCCAATCCGGCAGTCCTGAAACAAAGCCGGCAGCCTTCGACAGACCCCGAGGGAAAAGGTAAACTACGCCCCAATTTTCCCAGTGGATACGAGACTTCGCCAATGAGCATCAAATCCGACAAGTGGATTCGCCGGATGTCCGAACAACACGGCATGATCGAACCGTTCGAAAGCGGACAGGTTCGTGAAACCGAAAAAGGCCGCGTGATCTCCTACGGCACCTCCAGCTACGGCTACGACGTACGCTGCAGCAACGAATTCAAAATCTTCACCAACGTCCACTCCGCCACCGTGGACCCGAAGAACTTCGACGAAAACAGCTTCGTCAACTACACCGGCGACGTCTGCATCATCCCGCCGAACTCCTTTGCACTGGCTCGCACCGTTGAATACTTCCGCATCCCGCGAAGCGTGCTGACCATCTGTCTGGGCAAATCCACCTATGCCCGCTGTGGCATCATCGTCAACGTCACCCCGCTGGAGCCGGAATGGGAAGGCCAGGTTACGCTGGAGTTTTCCAACACCACCAACCTCCCGGCCAAGATCTACGCCAACGAAGGCGTGGCCCAGATGCTGTTCTTCGAATCTGACGAAATCTGTGAAACCAGCTACAAGGATCGCGGCGGCAAGTACCTCGGCCAGACCGGCGTGACCCTGCCCAGGACATGAACGCCAATCAGTTCCTGAAAGCCGTCTCACAACTGCAAGGCTGGCGCGAATGCGCCTTCCTGCTCGCTCTGGCTGAGCGCTCATTCCCGAATTACGCGTTGTTTTCCGACGCCATGGGCCTGAAAACCGGTGCCAAAATGCGCCAGCTTCTGGATCTGGGCTGGGACATGCTTCAGAAAGATGTCTCGGAATCCGCCATTCCCCAGCTACTTGCGAAACTGGAAACCCTGTCGCCAGATGTCGAAGCCTACGATGCCTACGGCGTTTACCCGGCCTTCGACTTCTGTCAGCTACTGGAGCAGGCCCTGCTGAACCGGCTCAACCCGGCCAAGCACCGGGCCACCGATGCCTCGCAGATGGCTACCGGAACCGTGATGAACTTTATTGAGCTGTCGGAGGGCGAGGATCTGGAGGAGGACGAACTTGTTCGTTTGCTCGATCACCATCCGCTGATGAAGGAAGACAAAACCTTCCAGCGGGACCTGATCCTGGCTCTGAAACGCCAGCGTACGCCGACCGATCAGTTTGTGGCCCGGCTTCGGGAAGACGCCGCCAACGAGGGCGTCAGTAACCTCGGTATCTCGCTCAGCGAATAAACGCAGGGTGAAGAAGCAAGCTACACTTCCGGTAGTACTCCTTATTCTCAGATTAGGTCAGATGGATTTAACCCCATGAAACTCTCTGCTTTTGGTCGCAAGTTCACCGCCGATGCCGGCATCACGTCTCTGATGGATGACCTGGGTAACGCCATGGCATCCGGAGATGACATGATCATGATGGGTGGCGGTAATCCAGGGCACATTCCCGAGATTCAGCAGCGGGTGCAGGAAATTCTGGCCGATATGAGTCGTAGTGAGGGCGACGTTCGCCGTTTGGTCGGCATCTACGATCCGCCCCAGGGTGAAAAACAGTTTATCGCCTCGCTCGCCGAACTGCTTAACCGGGAATACGACTGGGGGTTGAAGCCCGAGAATATTGCCCTGACCAACGGCAGTCAGGCGGCCTTCTTCATGCTCTTCAACATGTTTGGCGGCGATTATGGCGAAGGACAGCGCAAGCATATCCTGTTGCCACTGGCCCCCGAGTATATCGGCTACGCCGACGCTGGCATCGAACCGGGACTGTTCCACGCGGTTCAGCCGGACATCTCCTTCACCGATGCCCACGAATTCAAGTATCGGGTGGATTTTGATGCGGTGGAGGTCACCGGAGAAACCGGCGCCATCTGTGTGTCGCGGCCAACCAATCCCACTGGCAACGTTGTCACGGATGAGGAGCTTGCGCGGCTCGAAGAGCTTGCCCGGCAGCACGATGTTCCGCTGATCGTTGACGGAGCCTACGGCACGCCCTTCCCGAGCTTGTTGTTCGTTGATGCAACGCCGACCTGGAACGACCAGATTATCCTCTGTCTGAGCCTTTCGAAGCTGGGTTTGCCGGCGGCGAGGACCGGTATCGTGATTGCGGCCGAGCCCGTGATCAAGGCGCTTTCCGGTATCAACGCCATCATGAATCTGGCGACTGGCAGCTTTGGTGCCATGCTGGCGGAGCCGCTGGTTCGCTCCGGTGAGATCCTGTCCCTGAGCCGGGATGTGGTTTGCCCCTTCTACAAGGCGAAGATGGAGCGGGCGGTGGCGGCTTTCCGGGAGGCCATGGGTGAGGACAGCTGCCGCTGGTACGTCCACAAACCCGAAGGCGCCATGTTCCTGTGGCTCTGGTTCCCGGACCTGCCGGTTACCAGCCTGGAGCTGTACCAGAGGCTGAAAAGCCGGGGTGTCCTGGTGGTTTCCGGGCATTATTTCTTCCCGGGGTTGCCCGAGGATGGCTGGAGGCACCGGCACGAGTGCCTGCGCGTTACCTATTCACAGGACGACGACCGGGTCGCCGAAGGTCTTCGGATCATTGCTGATGAGGTCAAGGCGGTGTGGCGGGAGGCCGGGCGCAGCGTCTAGCGCTCGAACTCCGCTTCCTTGAGTTTCAGCTCGTAGGTGCTGCCGTCCGGCTCCACCTGTCTGAGCCGGACGAGCAGGTAATTCTGCTCCGGCGAAAACCACATCAGGGTCTGGCGCTTCGAGTCCTCGCGGACCTTCTCTGCCTTGAGCGTGCTTCTCTGTTTGCTGCCCGTGTTTATCTTCTCGCCGTTGATCACCGCGAAGCGATCTGTATCTATGGAGTTGCCGTCCAGCACCCGATAGGTCATATCCCGCTTGCCGTTCTTGATATCCTGATGCAGCTGAAGCTGATAACCCAGCGGGTCCAGAAGCCCTTCCTCAAGTGGTAGTTCAAAGCGCTTGCCCTTGTATTCCCCGCTTGCGACGCCTGCGGACCAGTCAAAGTCGATCGATTGCTTTCGGTCGCTGATCAGAAAACCGGATAGTCGGTACCGGTATCGCATGGGTATGACGTGTCCGTCCTCCCAGCGGAATACGAGCGATTCGTCGATACTCACGATAAAGGAATCGACATCCGTCCGGTAAAGCCAGATGTCGTTGCCCTGGGAGGTAAGTGTGCGCTTTGCAGTACCATTGAGGGAGAGCCCCTTTTCCATGGCTGCGGTGTAGCTGGCCTCGAAAGGGGTCAGGTCGGCTTCAGTCTGTGCGTGCAGATTGGCCGGCCCGGCCAGAATGCCGAGGCAGGCCAGCAAGACCGCCAAGCCTGCTCTGGTGAGTCGTCGTGAAAGCATCTTGTCATTCCCGAACCATTACCGTCATCAATGGCGACAGTGTAGCTGCTTGGAGCGAGTGCGGGGATGACAATTCGTTCAGGGGAGGTATCAGTTGTCCGGCAGGCGCATGGGCGCGTTCAGCGGTTCGCCGTCGAACAGCACATAATCGCTGCCCAGTTGAATCCTGCCTTCGCAGAACCAGCGCACAACGATAGGGTAAAGGATGTGCTCCTTGGTCTGGACCTTCTCCGCGAGGCTTTCGGGTGTGTCATCGGAAGCAATCGACACCTCTGCCTGGGCAATGACCGGGCCGCCATCCAGCTCTTCGGTGACGAAGTGGATAGAGACGCCGTGAACCCTATCACCCGCTTCCAGTGCCCTGCGGTGCGTGTTGAGCCCGGTGTACTTGGGCAGCAATGAGGGGTGAATGTTCAGCATCTTGCCCCGGAAAGCCCGGACAAAGTCGGTGGTCAGAATACGCATGAAGCCTGCCAGAACAATCACGTCCGGGTTGTAGCGGAGGATTTCCGCCATCAGGGAGGCATCGAACTCATCCCGGGATTCGAAATTCTTGTGGTTGACCACAAAGGTTTCGATGTTGGCCTGGGCCGCGCGCTCGAGGGCAAATGCTCCGGGCTGGTTGCAGCCAACGGCAACGATCTGCCCCGGGAAATCCCGTTCTCGGCTGGCTTCAATGAGAGCCTGAAGGTTGGTGCCACTGCCGGAGGCGAGCACCAGGATTTTCGGTAACGGAGTCTGATCTGCCTTCATGCCGACAGCAGTCCCGGAGCGTAGCGAACGCTGGCATCGGCCTCTTCACTGTCTGCGCGCTCGATCGTACCCACCTGCCAGGCATGTTCGCCCAGAGCCTTAAGCGTATCCAGGGCTAGTTCCTTCTGGTTGGCCGGCACGCAGACGATCATGCCGATACCGCAGTTGAACGTGCGGTACATTTCTTCACTGGCCACGCCGCCATTGTTCTTGAGCCACTCAAAAACCGGAGGCAGAGACCAGCTTTCGGTGTCTATGGCCGCGATGGTGCCGTTTGGCAGAACCCTGGGAATATTCTCTGGCAGGCCGCCGCCGGTAATGTGGGACAGGGCCCGGACATCCACCTCGCGAATCAGTTGCAGGAGGTTCTTTACGTAGATGCGCGTCGGCGCCATCAGGGCATTCGCCAGGGTAGTGTCGCCCATAGGCTGCTCGAGGTCGGCGTTGCTGACTTCCAGAATCTTCCGGATCAGGGAATAGCCGTTTGAGTGAGGTCCGGAAGAGCCCAGGGCAATCAGAACATCGCCGGCCTGAACCCGGCCGCCATCAATGATTTCGCTGCGTTCGGCAACGCCCACGCAGAAGCCTGCCAGGTCGTAGTCGTCGCCCTCGTACATGCCCGGCATTTCAGCGGTTTCTCCACCTACCAGCGCGCAACCGGCCTGTTCGCAGCCTTCGCCGATCCCGGCGACAACCTGTGCAGCCACATCGACGTTGAGCTTGCCGGTGGCATAATAGTCGAGGAAAAAGAGGGGCTCTGCGCCACCGACCACCAGGTCGTTCACGCACATGGCGACCAGATCAATACCGATGCTGTCGTGCTTGTCCAGCTGCATGGCAAGCCTGAGCTTGGTGCCGACGCCGTCCGTGCCGGAAACCAGAACAGGCTCGTTGTAGCCGGCGGGAATCGAGACCATGGCGCCGAAGCCACCCAGACCGCCAAGAACCTCCGGGCGACGGGTTCGCGCTGCGGTGTCCTTGATTCGGCTGACGAGTTCATTGCCTGCATCGATATCGACGCCAGCATCGCGGTAGGTCAGGGAGGGCTTCTGTTCGCTCATGGTGTACTTAACCGTTGGCCAGTGTGTCAGGCGGCGGATTTTAACAGGTGCGGTGTGGCGCTCCAAATGTATATTGCTTTTCCGAAATCCGTGGCTGCTACTCACGCCTTGGGGCATGGTGTATCCTATGCGCCATTCATGCGAATTGCAGGGTGTTTCATGTCAGTATCAGGACAAAAGCCGGCACACGGGTCTGTTTCCGCGACGTGGTTCTTTGCGTTGTTCAGCTTTCTGCTGGTCGGGTTTCCCGCCCCGGTAACCGCGGTGACAGTCTCCGGCCTGTACTCAGCCAAAGTACCGGTGGAAGGATCCTCGCCCGGGCAACTGGCCCAGGGGTATGCCGATGGCCTCAGCCAGGTCTTTATCCGGGTTTCCGGTACCCGTGAGGTGCTGGCTATGGAGGGCGTTGACGCACTGCTGTCCGACGCCGAGTCTTTGTTACTTTCCTATCAGGTTGCCCGGGATGAGTCCGGCCAGAGTGTTCTGAGCATGTCTTTCGGGGCGGTTGGTGTTAACCGTGCCCTGGCTTCAATCGATGCGCCGGTGTGGGGCGCCAACAGGCCGCTCACGCTGGCCTGGATCGCTGCCGAGGATCGTGGTTCGAGAACACTCGTCACGCGCCAAGAAGCGGGCGCCGCTGAAGAAAGCGCCGACACCTGGCGGGCTGCGTTCGATGAAGCGGCCGGTAAGCGGGGCTTGCCGGTTGCATTACCGCCATCGGATTTTGGCGCTGATCGGGAGTTGCTTTCGGATATCTGGGGGCAGTTTATCGGCCGGGTGAAGTCCGCCTCTGAGGATCTGGATCACGATGTTCTCGCGCTGGTTCGGGTTAGCCGCACCGGCGGCCAATGGCGAGCGGGCTGGGTGTTCGATGGTATGGCCATGAATACCGGTGAAGAGTCGGTTACGGCGCAAACTCCGGAAGCATTGGCGGAGGCCGTGATCAATCGCTGGGCCGAGCTCTACGCCAGCCGATATGCAGTTGCTGCATCAGAAGTGGGGGATTCGCCGCAGGTGGACATTGTTTTGCGCGGCGTGACCTCACTGGAAGACTATGCAAGAGCCAATAAGGTACTGGAGGGGCTGACACCGGTCGTCAGTGTCGGTGCCCACCGGGTACGCGATGAACAGCTTACCCTGCGCGTGGCGTTTTCCGGTGAGCTGGACCAGCTTCGAGAGTATATCGCCCTGGATCCGCGCTTTGTTCCGATGGAGTCAGACGTTCCCGCGGAACACCCAGGTGCCGGGCCGACAACAGAAGGGCGGTTAACGTCGTCGGACGCGAAAACAGAAGCTGCAACCGGGAGCGGGGAAACCCAACCGGAGGGTTCGGATCAACAAACCTCTGTGGCAGAGCCCGAAGAAACCTCCCAGTTTACCTATCAGCCGGTGCCCGTCGATGAGGAAGAGGCTCAGGAGGCGTTCGAATCCCTGTACCAGGTTCTGTATTATCGTTGGCAACCGTCTTCTGTCATCGGGAGCGATGGCGGCGAATAAGGTGTAACCGGAGGGAGTCTTTTGAATTTGCACCGCTGGCGCTGGATTCCCAATGCCCTGACGTTCCTGCGTATCCTCTTGATCGCTCCCTTTGCCGGAGCACTCCTTGCCGGAGATTATCGCCGGGCGTTGCTGATTTTCTTCCTGGCCGCGGGTACCGATGCGGTTGACGGGTTCCTGGCCCGGCATTTCAACTGGCGTTCCAGGCTTGGGGCGATTGCCGATCCCCTGGCGGACAAGGCCCTGCTGATCACGGCCTACCTGATGCTGACACTCACCGCCGTTCTGCCGGTATGGCTGTTTTTGCTGGTGCTGGGTCGCGATCTTCTCATTGTTGTCGGGGCTCTGGCATACCACTACAAGGTTGGCCGATACGATATGGAGCCAAGCATCCCCGGCAAGATCAATACCTTTATCCAGATTCTCGTCGCCCTTGCCATTATCGTGCTTCTGGCGGACCTGCCGATGCAGCCCTGGGTGGTGGATGCCGGCATTCTCCTGGTGGCTGTTTCCGCAGTGTTCAGCGGCGGGCATTACCTGATTGTATGGAGCTTGCGGGCCTGGAGGGCTACCCGTCCATGACCGCGTCCCAGTTGGTGCTTGGGGTCAAGCTACGCGATGATGCCCGTTTCGATAACTTTCACGGTGACAGGAACACCACGGCGGCCCAGCGCCTTGAATCCGTGTGTCATCGGCCTGATGATGTTCCGGTGGTTGTTCTGTGTGGTGATGCCGATACCGGCAAAAGTCATCTTTTGCAGGCCGTGTGCCACCTGGGTGAGCAGCAGGGCAGGACGGCGGTCTGTATCAGCATCGCAGAGCTGGAGCCTTTCGGTGCCGATGCCCTGTCGGGGCTTGAGGGCCATGACATTGTATGTCTGGACGATGTCGATCGCATCGCAGGGCAGCAGGTATGGGAAGAGGCCATTTTTCACCTGTATAACCGGATACAGGATCGTGGCGGCCTGTTGTTGGTAAGTCTCTCTGATTTGCCAGCCAGCCTGCCCTTTGGATTGCCGGATCTGGTCTCGAGGTTCAGTCACGGGTTGGTCATCCAGTTGGGCATATACCGGGATGAGGATCGCCTGAAGATTTTACGGGCCCGGGCAGAGCAGCGGGGGCTGGTCATGGCAGATGACGTCGCCAGCTACATCATGCGCCGGGCCCCGCGGAGGCTCGGTGATTTGCTGGGGATTCTGGATATACTGGACGAAAACTCACTTCAGGCCCAGAGGCGGCTTACCATCCCCTTTGTGAAAACAGTGATGGATTGGTGAGCTGGACGGCACGCATTGCAGGGCAGAAAACGATAACGGGTTCATCAAGGGAGAGAAAAAATGAGACGGGTGGTATTCAATCAGAAGGGCGGTGTCGGCAAGTCCAGTATTACGTGTAACCTCGCAGCCATCAGCGCCGCTCGTGGAAAGCGAACTCTGGTTGTGGATCTTGATCCCCAGGGAAACTCCACCCATTATCTGCTCGGCAAGCCTGCCAGTGAGCTCAAGGACACCGTCGCTGATCTGCTTGAACAGACGGTTGCATTTACGGTTTTCAATCGCCGCCCGGATGAATTTGTCCACGCCTCACCGTTCAAGAACCTGTTTGTGATGCCTTCCAGCCCGGAGCTGGACTTCCTGGAACGCAAGCTGGAAGCGAAGCACAAGATCTACAAACTGAGGGAGGCACTGAAAAAGCTCGGTGAATCCTTCGATGCGATCTACATCGACACGGCGCCCGCGTTGAATTTCTACACGCGCTCCGCTCTGATTGCCGCCCAGCGTTGCCTGATACCCTTCGATTGTGACGATTTTTCCCGGCAGGCCCTGTACAACATCCTGAATGAGATTCGTGATCTCCAGGAAGATCACAACGAGGACCTTGTGGTGGAGGGAATTGTTGCCAACCAGTTCCAGCCCCGCGCCAGCTTGCCGAAGCAGCTGGTCAGGGAGCTTACCGAAGAAGGCTTGCCCATGCTGCCGGTAAGGCTCTCAAGCTCCGTGAAAATGAAAGAATCCCATCAAAGCCGGCAGCCCCTGATTCACATGGCGCCCAAGCACCCACTGACACGCCAGTATGAGGACCTGTTCCGGGTCCTGCATGGTGAAACCGTGGAGCTTGAGCCGCTCAACGATTGAGGCGAGATTGATATGACTGAATCCGGTAACCCGATCGGGCAGGTTGCAGACTGCCTTCTGAACATTGAGATGGAGTTGCGGCAGCTGGGTCTTTGGGAGTCTGAGCCACCACCGGACGAAGCATTCCAGAGCGTTCAGCCATTCTGTATCGATACGCTGGAGTTCACCCAGTGGCTGCAGTTTGTCTTCGTTGAGCGGATGAAGGTGATCATCGAAAACGATCACCCGTTACCCTCGGCTTCCGGCATCGCACCGATGGCCGAGGAGCACTTCCGGGGACGGCCGGAGTCCGGGAGCCGGCTGGTCAGGGAACTGGAAGCTATCGATCGCCTTCTTAGTGACGGGTGATCAGTCCAGTCTCATAGACAGATCCAGGGCCTTCACATCTTTGGTCAGCGCCCCGATCGAAATGTAGTCCACGCCCGTCTCGGCGACCGGCACCAGGGTGTTGGCGTTGATGCCCCCGGAGGCCTCTAGCTTTGCCTTGCCCCCAGTGGTGGCAACAGCCGTTCGCATGTCCTCAAGCGAGAATTCATCCAGCATGATGATATCTGCGCCAGCCTTCAGCGCCTGCGCCAGCTCGTCGAGGTTCTCGGTTTCCACTTCAACCGGTTTGCCTGGCGCAATCCTGTGGGCGGCCTCAATGGCCTTGGCGATTGAGCCGCAGGCGGCAATGTGATTTTCCTTGATCAGGAAGGCGTCCCAAAGGCCGATGCGATGATTGAAGCAACCGCCACAGGTAACGGCGTATTTCTGGGCCAGACGCAGACCTGGCAAGGTTTTGCGGGTATCCAGCAGGCGAACCTGGGTGTGGGCAACCCGGGCAGCATAAGCGGCGCATGAAGTAGCTACCCCGGACAGGGTCTGGAGCCAGTTCAGGGCTGCTCGCTCGGCGCTCAGCAGGCTTCTGGCAGGGCCCTCCATAGTAAACAGCACCTGGTCCGGTGAAACGGTATCACCATCGGATACCTGCCAGGTGAGTTCCACGGACGGGTCCACTTGTCGGAACACCTCGTTAACCCATTCCCTTCCTGCAATCGTCGCGGTTTCCCGGGTAATCACGCGGCCCTTCGCCCGTTTGTCGGCGGGTATCAGCCTGGCCGTGATGTCACCATCACCAATGTCTTCCCGCAGGCTCTGGGCAACATTCTCAATTCGGGCCTGGCGAAGGAGTTCTGGGGAGATCATAGGGCAAAGTGTCCGGTGCAGAGGGTTGTGAGCGTTTCAGGCTGCCAATTCTAAAGGGCTGCCAGAGAATCGCCAAACTCTTGAGTCCAGACTGCTAAACTGTGATGCACGTCAGGTCTACACAAAAGGTGACAAAATCTGACACAACCTGACGTGGGCAGCTCGTATCATGTGAAGTGGAGAAACCAAAAGGCATTATTGCAAGACAAGGCGGAGCAGCGACATGGTGCACGATAACAAGGTTGTCAGCTTTTCAGGCCAGAAGCCGCCCGCCCGGTTTTCATTGCCTGCGCCCCTCATTCGTCTGCGTGACGCATCGGGTCAGTCCCTGAAGTCCGTTCTTGCCAGTTTTTTCGATCGTGCCGATGATGCCCTGTTCGAACTCGCCGACAGAGCCGGAACGAATCTTGACCAGACCGCCTACTTTGACGCCATGCGCGAGCTCAGGCTTCGCCGCAAGTCCATGGTGGTCTCGATCCTCCAGTACGTCAGCCAGGCGTTCAATGAAATTGGCAAATTCCAACCCCAGCAGAGCGCCCGGTCCCTGGAGGACGTGGATGAGGACTCTCTCAGCCTGGTTGATCACTCCCAGTTGGAGCAGCAGGTTGCTGTCGACAACCTGATCAACAAGCTCCGGAACCGCTATACCGAACAGATCCGTCTGCTGACAGCGCGTGTCGGGCATCTGTTGCCGGGCATTGATCTGAAAGACGCGCAGATGCCATTGAGCCCGGAAATCATCTGTGGCGGTGTTGCCGAAGCCTGTGCCGATCTGGATATTGATATCCGGGCCAAGCTGGTGGTTTTGAAGCTGTTCGATCGCCTGCTTGCCGATACTCTCGGTGACTTCTACAAAGAAGCGAACCGCACCCTGATTAATGAAGGGGTTATGCCGGACATGAAGCGTCCCCCTACCGGCAGGGTGCCCGCTCGCTCGGGTCAGCGCCCGACAGGCGAGAGTTCGGCACCGGCAGGCGCGGGCGGGCAGGCAGGTTTTTCTTCAGAGAGCCAGGGTATGTCTCAATCGCAGGCAACATTCTCGGAGCTCAGTGCGCTGCTGCACCGGGGCGATACCGCTCCTGCCAGCGGTACTGCCTCTTACGGTGAAGGTTACATTGATACTGATCGACTGATGGCGCGCCTCACCGAGGCGCAGTCCAACAGCCGTCAATGGGGCGATGATGCCGTTGTTCCGCTGAACGAGCAGCTTCAGCCGATCCTGCGCTCAGGTGATGGCAAAAGTCTGCACGTGGGTCAGGTAGACAGTGATGTGATCAACCTGGTTTCCATGTTGTTCGACTTCATCCTTGAGGATCGTCAGCTGCATCCTGTGATGAAGGCGTTGATTGGTCGCCTGCAGATTCCGGTGCTCAAGGTGGCACTGAGCGACAAGAACTTCTTCAATCGCGGCGGTCACCCGGTCCGTAAGCTGCTTAACGAACTGGCGCTGTCAGCCATCGGCTGGACCGAAAAAAAGGCCGGCCAGAGGGACCCGCTCAGGGAAAAAATCGAATCGGTTGTGGACAGGGTGCTGGGCGAGTTCACTACCGACGTCAGTCTGTTCGAAGAGCTGCTCAAAGACTTCAGCCACTTCATGGATCTCGACCGCAGACGTCGTGAGCTCGTGGAGCAACGCCTGCGGGATGCAGAAGAGGGTCGAGCCCGGCAGGAGCGTGCCTCCCAGGCGGCGGACGGATTGTTACAGGAACTGATGGAGCAACGGGACATTCCCGAGCCGGTTGTCGGGCTCCTGAACGAAGCCTGGACCAAATATCTGCAATGGGTGGTTCTACGGGAAGGTGAGGAAAGCGAGCGCTGGCAACATGCCCGGAATCTCACCGAGCAGCTGGTGTGGAGTGTCGACCCCCGCCCGATCAATGACTCTACCCGTGGGGAGCTTCTCCGTGCGATTCCAGCCATTGTGGATGACCTTCGCAAGGCTCTCCAGGAGATTTCCTGGGACCCGTTTGCCACCGATTCGGCCATTCGTGATCTGGAACTGGCCCACGTAGACGTTTTCCAGCGGCTGGTGACCGCGCCGTCCCGTCCCGAACCTTTGGCGGAGCCTGATGACTTGCCCGAGCCAGAGCCCGAGCGCTCGCTGCAAGAGCCTGTAGCTCCTCCGGCGCCAGACGAGGGGTTGAAGCAGACCCCGGCGCCGACCGAGCCCGAGCAGGCAGCCTCTGAGCTGGCCAACGAGGCGCCCGCGGAAAAAGCGGGGATGGCAGAGACTGCGGATCCGGCTCAGGTATCGCCGCAATGGCTGGAGAAGGCGGAAAGCTTGCGCGTGGGTTCATGGATTGAGCTAACCCGAGACGAAACCAAGGTGCGCTGCAAGCTTGCGGCCTTTATCAAAGCCACTGGCAAGTACATCTTCGTCAACCGCAGTGGTGCCAAGGTGGCCGAGTATTTGCGTCTGGAACTCGCTGCCGACATGGAAGCCGGGAAGATCAGCATGCTCGATGATGGCCTCATCTTTGATCGGGCACTGGAGTCGATCATCGACAACCTGCGCAGCAGCCGCAAGGACTGATTCGTAGCAACCGTGGCAAGTTTGTGATTCAATCAGAGAGTGTAATCCTCTGATACATCTGGAATTACTTTGCCCGATACAGACGTTTTCGCCGAACGCCATACTGATTCCGGTACCGATGCAAGATTGCTTCGTGAAACCGGACGGATTTCCTTCGCCCGCTGGCGTCCCTCACCAAATTTCGGGCCCCGTCCGGACGGGGTGCCCATCTCCCTGTTGGTCGTCCACAACATCAGCCTGCCTCCCGGGCAGTTTGGCGGTCCGGAAATAGAGGACTTTTTCTGCAACCGGCTTGATCACTCCGCGCACCCATATTTCCAGACCATCGAGGGCGTTCAGGTGTCCGCCCATCTGTTGATTCGTCGGGATGGTGCTCTGGTTCAGTTTGTCAGTCTGCTGGAGCGCGCCTGGCATGCTGGCCGTTCGTGTTTCGAAGGTCAGGACGAGTGCAATGATTTCTCCATCGGCATAGAACTGGAGGGGACTGACGACATCCCTTACACCCCTGAACAGTATCGTAGGCTGGCAGAGGTGGCGGACCTGATTATGGCAGCCTGGCCGGCCATCACTGCCGACCGTATCACCGGCCACTGCGACATTGCGCCGGGCAGGAAAACTGATCCGGGGCCGGCCTTCGACTGGCAGTACTTCCGGGCGGGGCTGCACGCAGCCAGAGGTTCGGGGAGGAACGCCTGAATGGTGTTTGTTGTGTTTCTTCTGGCTTACATGGTTCGCAGGCGTCTGGATTCCCTTGATCTGCTCTCCGGTGACGAGGTCTGGCGTCGCTGGTTCAGGCATGGCAGCCGGGTCAGGGCAGGCCGTGAGTCCGGGATAGGTATCGGGCTGGCACTGGTTCTATTGCCGGCCTTTCTGCTCGGGCTTGCGCAATATCTCCTGGTCGCCTCCGGCTGGAGAATGGCTGCTTACCCACTGGAGTTCCTGGTTCTGGTCGTTCTCATGGGAACGCCTGGCTGGCGACAGATCCTCCGGGCCTACGCAGAGGCATGGCAGCGGGGGGATATGCAGTCAGCCTGGCATCATGTGAAAGATCTTTTGCCGGCCGATGAACGGGGAGCCGCGGTGTCTCCCGAGGCCATGCACCTCTCGCTGTCGAAGGCACTTATGGTGTCGGTGTTCCAGCGCTTCTTTCTGGTGGCTTTCTGGTACGTGGTTGGTGGTATCGGCGTTGCCGTTCTCGCCCGCGGTCTGGTTGCCCTTGCCGATCAGTGGCCCCAGGCTCCGGCAAGGCCGCGCTTTTCCGGGTTGGCGAACCTCGCCGGCTGGATCCCTGCCAGGCTTCTTTCCCTGACTTTCGGAATTGCCGGAGACCTGGCCGGCTGGCTGCGGGAAACCCGCCGCACGCTGACCGGTGTGACCAAAAAAGCCGGGGAGGTGCTCATGATTTCGGCCAACGGGTCGTTAACCGGGTATGCGCTGGATCCAGCCCGCTTTTCCCGGGTTCATCCGGATGAGTGGACAGCGTTCGGAGGACGTAGCCTGAGAGCAGTAAGGGATTTGTTGAACAGAAGCATGCTGGTCTGGATATGCACGCTCGCTCTGCTGGTCATTTCCGGGGTTGTCTGAGCCGGATTTTATAAAACATTACAGTTTAACAAGAAATAATGCTTAAGTTTTTAAGACTTTAGGCGACAATATAAGAAAAGAACATGAGTTCAGTTGTTTTTTGCCAGCACGAGGGTCCCTGTGAAGCAACTCATTAATCCCGCCATTGCACTGATGAACCGGCTGCCGATGGTTTACAAGTTCAGTCTCATCAGCATCCTGTTCCTGTTACCGATCGGTGGGCTGTCCTGGCTCGCCATTTCCGAGCTGAACCGTTCCGTCCAGACCATGACTCGAGGTGTCGAGGGGCTTGAGCAGCTTCAGCAGGTTGACCGGCTGGTCGACGCCGCGATGGATTATCGCGATTATCGCTCACCCGCGATCATCAAGGACGAGAGCGCTATTATGGCGGTGTCGGAAGAGGCTGCCAGTGAGATTGATAATACGCTGGCGGCCCTGACTGCCGAGGAGCGTTCTTTCGATACTTCTGGCTCCTGGGCCGAGCAGGTCAACGACCTTCGGCAGGAGTGGGAGGCTCTGCGGGCTGAAGACAACTATCAGGGTAACTTCGATCCGCAGTTCAAGTATTACCAGGAATTTGTCCAGAAGGCTCAGGCCCTGCTTTCGGCCACCATTGAAATCTCGGGCCTGGGGCAGGGGGCGTCCCGGGAAAATCAGTTGATTCTGGGACTTGTCCGCGACTCACTGCCGGCAGCCCGCACCGTGATTGGCCAGGCAAAATCCTACGGTATCTATGCCCTGGTCGAGGGACAGGTAGGCTATGCGCTGAGCGAAACCCTGAACGAAATCTATGACCAGTTGACCAATCGCAGTTCACTGCTCTCACCAGCGTTGGCCCTGGCCTCTGAGGCATCGCCGGCTTTGGCTGAGCGGGCGGGCAATGCCATCCAGCGGGTTGATGAGAGCCTGATGGTGGTTCGGGATCAACTGGATGTGAACGTGATTACGCCAATGCGCCTGGAAATGCCCTGGACTGAATACAACGACCTGATGTCCGGGCAACTGGCTCACTATGATCAGGTCAAGGCGGCGGCTTTCAACGTGGTCGACGAGAATCTGCAGGCGCGGCTGAACAGTGAGGTCAATCAGCGCCGGCTGATCGTCATTGCCCTGGTTATTGTTCTTCTGGTGGTGGTCTATCTCTACATCGGCTTCTTCATGTCTGTGCGCACCGCCATTAACCGTTTCAGCGAAGCCGCTCGCAGCGTCGCTGCCGGCGATATGACCACCCACATCATGCTGCGCAATCGCGACGAACTGGGTGAGCTGACCACGGAATTCAATAACATGACCGACCGGATTGCCGAGCTGATCCGTTCCGTCAGCCGTACTACGGCGGATGTGGACCAGCAGGCAACCCGAGTCAACGATACTGCGGCGGCCAACAGCGAAGCCGTGGCACGGCAGATGGAAGAAAGCGGCCAGATCAACGAAGCCATGAACCAGATGGTCGAGGCGGTTCACGAAGTTACCGAAAGCGCCCACCGGGTGGCAGACAGCGCCAGCAACGCCGAGCAGGACACCGAGACCGGCCGTGGCGTCGTTGCCGATACTGTGGAAACCATCAACAAGCTGGCAGGCGAGATCTCCGGCGCAGTGGAAGTGATTAACCGGGTCAGCAAGGACAGCGACAACATCAGCCAGGTGCTGATAGAGATCAAGGCGATTGCCGAACAGACCAACCTGTTGGCCCTGAATGCTGCGATTGAGGCCGCGAGGGCAGGTGAACAGGGTCGTGGGTTCGCGGTAGTTGCCGATGAGGTCCGCTCACTCTCTCAGCGTACCCATAAATCCACCGAAGAGATCGAAGGCATGATTTCCCGGCTTCAGAGCGGCGTGAAAGACGCGGTGTCGGCCATGACCAACAGCCGGGATGTTACCGAGACAACGGTGCAGAAGTCTGGTGAAGTGACGGAAGCTCTGGACAGAATCGCCAAAGGCATCTCGGTGATCGTGGATATGAGCCACCAGATTGCACAGGCGGCAGAAGAGCAGTCTGCCGTTGCGAAAAACGTGAATTCCAGTGTCGAGCAGATTGGCGAACTGGGCCATAAAACGGCCGCCAATGCCGAGGAGACACTGGGATCCTCGAGGGAAATGTCGCAACTGACGGCCTCACTTCAGCGTCTGGTGGAGGCCTTTAAAGTCTGACTGGCGCCAGAACTGGAGCGAGACAACTAAAAATCCGGCCCTAGAGGCCGGATTTTTTTTGTTCCCAGAGAATTTCCTCACCGCCCTCGCGCCGGGCTAATACGCGGGCAATGACGAATAACAGATCGGAGAGACGATTCAGGTAGTGCCGGGAAGCGGTGTTGATCGAATCCTCGTGGCCGAGGGCGACGACAACCCGCTCTGCACGGCGACAGACCGCACGGGCAAGGTGGCATTGGGCTGCAGCGGGGCTACCGCCTGGCAATACAAAGTTCTTCAGTGGTGGCAGACCCTCGTTGTGCTGGTCCAACGTGCCCTCCAACCACTCAATGTGTTCGTCGCCGATCACACGGCTGCCGGGAATGGCAAATTCGCCGCCAAGGTCGAACAGATGGTGCTGGATACGGCGCAGGCTTTCCACCAGTTCGTCGTCGCTGTCCAGTGTCTCGATCAAAAGCCCGATGTGGCAGTTGAGTTCATCAGCGGTACCCATGGCCTCGACCCGCTGGGCGTTCTTGGCAATACGATTTCCATCGGCCAGGCCCGTAGAGCCGTCATCGCCGGTGCGGGTGTAAATCTTGGAAAGGCGGTTGCCCATCAGTCTGCTCCTGTTAACGTCACGACAGTTGTTGTACCCGCTCGGTCAGCATTTGGTTCACCGGAGTTTCGATGCCGAGCTCTTTTCCCAATTTCGCCACGTATCCGTTTATAAAGTCTATCTCGGTTTGGCGTCCCCGTTGAACATCGGCACGCATGGATGACGTGTTGCCGGCGGTATTGCGGGCTACCTGCTCGATGCGTTCCCGTAGCGCGTCCGGTGTCTGTCGAATCCTGACGGCGGCATCCATCAGCTGTGAAAGCTCCAGACAGAGCTGGTCGATGGTGCTCTGGTACAGGGGGGCATCCAGGATCTTGCCATTGGGGCAGTCCAGGATGGCGGTGTAGGGGTTGATGCCGGCGTTAATAATGAGTTTTTGCCAGAGTCGTTGGACGATGTCCGTCTCCGGATGAATGTTCATGCCGGAGGTTGCCAGCATGGTAACGGCTTTTCTGACCGTTACTTTGGCGGGGCTTGTCATCGGGCCTACCCAGGTGTCACCGGTACCGGCGTGAACGAGAAGCCCTGATTGTGGTCGGTTCGCGCCCTCGGTAGTGCTTGCAGCCAGGATTGGTCGCTCCGGCCACCGCTTGGCAACGGCTTGCTGGCTGCCAAGACCGTTCTGGAAAAGCAGGATGGGGGTATCAATTGCGAACTGGTTGATGACGCCGGCAACGGCGTCCAGGGTATCGCCGGCCTTGGTTGTAACCAGAATAAGCTCTGGCTCGTCGCCAGGCTGTAGAAAGGGAATCCGTACTTGTGATTCCGGCCCTTCAAAAGGCCGGAACCGGTAATCGACACTGGCGCCGGTCGGCTCACCGGGCCTGGCAATGAAGGCAATGCCCCCCGCAGGTAGCATTGCGCCCCAGAGCCTGCCCAGCGAGCCTGCGCCGAGAATGCCGATCATGCCGGTTACATGGCCTCGATGTCAGCCCTTTGCTGGCTCAGGCGGGCCTGGCTGCTCTGGGCGTCCCGGAGTTTTTCCTGCTCTTTCTCAACTACCTCGGCGGGCGCCTTGGCAGTAAACTTCTCGTTCCCCAATTTGCCCTCCAGGCGGCCAATCTCTTTCTGCAGGCGCTCCAGCTCCTTGTCCAGGCGCTTGAGTTCGGCATCCTTGTCGATCAGGCCGGCCATGGGAACCAGAACTTCCATGTCGCCTACCAGTTGGGTAGCAGACATCGGAGCTTTGTCACCTTCGAACCAGTCCAGGCTCTCCAGCTTGGCAAGGGAGCCAAGGAACTGGCGGTTGTCGTTCATGCGACGCTGGTCTTCGGCGTCTTTGCCGCGCAGCAGTACCGGAATTTTTTTCGCCGGGGAGATGTTCATTTCGCCCCGGATGTTCCGCACGGCTACGATGACGCCTTTCAGCCATTCAATATCGGCAGTGACCGCTGCATCCTGCTTGGTGGCATCCGGCTGCGGGTAGGCCTGCAGCATGATGCTGTCGCCGGTTTTACCAGCCAGGGGCGCAATGCGCTGCCAGATTTCCTCGGTGATGAAAGGCATCATCGGGTGGGCCAGGCGCAGGACGGCTTCCAGCACGCGCACCAGGGTGCGGCGGGTGCCACGTTTGGCTTCAGCGCTGGCGCCCTCGTCATTGAGCACGGGCTTGGATAGTTCCAGATACCAGTCGCAGTACTCGTTCCAGATGAATTCATAAAGCGCGTAGGCGGCCAGATCGAAACGGTACTGGTCCAGGTGGCGGATCACATCCTGCTCGCAGCTCTGCAGCTCGCTGATGATCCAGCGGTCGGCCAGGGACAGTTCAACCGGTTCGTCATTGACCCCGCAATCTTCGCCCTCGGTGTTCATCAGTACGTAGCGTGCTGCGTTCCAGAGCTTGTTGCAGAAGTTGCGGTAGCCTTCCAGGCGTTTCATGTCCCAGTTGATGTCGCGGCCGGTGGTCGCCATGGCGGCCAGGGTGAAACGCAGGGCGTCTGTGCCGTGGGCGGCGATGCCCTCGGGGAATTCCTTCTTCGTGCGCTTACCGATCTTCTCGGCCAGCTTCGGCTGCATCAGGTTGCCGGTGCGTTTCTCCAGCAGGTCGTCCAGGCTGATGCCATCAATCATGTCCAGCGGGTCGATCACGTTGCCCTTGGACTTGGACATCTTGTCGCCGTGCTCGTCGCGGATCAGACCGGTGACGTACACGGTGTGGAAGGGCACCTGGGGCGTACCGTCTTCGTTCTTCATGAAGTGCATGGTCATCATGATCATCCGGGCAACCCAGAAGAAGATGATGTCGAAGCCGGTTACCAGCACATCGGTCGGATGGAAGGTCTTCAGGCGCTCGGTGATTTCCGGCCAGCCCAGGGTGCCGAAAGTCCACAGGGCAGAGCTGAACCAGGTATCCAGAACGTCTTCATCCTGCTCCAGGGTGACGTCGGCATCCAGGTTGTGCTTCTGGCGAACTTCATCTTCGCTGCGGCCAACATAGATGTTGCCCTCGGCGTCGTACCAGGCCGGAATACGATGGCCCCACCAGAGCTGGCGGGAGATGCACCAGTCCTGGATGTCGCGCATCCAGGCAAAGTACATGTTCTCGTACTGCTTGGGTACGAACTGGATACGACCGTCTTCCACCGCTTCAATGGCCGGTTTGGCCAGGGTCTTGGCGTCGGCAAACCACTGGTCGGTCAGCATGGGCTCGATAATGAGGCCAGAGCGATCACCCCGGGGCACGCTGAGTACGTGGTCCTCGATGTTCTCGACCAGCCCCTCGGCTTCCATGTCGGCAACAATCTGCTTGCGGGCTGCTTCCCGGGTTAGTCCGGCGTAGGCGCTTGGCATGGTGCCGTCGAGTTCGGTGTTTTCGCTGCCATCGGCATTGAACACTTCGGCCACGTCCCGGATGTTGGCGTCCTGGGTCATGACGTTGATCATCGGCAGGTTGTTGCGCTTGCCAACGGCATAGTCGTTGAAGTCGTGGGCCGGAGTGATCTTCACGCAGCCGGAGCCTTTCTCCGGATCGGCGTGATGATCGGCCACAATGGGAATACGGCGGTTCACCAGGGGCAGCATCACGTGCTTGCCAATCAGGTGCTGGTAGCGTTCGTCGTCCGGGTGTACGGCCACGGCGGTGTCGCCAAGCATGGTTTCCGGACGAGTGGTGGCTACCACCAGGTAATCTTTGTCGTCTTTGGTCTGCACGCCGTCAGCCAGCGGGTAGCGCAGATGCCAGAAAAAGCCTTTCTCTTCCTTGTTTTCCACTTCCAGATCAGAAATGGCGGTGTGCAGTTTCGGGTCCCAGTTCACCAGGCGTTTGCCGCGGTAGACCAGGCCTTCGTCGTACAGCCGAATAAACACTTCCTGCACGGCCTTGTAGAAGCCGTCGTCCATGGTGAAGCGTTCGTTGTCCCAGTCCACGGAATTGCCGAGGCGGCGGATCTGGCGGGTGATGGTGCCGCCCGAGTGCTCTTTCCAGTCCCAGATGCGCTTGATGAACTCTTCCCGGCCCAGGTCATGGCGGGTTTTGTCTTCTTCAGCGGCCAGTTTGCGCTCAACCACCATCTGGGTGGCGATGCCGGCGTGGTCGGTGCCGACGGTCCACAGTGCGTTGCGGCCCTGCATGCGCTTGAAGCGGGTGAGGGTGTCCATGATGGTGTGCTGGAACGCATGGCCCATATGCAGGCTGCCGGTGACGTTGGGCGGCGGGATGGCGATGCTGTAGGACTGGCCTTCACCTGTGGGGCGGAAGTACCCTTTGGCTTCCCAGTTTTCGTACCACTGGCGCTCGATGTTTTCTGGCTGGTAGGTTTTTTCCATGGGGTTCTGCAGTGACCGTTGGTTGATTCACAAGGGAAAATTGAGACGCTCGATTATACATGGTCGCCCTGTTTGCGGCGAACCTAACGCTTCCTCTGATCATGCACCAGGGGTTCAATTCCCAGTGCCCGCAACTGCTTGAAATGCGAGCGGGCCTGATTCAGCACATTCGGATCGTTATGGGCGACCAGAGCCAGCCGTTTGAACCGGTCTGCATCCGCCGGCAAGGTGGCCGAAAGAATGATCACGGTATCCCAGTCTTCGGCGACCGGCGGGCATAGCAGGATGCCGACAGGGTCGGTGCAGGTGGTAGCTGAATCGGGAACAACGCTGTGTGGAATGAAGGCGTCGGGGCTGAAGTTCCAGAGCAGGTCGTCCAGTTCTTCTGCGTGTTGCATGGTATCGCAGACGACACACACGCGGTCTCCCTGCTGCCAGGCTTTGTCCACGAGCTTTGCGGCGTGGAGGTTGCGGGCTGCGGGGGTGTTCTGGGCGAGGATGTGGAACCAGTAGCGTTGGTTCCGGTCCTCCTGGCCGGAAGAGCCGGCAGCGGGGCTGCCGGTTTCCGGAGAGGGCGCCGGGTTGTTATCCGGCATGGGACATCAGGTAGTCAACCAGCAGGGGCACCGGGCGGCCGGAGGAGCCTTTGGCCTTACCGGAGTGCCAGGCAGTACCGGCGATGTCGAGGTGCGCCCAGCGGTAGTCTTTGGCGAACCTGGACAGGAAGCACGCTGCCGTAATGGTGCCGGCCGGGCGGCCGCCGATGTTGGCCATGTCGGCGAAGTTGCTGTCGAGCTGGCTCTGGTATTCGTCCCAGAGCGGCAGGCGCCAGGCACGGTCACCAGCCCGTTCGCCGGCGGCCAGCAGTTCGTTGGCCAGTTCATCGTTGTTGGCCAGTAGGCCGGTGGCGTGATTGCCAAGGGCAATGATGCAGGCACCGGTCAGGGTTGCGAGATCGATCACGGCGGCCGGGTCGAATTTCTTCACGTAGGTGAGGGCGTCACACAGTACCAGGCGGCCTTCGGCGTCGGTGTTGAGGATTTCAACGGTCATACCCGACAGGGTGGTTACAATATCGCCCGGGCGGGACGCGCCGCCGTCCGGCATGTTCTCCGCCGCGGCAATGACAGCCACTACGTTAATCTTGGGCTGGGTTTCGGCCAGAACCTTCATGGCGCCGAAGACGCTGGCGGAGCCGCCCATGTCGTACTTCATCTCATCCATGCCCTCGCCGGGCTTGAGGCTGATCCCGCCGGTGTCGAAGGTGATACCTTTGCCAACGAGGACATGGGGCTTGTCTTTGGCCTTGCCGCCACGGTATTCCATCACAATCAGGCGTGGGGGTTGGGTGCTGCCTTTGCCCACGGCGAGGATGGTGTTCATACCCATTTTTTCCATCTGCTTCTCATCAAGCACTTCGGTCTTGATGGAGTCGTAGTCCTTGGCCAGTTTCTTGGCCTGCTGGGCCAGCCATTCCGGATGGCAGATGTTGGGCGGGGTGTTGCCGAGATCCCGGGTGAAGTTCATGCCGCGCCCGGTGGCGAGGCCGAGGTTGAAGGCATCCTTGAGGGCTTTGCCGGCATTCGAGGCATGGACAACGACTTTGTTTAGCTTGCGGTCGGCAGGCTTTTCGCTCTTGAAGTCGCTGAAGGTGTAGAGCTGGTCTTCCAGCGTCCTGCCAATCAGGCTCAGCCGGGCGGCCTCGGAGCTCACGGCTTCTTCGCCGGTTACCGGGGTATCTGCCAGCGCTATCGCGACACTTTTGGACGGACCGTCCTTGAGCGCGGTCATCATTGCAATCAACGCTTTACGGTAGTTGGCGGGGCTGCGATCTGCATCCTTGCCCGTGCCAACCACGAGCAGACGGCTCCAGGGCTGATCGGTCAGCGGAATTGTCACTGTGGTGGCATTTTTGCCGGTGAGGTCACCGGCCTTCTGGAGTGTCTTGATCAGCCCGCCCAGAGCCTCATCGGCCTGATTGGTCGAATCGGGCCAGGTGCCTTTCTCAGGCAAGCCAATAACAAGGCAGTCTGCTTTGGTGCTGGCGATGGCTTTACTGCTCAGGCTGAAATTCATGGCAACTCCTGTTGATTGTTCACGAGGGTCCCGCCGCCGGCGGGAATCGTTCTTGATTGTGATCTAGTCTAGCATTGGGGCTTGCCGGGAAATTATCAAGCGATTGGCGCGGCTTCCGCGCCTGTTCGTGCCTTCACGCCGGTGTAATACCGCTACTCTGTCATTCGGCACCAAGGTTACATAGAATACGCGCAGTTCCCAGTGACCTCCACGTTTCAACGGATACGGCCAGAGAGACCGATTTGAGTATCATTTTCCGTTACCTCATACGCCAGATCATGATCAGCATGCTTGCCGTTTCCGGCATTCTGCTGCTGGTGTTCATGAGTGGCCGTTTCCTTAAATATCTGGACAGTGCTGCGCAAGGCAGTATTTCCGCCGGTGTTCTGTTCGAGATCATGGCGTACCGTTTTCCGGGATTTCTCGAACTGATCCTGCCGCTGGGTCTGTTTATTGGCATTCTGCTCGCCTACGGCCGCATGTACCTCGAAAGCGAGATGACCGTGTTGTTTGCCTGCGGTGTCAGCGACAAGGCCCTGTTGGGTAAAACCCTCTTGGGCAGTCTGCCGGTGATGATCATCGTTGGCGCCATGAGTCTGTACGTCTCTCCCTGGGGAATGAACCAGGTTGAGAAAATCTTCAATGAACAGCGCAAGGCCACAGAATTCGAGATGCTGGCGCCCGGGCGTTTCCAGGATTTCTCTTCGGGCGGGCGAGTTACCTACACCGAAGGCCTGAGTGAGGATAAACGCCGGCTTCAGGGGGTCTTTATCGCCGAATACGCCGAAAACGGTCAGGGGCTGACGATTATCACCGCTGACTCCGGTTCCCAGCTGGTGGACCCGGAAACCGGGAGCCGCTTCTTGATCCTGGAAGAGGGTGGCCGCTTCGAGGGTGCCGCTGGGGAGCTGGACTACACCACCATCGATTTTGAAGCCTATGGCCTGAAGATCGAGAGTGGCAAGGCTGGCACCCGGGAGCTGGAGGAAGGGGCCAGTACCTGGAGCCTGATGCAGTCAGACCGGTTGGAGGATCGGGCTTTGTTGCACTGGCGCCTTTCACTGCCCCTGATTGTCCCGGTCGTGACTTTGCTGGCGGTTCGCCTGAGCCGGGTGAACCCGCGCCAGGGTAGGTTCTTCCATCTGCTTCCGGCGATGCTGGTGTACATCACCTACCTCGGCCTGCTGATTGTTGCCCGGGACTGGCTTGCCGAGGGCAAGGTTCCCGAGTGGGTCGGCATGCTCTGGGTCCATGCCCTGTTTATCGGTTTTGGCCTTTGGCTGCAATTTGGTCCTGACTGGCTGCATCGCCGGCGATTGATGCGGGAGGGGACTGCCCATGCGACGGATTGACGGCTATGTGATGCGCACCGTTGGCGGCGCCATGTTCCTGGTTATGGTGGTGGTGCTGTCGCTTGATCTGATCTTCGCCTTCATCGCCGAGCTCGAGGACACCCGCAATGATTACCAGACGCTTGAGGCCCTCTGGTATGTCTTTCTGACTCTGCCGCGTCGGATCTACGATTACCTGCCGCTGGGCGCGTTCATGGGGTGCCTGGTGGGGCTGGGTTCCATGGCCAGTTCGTCGGAGCTGACGGTTATCCGGGCGGCCGGGGTCTCGCTCAAACGTATTGTCTGGTCGGCCATGAAGCCGGCTCTGGTTGTGGTCATTCTGGGCGTATCGATTGGTGAGTACGTGGCCCCGCCGGCAGAGCGGGTGGCGCAGAGCGACAAGGCCGTGGCACTGGGTGCAGGCACCAACGTCGCTTCAGCATCCGGGGTCTGGCACAAGGAAGGGAACGTCTACATTCACTTGAATGCGGTGCAGCCCAATGGCGTGCTTCACGGCGTTTCCCGATTCCAGTTTAATGAAGACAGGCAGTTGCTGGCGGCGAGCTTTGCGGAGCGGGCCATCTATCAGGGCGATTATTGGCTGCTGGAGAAGGTGCGCACCACCGAGTTCGAGGAAGACAGAACCACCCGCTCTGAAAAGCAGGCCCTGAGATGGGATACGGGGCTTTCACCGAGCGTTCTGAGTGTCCTGATTGTAAAACCGGAAAACCTCTCCATGACTGGCCTGTTCACCTACGCTCGCTATCTGGGGGAACAGGACCTCAATGCCTCGCGTTACTGGCTGGCATTCTGGAAGAAGGCCCTGATGCCCCTGGGTACTGCTGTGATGGTGCTGGTCGCCATTTCCTTTATTTTCGGGCCCCTGCGCTCGGTTACCATGGGTTTTCGCGTGTTCACGGGCCTGTTGGTGGGGCTGCTATTCAAGTACATGCAGGATCTGCTGGGGCCCATGAGTCTTGTTTACGGTTTTAACCCGATGCTGGCGGTGCTGGTGCCAATTGCGGTCAATGCCGTGGTAGGCGCGATCCTGATGCGCCGGGCCGGCTAGCAGACCCTGTCCCCGTCGTTACTTTGCCGCGCGCTTTTTAGTTGTGGTCTCTTTGGGAACCGAGACAACGACGCTGTCCGACAGCCGATCAGTGATAGAAAGACCGTTGATTGGATAGAACAAAGCGATAATCGCCGGTATGCCCAGAAACAGAGTGGCGGCTCCGAGGTAGTAGCTGCCCAGCAGCGTCAGGAAGATCACCGCCGCCGCCGTTACATACCGCCTGAGCGCCTTGCTCCAGCTCACCGACGTGCCATCAATGTTTTCAATGCGGATACGCCACACCTGCATTCCCAGGGTCTGGCCGATGCGGGTCCAGAAATAGCCGAAGAACAGGTAGAGGACCAGAAACAGGGTAAACGTCAGCCCCGGGTCGCCCGAAAGCTGGCCTGACTCGGCCATCTGTTCGTACCGGTCCCAGCCAGTAATCCAGCCGGCCACCATGGTGTATCCCCAGGTCGCGACAAGCAGCACGGCGATGCTGATCAAACCGTCGTAAATAATGGCAAGAGAGCGTTTCAGGGCGGTGGCTGGTGGGAATAGTTCCTCGGCGTCATGGAAGCGTCGGGGCATGGAATCTCCTGTGATGTTTCACGTTTTTCCTGTTCTCGGCGTGTGCTAGAGTAGCGGATTTGCACAAGCATGTAAGTATTCGTATTCAATCGCGGACCGGGCGGCACTCCCGCCGGGTTTCTGGAAAGGTATCAAAGGGCTATGAAAACCGCAGAGTTGCGACAGGCGTTCCTCGATTATTTCAAGCAGCAAGGCCACACCATTGTTCCAAGTAGTTCGCTGGTACCTGCGGACGACCCCACATTGCTGTTTACGAATGCGGGAATGAACCAGTTCAAGGACCTGTTCCTGGGCCGTGAAGAGCGTGACTACACTCGGGCAACCTCCTCCCAGAAATGCGTCCGCGCGGGTGGCAAGCACAACGACCTGGAGAATGTGGGCTACACCGCCCGTCACCACACCTTCTTCGAAATGCTGGGCAACTTCAGCTTCGGTGACTACTTCAAGAGCGAAGCGATCAACTACGCGTGGACATTTCTGACCGGCGAGAACTGGCTGAACCTGCCCCAGGAGAAACTCTGGGTGACTGTATACGCCGAAGATGACGAAGCCTTCGATATCTGGAACAAGGAAATCGGAGTTCCGGCTGACCGCATCGTCCGGATCGGCGATAACAAGGGTGGCCGTTACGCCTCTGACAACTTCTGGCAAATGGGCGATACCGGTCCCTGTGGCCCCTGTACCGAAATCTTCTACGATCACGGCCCGGATGTGGCTGGTGGACCTCCGGGCTCGCCGGAAGAGGATGGTGATCGCTACATCGAAATCTGGAACGTGGTGTTCATGCAGTACAACCGTACTGCCGATGGCGAGATGCTGAAGCTGCCCAAGCCCTCCGTAGACACTGGCATGGGCCTGGAGCGAATCACCGCGGTTCTGCAGGGCGTGCATAGCAACTATGAGATCGATCTGTTCCAGGATCTGTTGGCGGCCGCCTCCCAGGTTCTGGGCGGTGCCGCGACCACGGAAGCGTCACTGCGTGTTGTCGCCGATCACATCCGCTCCTGCGCCTTCCTGATTGCCGACGGCGTGATGCCGTCCAACGAGGGCCGCGGTTTCGTGCTGCGCCGGATCATTCGCCGCGCGGCACGCCATGGCAACAAGCTGGGTGCAACCGGGCCATTCTTCTACAAACTCACCGGTGCCCTGTGTGAATTGATGGGCGACGCCTTCCCGCAGCTGGTTAGCAGCCGCAAGCAGATTGAAAAAGTGTTGCTGCAGGAAGAAGAGCAGTTTGCCAAGACCCTGGACAAGGGCTTGCGCCTGCTTGAGCAGGACATTGCCGAGCTCAACGGCACCGAGATTCCGGGCGAGACCATCTTCACCCTCTACGACACCTACGGTTTCCCGGTTGATCTAACCAACGATATCGCCCGTGAGCGGGGCCTGACGCTGGACTATGAAGGCTATGAGAAAGCCATGGAAGGTCAGCGCGAGCGCGCCCGGGCAGCCAGCAAGTTTGGTATCGACTACAACGCTGCCGGTTTGCAGCTTGAGGGCAAGACTGAATTTACCGGTTATGAGCATATCGATGGCCACGAGAAAATCCGTGCAGTCATCGTCAACGGCGAGGAAAAGACCGCAGAAGCCGGTGATGAGGCCGTTGTTGTGCTCGAGCGCACGCCGTTCTACGCCGAGTCCGGTGGCCAGGTGGGCGATACTGGCCTGCTGACCTGGAGCGGTGGCCGGTTCAAGGTAACGGATACGCGCAAGGAAGGGGATAACCACCTGCACCTTGGTACGCTGATCGAAGGCGAGTTGTTCCCGGGGCTGGAAGTCGACGCCCGGATCGATCACGCCCGTCGTGAGCGCACCAAGCGCAACCACTCTGCTACCCACCTGCTGCATGCGGCCCTGCGCAAGGTGCTGGGTGAGCATGTAACCCAGAAGGGTTCATTGGTGGATCCGGATAAACTGCGTTTCGACTTCTCCCATTTCGAGGCCGTGACGCCGGAACAGCTCCGTGAGATTGAGCGTCAGGTGAACGAGCAGATTCTGGAAAACAGCCCGGTGCAAACCGAAATCACCGACATGGAAAAGGCCCAGGAGAAGGGCGCCATGGCGCTGTTCGGTGAAAAATACGGGGATGTGGTTCGGGTACTCAGCATGGGTACCGACAACTACTCCGTTGAACTGTGCGGTGGTACGCACGTTTCTCGCACTGGTGACATTGGTCTTTTCCGTATTACCTCTGAAAGCGGCATTTCATCCGGTGTGCGCCGTATCGAAGCGGTTACCGGCATGGGCGCGCTGGACTGGATCGACGGTACCGAGCGCACACTGCGCGAAGCGGCTCGCCTGGTGAAAGGTTCCCGCGATTCGGTTATTGAGAAGGTTCAGCAGACCGTGGATCGCAATCGTCAGCTTGAGAAGGAAGTGGATGCGCTGAAAGCCAAGCTGGCTTCTTCTGCAGGCACCGACCTGGCCAGCACGGCAGTGGACGTCGCTGGGCTCAAGGTCGTGGCCTCCGAACTGGAAGGCGCAGACCGCAAAGCCCTGATGGAAACGGCGGACCAGCTCAAGAACAAGCTGGGCGAAGGTGTTGTGGTGCTTGCCAGCGTGGAAGATGGCAAGGTCACCCTGGTCGCAGGTGTTACCAAGTCTGCGACGAACCGGATCAAGGCAGGGGATCTGATGAAGCACCTGGCGGCCCAGGTCGACGGCAAAGGCGGGGGGCGTCCCGATATGGCTCAGGGTGGGGGTAATGATCCATCCAAGCTTGAGGATGCCCTGGCAGGTGTCGCCGGTTGGGTCGAAAAAAATATCGCTTAAGCAACTGTTTTTGTGGGCGGGCTGGGGTTTATAATCCCGCCCGTTTGTTTTTAATTGGCGGAGCGTTACTCCGCTGTGAGTCCCCGTTTCGGATATTGGGAAAATAATGGCTCTGTTGGTTCAGAAATTTGGTGGCACATCGGTTGGAACAACCGAACGTATTCAAGCGGTAGCCGACAAGGTGTGCCGTTTCCGCAAGGAAGGTCATGATGTCGTTGTCGTGGTTTCCGCCATGAGTGGTGAAACCAACCGGTTGATCGCCCTGGCGAACGACATCATGGAGGAGCCGACGCCCCGTGAAATGGATGTGTTGGTCTCCACCGGTGAGCAGGTAACGATTGCGCTCCTGTCCATGGCGTTGCAGAAACGCGGCTGTGAGGCGCGCTCCTACACAGGCTCACAGGTACGCATCCTGACTGACAGCAGTCACACCAAGGCTCGGATCAAACAGATCGATGAACAGCGCATGCGCGAAGATCTGGATGCCGGCCGAGTGGTTGTGGTCGCCGGGTTCCAGGGCATCGACGAGAGCGGCAATATCACCACTCTGGGGCGCGGCGGGTCTGATACTACAGCGGTAGCGCTGGCGGCGGCGCTCAGGGCAGACGAATGCCAGATCTATACCGACGTTGACGGTGTCTACACGACCGATCCCAGGGTTGTCGATACCGCGCGCAGGCTTGAGCGGATCACGTTCGAGGAAATGCTCGAGATGGCCAGCCTGGGCTCGAAAGTGCTCCAGATCCGTTCGGTAGAATTTGCAGGTAAATACAACGTTCCATTAAGGGTACTTTCCAGCTTCCAGGAAGGCGAAGGCACCCTGATTACTCTTGAGGATGAAAACGCCATGGAACAACCGGTTGTTTCCGGCATCGCTTTTAACCGTGATGAAGCCAAACTGACCATTGCCGGCGTACCGGATACCCCGGGCAGCGCGCTGCGCATTCTGAAGCCGGTGAGCGACGCCAATATCGAAGTGGATATGATCGTGCAGAACGTGGGTGAGGATAACCGCACAGCCTTCACGTTCACCGTTCACCGCAATGATTTCAAGCGTGCGAAAGAAGTGCTTCAGCGTGTGGCTGATGAACTGGGCGCCCGTGAAGTGGCTGGCGACAGCAAGATTGCCAAGGTCAGCATCGTGGGTGTTGGAATGCGTTCCCACGCTGGCGTGGCAACCCAGATGTTTGAAGCGCTGTCCAATGAGGGCATCAACATCCAGATGATCTCCACATCAGAAATCAAGATTTCCGTGGTGATCGATGAGAAATACCTTGAGCTTGCGGTTCGTGCGCTTCACAGTGCATTTGAGCTGGACAAGCCCGCGGTATCAGACGAGGCCTGAAAAACGCAGATAAAAGGTCGGTCTGCGGAGCCTCTGAAAAAAGGGCATCATATGCTGAGCCTATGACAAACGTGAACCGTATAAGGGAATGTGCGTCTACAGATCAGTAAGTGATCCCACTATAAAAGCAATAAATAGATCAAAAACCATTTATCGGAACAGGTAGCTCTGGATAGGGAGTAAGGGATATGTTGATTTTGACTCGCCGTGTGGGCGAAACCCTGATGGTCGGCGACGATATCACCGTCACCGTCCTGGGTGTAAAGGGCAATCAGGTACGCATTGGCGTTAATGCCCCGAAAGAAGTCGCGGTACACCGTGAAGAAATCTACCAGCGTATTCAGTCGGAAAAAGGCTCTGAAGAGCCGGAACCCGGCAACAGCTGAGAGACAGAAAGCCGTTCATGGGAAACCTGAACGGCTTTTTTGATGGTGGGCTGAAACGAGTCCGAAAAATCTCGTGTCAACCCTATGAAAACAGAAAAATTATGGTAGTATACGCCCCGTTCTCAAGGAGAGGTGGGTGAGTGGCTGAAACCAGTTCCCTGCTAAGGAACCGTACGAGCAATCGTACCGAGGGTTCGAATCCCTCCCTCTCCGCCATTTTCCTTTCGGGAAAAGCGAGACAGGTTGAGGTAGCATTCAACCAGAGCAAGTGATCAATGTGCGGCTGTAGCTCAGCTGGATAGAGTACCTGGCTACGAACCAGGCGGTCGGAGGTTCGAATCCTCCCAGCCGCGCCATCGATCAACCTGCCACAAGTTTTAAGCGGCTGTAGCTCAGCTGGATAGAGTACCTGGCTACGAACCAGGCGGTCGGAGGTTCGAATCCTCCCAGCCGCGCCATATAAATAAAGAACCCCGCCTTGTGCGGGGTTTTTTATTTTGTCCCCGATCAATTTCAGGTTGATCAATATTTGCTCAACCATCCTTCTCGAACCTAATCTTAAGAGTGCAGGGAAATTTGATTTCAGGAAGGAGGTCTAACCATGAACAAGACACTCAATGGTAGCTACAGGGATCATGACCAGGCCAAGAACACCTGGGACGATCTTATTGCAACCGGTATTCCCCGTGACAACATTTTTATCGACGAGGAAGCCAAGGTTGTGAAAGTCAGTGTGCCTGCGGAGACTGAAAGGGAAATTCTGGAGATATTTGAGCGGCACCAGCTTCACTGATACCGGTCAATGTAATAAGGAAAGGGGGCAGACAACCAGGATGTGTTGTCCGCCCCTTTTTTGTTTTGGTCAGCCTACAGCCGGAATCGGGAAACCAGGTTCTGCAGGTCGCTGCCGAGCCTGGCCAGCTCGCTGCTGGAGCTCGCCGTCTGGTTCGATGAAGCCGCAGAATGATCGGTAACGTCGCGGATGCTGGTGATGTTCTGATTGATCTCCTCAGCCACCGACGTCTGCTGCTCGGAGGCTGTGGCGATCTGGCTGTTGTACTGTTTGATGTCCTCCACGGCACGGGCAATGCGCTCAATGGTCGCCCCGGTTGCCGTGGCACGCTCCAGGGTGTTCGAGGCCATGGTGGTGCTGGACTCCATGGCAGAAACCGAATCGCCGGCACTGTTTTGAAGCGAGGTTACCAGTGTCTCGATTTCCTGGGCGGATGATTGGGTCCGCTGGGCGAGTGAACGAACCTCATCAGCTACGACGGCAAAGCCTCGACCTTGCTCACCAGCCCGGGCGGCTTCAATAGCAGCGTTCAGGGCCAGTAGATTGGTCTGTTCAGCAACCGATTTGATGACATCCAGGACGGTGCCGATGTTTGCGGTTTCTTTCTGCAGTCCCTGGATAGTTTCCATGCTCTGGCTGACTTCATGCGCCAGGCTGTTCACCTGATCAACGGTTTCCCGTACCTCTCGTTCACCATCGCTGGCCTGACTGGCAGCATCGGTTGCCACTGAGAAGGCCTGTTCTGCGCTGCGGGCAATTTCGCCAACGGTTGCCGTCATCTCGTTCATGGCCGTGGCAACCTGGTCGGTTTCCTGCTTCTGGCGGTTGATGCCGTCGCTGGTTTGGCTGGTAACGGTTGAGAGCTCCTCGGCAGAGGCGGCGATGTTTGATGCGCCTGATTCAATACTCCTGACCAACTCACGGAGGCTGGTTACCATCGTCGCCAGGGCGGCCATCAGCCGACCGATCTCGTTGGTACCGCTTGCCTTGATGTCCACGGTCAGGTTGCCAGAGGCAACTTCGGAGGCAATGTTCACTGCCTGATTAACGGGGGTTACGATCGCACGAGTAATCAGGTAAGCCATCAGGATGCCGAGAACCAGGGCAATGCCGGTGGCGCCGAAAATCAGCCAGGAAGCCTGCTGGCGATCAGCTTCCATCTTCTGGGCTTGAAGTGCCCGAAGGTTGTTTGCTGATTCTATGGCACTTCGCGCCGTGCCGACCATATCATCTGACAACTGCTCGCCGGCGTTGGTCAGATCCACGACCGTTTGAAATTCGCTTACATAAGTCTCAAGTGCCTTGTTGATCTCTTCTTTTTCCTCGGCGGTGATCGCAGCCGATTTGAGCGGGCCCTGGACTCGTTTCGCATCTTCGAGATAAGCCTTGACGCTGGCAGTGTCCTGTTCGATGAGGAATTTGCGTTCAGAACGGCGCATATCCTCGAAAATGGCCGAGGCAAAAAACAGAGAGCTGTGTGCCTTGAGTGATGAGCCGAAGATGCGGGCGCTGGTTTCAAGGCGCTCGAGCGCTGCCTCACGCTCACCAATATTTGTCTCAACCTGTCCCATCAGTTGCTGGTAGTTTTTTACATCAGCCTGAATCTGGCCCAGTGTTTCGATATCTTCGGGTACTGCAAGCAATGGTTTGATGTCTTTGGTCAGTTCCAGAACACGATCGCCCTGTGCCTGTGTGCTTGCAACAGCCTCGCTTTCACCGGTTAACAAGAAGTTCTTCTCTTCAACCCGTGCTTCGGTGAGATTGGTATTTACTTGCCCGAGCATGGCAACAATATTCGACCGCTGACTGTAGCTTTCCAGTGCACGGTCGCCAACCAGGCCGACCAGAATGGTCAGAACGAGGAGGATGGCAAAACCTCCGGCCAGTCGAGTCCGGATAGTCATGTTGCTGAACAGCTCTGAAAAACGCATTGTGTTTTTATCCCTGAACGATGTGAGAGTAGCCGGCCCAACTTCGATAGCGCCTCTGTCCGACCGCAGGCCGGAGACGTGTTTTTGATACGCCTGAAGAGTAAAGGTGCCTTTTATTTGACTTATATTAAGAGGGTTTACGGCGGGGTATTCCAGAACTTTACAGTAACAGATGATTACCGGGTGTTCTTTAACGTGATACAGAATGGTGAGTTGCTGATTCTGATGGCTATCAGAATCAGCTCAACGGACTACCACATCAGGTCATCGGGAATTTCGTAGCCTGCATACGGGTCGTCTTCGCCTACATCATCCTTCTTGCGGTCATGTAGAACGACAACGGCGCTTTCATCCCGCTCCATGATCTTCCGCGCAACGCCTTCCGCCACAATCTCGTAATTGTCGTTCACAAAAACGATCGCCAGCCGGCCGCGGGATAGCTGATCGACCATCGTGTCGTCTACGAAAAGCTTCTTGATCTTCTTGTCATGGACGAACTGGTAGGAGGTTTCGCCCCGGCTCCGGTCCAGCCGGTTGGTTTCCACCAGCTGCCGGATCTGGGCCTGAATGGCTTTCTTCTCGGCGGCGCGCTGGCGTTCCAGGTTGAGCTGGCGGTCCCGTTCGGCTTTTTCCTCACGGGCCTGGCGTGCTCGGACCTCGGCCTCGTTTACCTCGACAGCACCCTTGGGTTGTTGTTTTCTCTTTTTGCGTTTTTCGCTGCGAATAGCCTTGGCCTTTTTCTCGTCGGCCAGGCCGGCTTTCAGCAGTTGGTCCTGCAGGGATGCCATCAGTCACTCCGTTCTTTCGATGCATATTCTGGTATCATTCGGCCCTAGTATACGCCCTCATTATTGCCTTCATAACCAGCTTCCGCTGATTCCGGGATTTTCTTCTATGTCTTCTTTTAATGACTTTGGCCTGTCGTCGGCCATGCGTTCGAACCTCGACCAATTGGGGTTTTCTCAACCCACGGAGATCCAGGCGAAGGCGCTTGCGCCAGGGCTGGCCGGCAAAGACATTATCGCCATGGCGAAAACCGGTAGCGGAAAAACGGCGGCCTTTGGCATCAGCCTGGTTGAGAAGCTCAATCCCCGGCTGTTTGCGGTGCAGGCTCTGGTGTTGTGCCCCACCAGGGAGCTGGCGGATCAGGTGGCCAAAGCGATCCGGGAGCTGGCACGGGCCCGGGATAACATCAAGGTGCTGACTCTGTGCGGTGGTGTGGCCATTGGCCCCCAGATCGGGTCGCTTAGCCATGGCGCGCATATTGTGGTTGGAACGCCGGGACGGATCCAGGACCACTTGCGTAAGCAAACCCTCTCATTGGCACGGCTGAAAACCGTGGTGCTTGATGAGGCAGACCGCATGCTGGATATGGGTTTTCAGGAGGCGATGGAAGATATTCTTTCCCACACACCGTCCTCCCGCCAGACCATGATGTTTTCGGCGACCTGGCCCGCGCCCATCCGTGAACTGAGCAAGCAGTATCAGAAGAGCCCGGTAGATGTTCGCGCGGAAGAAACCGGAGAGAATCCGGACATCGAAGAGTTGTTCTACGAAGTGTCGCCGCAATCCAAATCGGATGCCATTGTGGCGCTGCTTTCCGAGCGGCAGCCTGAGTCCTGTATCGTTTTTTGCACCACCAAACAGCAGTGCGACGAACTGGCGCAGGAGCTTGGTGAGCGAGGCTTTTCCGCACTGCCTTTGCACGGGGATCTGGAACAAAGGGATCGCGACAGCGTGCTGGTGCGCTTTGGCAATCAGAGTTGTTCCATCCTGGTAGCCACCGATGTGGCTGCCCGAGGTCTTGATATCAAGTCTCTGCCTTTGGTGATCAATGCTGAACCTGCGCGGGATCCCGAGGTTCACACTCATCGCATCGGGCGCACCGGCCGGGCAGGTGAGCAGGGCCATGCCGTCACCTTCTGCACACCGGCCCAGGGCCACAAGATCAGTCGTATCGAATCCGAGAGAAGGCGCACCGTGGAGTGGGGAGACACCGAGGCCCTTCTGGCGACGCCCCTTAAGCCCGTTACGCCCGCCATGAAAACCCTGTGCATTGCCGGTGGCCGCAAGGACAAGATTCGTCCGGGGGATGTAATGGGCGCCCTGACTGGTGAAGCCGGTCTGCCCGGAAAGGCCGTCGGCAAGATCGATCTGTTCGACCATCAGTGTTTTGTGGCGGTTGAAAAGTCGCTGGCAGGCAAGGCGTTGTCCAGGCTTGAAAACGGCAAGGTAAAAGGCCGTAAAATCCGCGTCCGATATGCCTGAATGAGAATTGCTTCGTCTGGGTAAATGCGTGTCTTTTCGGGCCGCCATGCTCGGAAACCCCGTATAGATTTTTGTATTCAGGTTGCCGGAGGGCCCTGAAAACGGTAAATTACGCAGGATTTTGCCCCCCGAATTGTGGCGGAAGGCTGTTAGACCTTAGTCTAACTGGTCAGTCCGGGCAAAGTTCGGGAGAAACATAAATCAATACAGGTAGCTGTTCGATATGAATGACCTGATGTCACAAGCCGTCGATCTGATGATTGCCGGAATGGGGTTTGTGTTCGTGTTCCTGATTATTCTGGTATTCGCGACACTCCTCATGTCCAAGCTTATAGGACGGTTTGCGCCGCCAGAGCCGGCAACCCCGGCCAAAACGCCACGTGCCAAGCCGAAGGCGCCCGCGTCGGTTGACCCTGACACCGCCGAGGCCATCAAGAAGGCGATTGCACAATTCCGGTCGCGCCACAAGAAGTGAGCCGGTAAAAGACTAGAACCTTTAAACAGAAGGCTGACACGATGACTGACACAAAGAAACCGCTGGGGATTACGGACGTTATCCTGCGTGACGCCCACCAGTCCCTGCTTGCCACCCGTATGCGGCTGGATGACATGCTGCCTATTGCCGAGAAACTCGACAAGGTCGGTTTCTGGTCCCTGGAGTCCTGGGGCGGCGCTACCTTTGATTCCTGCATCCGCTACCTGGGCGAAGATCCCTGGGAGCGCATTCGCGAGCTGAAAAAAGCCATGCCCAACACCCAGCAGCAGATGCTTCTGCGCGGCCAGAATCTGCTGGGCTACCGTCATTACGCGGATGATGTGGTTGACCGTTTCTGTGAGCGTGCCGCCGAGAATGGCGTGGACGTGTTCCGTATTTTCGATGCGATGAACGATCCCCGTAACCTGGATCGCGCCATCAAGGCTGTTCGCAAGACCGGCAAACACGCCCAGGGCACCATTGCCTACACCACCAGCCCGGTTCACACCATCGACATGTGGGTCGAACTGGCGAAAGAAGTCGCCGACATGGGTGCGGACTCCATCGCGATCAAAGACATGGCGGGCATTCTCAAGCCGTACGTGGCCTTTGATCTGGTCAGCCGTCTGAAGAAAGAGCTGGACATCCCGATTCACATGCAGTGCCACGCCACTACCGGCATGTCCACCGCTACCGCCATCAAGGCCGCGGAAGCCGGTATCGACAACGTGGATACCGCGATTTCTTCCATGAGCATGACCTACGGTCACTCGCCCACCGAAGCCGTGGTTGCGATTCTTGAGGGTACCGATCGTGATACCGGCCTGGACCTGAACCTGCTGGAAGAAATTGCCGCTTACTTCCGTCAGGTACGGAAGAAGTACGCCAAGTTTGAAGGCAGCCTGCGTGGTACCGACTCCCGCATCCTGATTGCCCAGGTACCGGGTGGCATGCTCACCAACATGGAAAACCAGCTGCGTGAGCAAAATGCCAGTGACAAGTTCGACCAGGTACTGGACGAGATTCCCAAGGTTCGTGAAGACCTGGGCTACATCCCGCTGGTAACCCCGACTTCCCAGATCGTCGGTACCCAGGCGGTGCTGAACGTTCTGACCGGCGAGCGTTACAAGTCCATCTCCAAGGAAACCTCTGCAATTCTTAAAGGCGAATACGGTGCTGCACCTGCGCCCATGAACAAGGAACTGCAAGAGCGTGTTCTGGATGGCAAAGAGCCTGTGACCTGTCGTCCGGCAGATCTGCTTGAGCCGGAAATGGACAAGCTGACCGACGAGCTCAAGAAGCTGGCCGAAGAGAAGGGCATCAAGCTGGCGGAAAATGTCGAAGACGACGTTCTGACCTACGCGCTGTTCCCGCAGATTGGCCTGAAGTTCCTGGAAAACCGTGACAACCCGGATGCGTTCGAGCCGGTTCCAACCGCCGAAAGCGCAGCTCCGGCCAAGAAGTCCGAAGGACCCGAGACCTACACCGTTGAAGTGAACGGCAAGAAGTTTGTGGTTGCCGTTTCCGAAGGTGGTGAGATCACCCAGATTCAGGGTGAGGGCGGTGCTGCTTCCGCACCGGCTGCTTCTTCGGCTCCGGCACCTGCAGCAGGTGAAGGCGAGCCTGTGGTCGCGCCTCTGGGTGGCAACATCTTCAAGGTCCTGGTTTCACCGGGTGACACCGTGGAAGAGGGCGATGTGATGATTATCCTCGAGGCCATGAAAATGGAAACCGAGGTTCGCGCGCCGAAAGCCGGCACTATCGGCGAAGTCTTCATCAAGGTCGGTGATGCCGTCTCTCCTGATGATGAAATGCTGACAATCGCATAAAGGGCCAGCATTCCATGGAAAAATTAATGACACTCTGGACAGGTAGTGGCCTGTTCAACATCGAGATCGGCCAGGTGATCATGATCGCCATCGGCCTCTTGCTCCTCTATCTTGCTATCAACAAGAAATTTGAGCCGCTGCTTCTGGTACCCATCGGGTTTGGTGGCATTCTGGCGAATATTCCGGAGGCAGGCCTGGCCCTGACTGCGGCGGAAAATGCCATCCACTTCGCTCTGAAGAACGAAGCAACTCAGGTTCTGGCCGCATTGGCCGCGCCCCTGGATGTGGCTTATCAGGCCGGGCAGGCAGTAACGCCCGAGCTTAAGGAAGCCTTCAAGCTGGCTGTGAAAGAGGCCAGCTACTCCGAAATGGCGGCGGCAAACTCCCTTGCGCAGGACTTCGGTTATGGCAATGGCATGCTGTATAACTTCTACTCTGTGGTTATCGGCAGCACCATCGGGCCTCTGCTGATCTTCATGGGTGTGGGTGCCATGACGGACTTCGGTCCGCTGCTTGCCAACCCCAAGACCCTGCTGCTGGGTGCTGCGGCTCAGTTCGGTATTTTCGGTACTGTAATCGGTGCTGCGCTGCTGGACTGGACCGGTGTTCTGGAGTTCAACATCCTGGAAGCGGCTGCCATCGGTATCATCGGTGGTGCGGATGGCCCGACGTCCATCTACGTATCCAGTGTTCTGGCTCCGCATCTGCTGGGTGCCATTGCCGTCTCTGCCTACGCTTACATGGCACTGGTACCGATGATTCAGCCGCCGATCATGAAGGCGCTGACTTCGGCCGAAGAGCGGAAGATCAAGATGAATCAGTTGCGCCCGGTCAGCAAGCAGGAAAAGATCATTTTCCCGCTGGTGGTACTGATTGCAGTGGTTCTGTTCCTGCCGGATGCGGCACCGCTGCTGGGTATGTTCTGTTTCGGTAACCTGATGCGCGAGTGTGGCGTGGTCGAGCGTCTGAGCGACACTGCCCAGAATGCCCTGATCAACATCGTGACCATTTTCCTGGGCTTGTCTGTTGGCTCCAAGCTGATGGCGGATAAATTCCTGGATGGTCAGACTCTGGGTATCCTCGGCCTGGGTATCGTTGCCTTCGGTATTGGTACCGCCTGCGGTGTTCTGATGGCGAAGCTGATGAACAAGCTGAGCAAAGAGCAGATCAACCCGTTGATCGGTTCTGCCGGTGTATCTGCGGTGCCGATGGCAGCGCGGGTCTCCAACAAGGTTGGTCTGGAAGCCAACCCGCAGAACTTCCTGCTGATGCACGCCATGGGCCCAAACGTTGCCGGGGTCCTGGGCTCAGCAGTTGCTGCAGGTGTCTTGCTGGCTCTTGTTTAACAGTTAAGACACTATCTCCCCGTAATAAACATCATCGCCGTGTAAAAAGCGGCGATGACTGCACTTATCACCGCAATATAAACAAACCCTTTGTATCCCTGCTTTATCGTCCAGCCGTTGGTCTTAAGGTAAAGCAACCAAAGCAGGCTTAGCAGCAATGGAATTAAAAAGAAATAACGTATCATAATTGGCCTTTAAGATTGGTGCTGCTGAATGGTTTCTAAATCTTGTGCCGCCTGATGAGCGAAACGCAAACGCTTTTCCAGTTCGGTAATTTGGTCGGCAACCTTATCAATTTCGCCTTCTGCCATGAATGCCTCTAAGTCAGCGGCTTTATTTCTAAGCTGAGTAAAACCTAAGTTAGCTGCAGCGCCTTTTAATGAATGGAAATAACGCTTAGCACTATCATGCTGGCCACGAGTAATAAAGTCAGAGACTTTGGTTGCGCTGCCTTGGTAGCTCTCATAAAGCTGTTCTACCAGCTTCAGGTACAATTCAACATTGTATTGCAGACGGCCAAGGGCAGATTCAAAGTCGATACCTTTCACCTGGGGTATTTTTATCGGCGCTTTCTGTGCAGGCTCTGGCTGCTGTTCGGCTGAGTCAACGTAATTATTGGTGTCATCGGCTGAGTAGTCCCCTGGGACCGCCCACTTGGCAATGGCCTTAAGTAACACTTTTTCATCGATAGGCTTAGGTATATGACCTTGCATGCCGGCGGCTAAAGAGCGCTCTTTGTCACCACTCATGGCGTTAGCCGTCATAGCTAGAATCGGCAGTTGCTGGTAGGTAAACTCAGTGCGAATATGTTGAGCAGCTTTCAGCCCATCCATTACCGGCATTTGAATGTCCATAAGCACTATGGCGTATTTTTTCTCGCGAACAGCATCAACCGCCAGTTGGCCATTCTCGGCAATGTCCACCTGAAACTTATGGCTGCTCAATATCTCTCGGGCAACTTGCTGATTTATTTCGTTGTCTTCAACGACTAACACCGGTGCACCGGTGAGGTTATCAGGAACGCCTTCAGTTGACTCAGAGCTCATGTCTTCATCAATATCACGATGGAGCAGTGTTGACGTTAAACTGCGCCCAAGCGTCGAGGCGGTAAACGGCTTCGATAAAATATCGTTTACGCCGGCACGCTTGGCTTTTTCTGAGAGCTCCTCTGCGTAGTAACCCGTTGCTAATGTTAGCTTAGGTCGTACGTCAGCCTCGTAGGTCTGTGTTATTTTCTCACACAAAGTCAGCCCGTCCATTCCTGGTAACCGCCAGTCGACTAACAGTAACTCGTAAGGGGTTCCCTCATGAACGGACTCGTCAAACACTTTAAGGGCTTGCTCGGCCGTACGGCACACTTTGACATCGACCTGATAGCTTCTAAGCATTTCATAAAGCATTTCACGGGTACTGAGGTTGTCATCGACCGCCAAAATGCGTTTGCCGGTTAAATGCTTCAATAAATACTCGTGATGCGTATTGTCCTGCTCTCGTTGAACGGGCAACTTTATTTCTATATAGAATGTAGAGCCTTGCTCGACCGCACTGGTTACGCCAATATCCCCTCCCATTAAGAGAATTAACCGACGAGATATAGCCAGCCCCAGGCCAGTGCCGCCGTATTTTCGCGTGGTTGATGTGTCGGCTTGAGTAAACTCTTTGAAGAGGTTCGCGCGTTGTTCTTCGTCCATGCCAATGCCGGTATCGGTAACGGAAATACGCAGTAGAACGTCTTCATCAGAGCTGTCTAATAAGTTCACCGCAACATTAATCTCGCCGTCTTCAGTGAATTTGATGGCGTTACTAATTAAGTTAACAAGAACCTGATTTAAGCGTAACGGGTCACCAATTAGCTTGGTGGGGATATTAGCCGGCAAATTGATAATAAACTCGAGATCTTTGTCGTAGGCGCGATACGCAAACATGTCAGCTAATGATGTAAGAACATCCTGTAAATCAAACGGAATTTCTTCAACAGTAAGCTTGCCGGCATCAATTTTTGAAAAGTCGAGAATATCGTTAATAACACCTAATAACGCCTGCGAAGAGGAGTCGATAACTTTTATATAGCGTTTTTGTTTTTGGTTTAACTCTGTCTTGAGGCACAGGTTAGCCATACCGACAATGGCATTGATTGGCGTACGAATTTCATGACTCATATTAGCGAGAAACTCGCCCTTAGAGCGGTTAGCATTTTCCGCAGTTTCTTTTGCTTTCTCCATTTCCTCGGCAACTGACTTAATGCCGGAAATGTCGTAATAGCTGCCTAAAATACCAATAATATTGCCGTCGTCATCGTGCAGAGGAACGCTGGAGTGCTCAACCCAACGACTGCCTTGCGCAAGAGACAGTTCTAGCTCGTCGTTAGTAGACGGCTTTTGCGTTGCGAAGGTTGTTTGATCTTTCTCTCGTAAAATAAGGTTGTTCGCGAGCACCGGGATATCATTGTCAGACTTCCCGGTTACTTCTTCCGGATTAAGACCTAAATCTTTGGCGAAGGCTTCGTTACCGCCTAATAATTTGAGTTCCGAGTCACGCCAGTAAACGCGCGTCGGCAAGTCGTTAAACACTTGTTCAAAAAGCTGCATTGAATCTGACGATAAAAACGGCTGACGGAAGGGCGCCGTTAACGCGTTGCGGCGCGACCACCACCAAATGGCAATACCAATAATTAAGCTGAACGTTATCATTGCGACCAGAACGGTGTCGCTCCATGGAGAGGGGAGTAGAGCGTAGAGCACGAGGCTCGATACCTGCAGAACAACGAAAATTAGCTGTAAAAACGTCCAGAATGAGCTCATGGTAGTCCGTAACCGAAAGGGGTTGTATACGTGCGTTAGTCTGCCATGTCGGCGGCGAATCGCCAAGCAATATCAGGAAAATTAGTGTCTCTATCATGGACGTTTAAAGTAATTACCAGTAAGCTTAGCAACAGAAAATAATCCGTTTTGGTCAATGGAGTAGTCTTTTGCAAGCCACATTTCAATCAGTTGTAGAAACGCTTAAGCAAAGTGATAAGCCAGATGTTTGGCAGGGAATAAAACGCGGTATCGAGCGCGAGGCCTTGCGAATAAATGAAAATGGCACTTTAGCAACAACCGACCATCCCAGTGAATTGGGTCGTACGTTGACTCACCCGACTATCACGACAGACTACTCTGAGAACCTTTTAGAGTTTATTACGCCTGTTGCGACGGATATAAATACTACGTTAAAGCAGCTTAGAGATATTCACCGAGTGACTTATAACGCCATTGGTGAAGAGCTACTGTGGCCAATGAGTATGCCGTGCTATTTGGGGTCAGACAAAGATATCCGTATAGCGAAATACGGTGACTCTCATTCCGGACGAATGAAAAGCCTTTATCGTCGTGGGTTGACCTATCGCTATGGTGCAACGATGCAGGTAATTGCCGGTGTGCACTACAACTTCTCTGTGTCTGATGACATGTGGGAACAGTTGGCGCAGGTGGACGGCGAAGTAAACGATAGTGCTTATCGCAGTAAAAGGTACTTCGGGTTAATTCGAAACTTTAAACGTATTGCCTGGGTTATTCCTTATCTTTTTGGTGCCTCGCCGGCACTTTGCAAGTCGTTTTTTACACAAACAAACAACGAAGAGCTGCTGAAAAAGTGGGACTTTGACACCGTAGGAAAAGGGACGGTGTTTTTGCCGTACGGTACGTCGTTGCGTATGAGCGACTTGGGTTATACCAATAAAGAGCAAGCCACATTACAAATTACTTATAACTCTCTGGAAGAGTATGTAGCGGGTTTGCGCAAGGCAATAACTACGCAGTCTCAGCAATTTTCGAAAATTGGTGTAAAAGTCGACGACGACTACCGTCAACTAAACGATAATATTCTGCAGATTGAGAACGAATTTTACTCACCGATTCGCCCTAAGCAGATTGCTCAGGATGGTGAAACTCCTAGCCAGGCACTCGAGCGTGGTGGGGTTGAGTATATTGAAATACGCGCACTCGATGTTAACCCATACAGTGATGTTGGTATTACCGCTCAGCAAATGCGCTTTCTCGATTTGTTATTGTTGTACTGTCTGTTGCAGCCGAGTGAAGAAATGACTTGGGAACAGCAGCAGCAAGCGGATAAAAACTTTACCAAAGTTGTTATGGAAGGGCGTAACCCGCGCTTAAGCTTAGCGCAAAACGGTATTGATCGGCTTATGGCCGACTGGCTGGAAGAGTTGTTTGCCGACCTTTCTGTACTAGCGAAGACGCTGGACAATTCAGCCGATACAAAGGATTATCAAAATGATTTGGCGGACTTGTATGAATGGGTGCTGAATCCAGAGCGCACATTGTCCGGGCAAATTATGCATCAGTTGCAGTCGGAGAATTGGGACAACAGCCGTATCGGTATGCTGTTGGCTAAAAAGTACAGACAGGAAATGACAGACTCTGCGTTAGAGTTTTACGATAAAAGTGACTTTAGCGAGTGGGCGCAAGCGTCTGAAAAAGCGTTTAGTGATCGTTACGAGCAAGACAATACCGTCGATTTCGATACGTTTTTAGCCAATTATTTTGAAAACGCAAAACAGCCTGGATAACTACGCTAGGCTCGAATGCATAAAAAAACGCAGCCAATGTTGGCTGCGTCAAATAAAACGTTCAGGGGATGAACAAATACGTTAACTCTCAATGTGTTCATATACTCAGAGTGGCCTATTTGAAGAAAGTTCAATGAAAACGATTTTTTTTAAACCTATACACCGAACAACCTTATCAGCAGCGGCTTTCGCTATTCTGTTAAGTGGCTGTGCCACACCTCCACCTGAGAACCCTGAAAATATTTGTGCGATTTTTGAAGAGCACCGTGACTGGTACGATGCGGCGGAAGACGCTCGTGAACGCTGGGGCGTGCCGATTCATGTCCCCATGGCAATGATGTATCAGGAAAGCTCCTTTAAACACGATGCACTGCCGCCAAGAGATTATTTATTAGGTTTTATCCCCTGGGGAAGAGTTAGTTCTGCGTATGGCTATTCGCAAGCCAAAACCATGACTTGGGAAGACTACCAGCGTGAGACCGGAAATAGCTGGGCGAGTCGCTCCTCATTCGAAGATGCTATCGATTTTATGGGTTGGTTTATTTATAAAACCTATCAAGTTAACGGCGTATCTAAATGGGATGCTTACGGACAGTATCTGAATTATCACGAAGGGTGGGGAGGCTACCAACGTAAAACCTACCTGAAAAAACCGTGGTTGGTGCGTGTGTCTAGAATCGTTAAGCGTCGCTCGTTAACTTACGCGACGCAATTGAAAACCTGTGAAGAGGACTTACAAAAAGGGTGGTTGTGGCGCCTCTTCTTTGGTTAGTCGTTATTGGTTTCTGTCGGTGCTTTATAAAGTGCCGGCAGAACCCGAGCTTGTTTTATCATCGTATCTCCGACTTCTACCAGCTCAACCGGGTAACCACCAAGGCGTAAGCATAAGCGTGAGTCAGGAATATCACCAAACTGTTCTATAATAAGACCACTAAGTGTCTTAGGACCGTCAATTGGGAAGTCCCAGTCCATTTCTTTATTCAACTCGCGTAGGTTGGCAGAGCCGTCAACGACATAGACTCCGTCACTTTCCTGAGTAACCGATTCGCTCGGTGCTGGTGCCATGGTTGTCGTGAAGTCTCCAACAATTTCTTCCAGTATGTCTTCCAGTGTTACTAGCCCCTGGATGTCACCGTACTCATCGACCACCAGCCCTATACGTTCTTTACTGCGCTGAAACTTTAATAGCTGAACATTCAGTGGTGTGCCTTCTGGAATAAAATAAATATCTCGCGCCGCCCTGACCAAAATGGACTTATCGGCATTAAACTGATTCTTTGTCATTAACCGCATGACATCGCGAGCATGCAGGAAACCGACAACGTCATCAATTTCGTTGCGGTACAACAAAACTCGAGTGTGCTGACCGTTAGACAGCTGCTTAACTATGGACTTCCACTCGTCGTTAATATCAATACCGATAATTTCATTTCGCGGAATCATGACATCTTCGACCGTCACTTTTTCTAAGTCGAGTATGCTGACCAGCATTTCCTGGTGAGACGACGGAATTAAATTGCCGGCTTCGTTAACCACTGTTCGTAACTCTTCCGAACTCAACGCATCGGCCATTTGCGACTGTTTGGGGTTGACGCCCAGAATGCGCATAAAAGTGTTAGTAATTGCATTGACGCCAATAACAACAGGGTACATGACTTTAAGCAAAGGCAAGAGAATCAATGAGCTTGGAAAGGAAACCCGCTCTGGATGCAAAGCCGCGATGGTTTTCGGGGTGACTTCCGAAAAGATCAAAATGATTAAGGTTAACCCGAAGGTTGCTATGACAATACCGGCGTCACCGAACCAACGTAAGCAAATGATGGTGGCTATGGCTGACGCGCCAATGTTGACCAGATTGTTGCCAATGAGAATAAGGCCGATAAGCCTGTCAGGGCGGTCTAATAAATGCTGGACACGCTTAGCTCCACGGTGATTGCTTTGCACCAGATGTCTTAGGCGATATCGGTTAATCGACATCATCCCGGTTTCAGAGCCTGAAAAGTAAGCGGATAAAAATATCAGTACGGCTAAAATAACGAGCAACAAGCTCGTCGATATCTCGTCCAACGGTTATTTCCTTACGTTAACTTAGAATGTGACAATTTAGAGTGCTGAGCCATGAAGTCAAGGGTTGATTAGCCCAAAAGGAAGTCTTTAACAAAACGGCTGCCAAAATACCCGAGTGTCAGAAGTGTGCTGGCTATAAGCGTCAGCAATACGATAATGCGTCCGCGCAAGCCGGAAATCCGGTGCAGAATAAGTGCTATCAGATAAATAACTGCCGCCAGGCTGGTTAAAATTGTTTTATGCGCCTGGTTCTGAGCAAACATATCTTCCAGAAACAAAAAGCCACTGCCTAAAGCGACAAATAGAGCAATGGTTCCTAACGCCAACAAGTTAAAGAAGTTTGTTTCAATGGTCATTAGTGGTGGCAGTTTGCTGAGTAGAGAATGATTTTTGCGCTGCTTTAAAATGCGGCTTAGATAACTGGTTTGTATTGCATATAAAGTTGCTAAAGCCAGAATGCCGTACGCAATTAATGACAGAGCAATATGAATAAACAGCGCGTGTTTCGAGCTAATGTCGGCTCCCAGGTGAACCGGAGTGAAGACTAGCAAAATGCAGGTTAATGCTGAAAACAGATAAATGACCGGTTTCAGAAAAAGATTATTAAAACGCTGGAATCGAACAAATGAAGTAATAGTTACAAACAGGGCAACAATACTCAAGCTTGACGATAAATTAATGTGGTCGAAGTCATCGAGGGCGAGCTGTTGAACGATAAGCCAGCCATGCGCAATAATGGCAATGCCTGCGGGAATAATCTGTAACGCTGGTTTATGCGCTTTGCCATTAAATACCGTCTGTAAAATAATGAAAGCACTTGCCGTATAACCTACGACACTAATTAGCAGCAATATAAAGAGCATCACGCGCTCACGTTCCCTGATGTTTGTTGTTCTTGATGTTGAGTATACGTTGTCAAACGGGTAAACCCAATACTTCGGGGGCGAAACTTTCTTGCAATTCAGATATACTGCCCCCATTAACTTTCTACGCCAGAATTCCAGAATTAGAAGAGACGACCGATATGTTTGAGAATCTATCAGAACGCTTATCGCAGACCATGCGTTCTATCGGTGGCCGGGGTCGGCTAACAGAAGATAATATAAAGGAAACGTTACGCGAAGTGCGTATGGCGTTACTTGAGGCCGATGTTGCGTTGCCCGTGGTTAAAGACTTTATTGCTAAGGTCAAAGAGCGAGCAGTTGGTACGGAGGTCAATAAAAGCCTGACACCGGGTCAGGTGTTCGTGAAAATTGTCCAGTCAGAGCTGGAAGCGGCAATGGGCGAAGCCAATGCGCCTTTGCAGTTAAATACACAGCCACCAGCTGTTATCTTAATGGCGGGTTTGCAAGGTGCGGGTAAAACCACCAGTGTCGGTAAACTTGCTAAGTTCCTGACAGAGCGCCAGAAAAAGAAAGTGATGGTGGTCAGTGCCGACGTTTATCGTCCGGCGGCCATTAAGCAGTTGGAAACTATTGCTGAGCAGGTTGGTGTCGAGTTTTTCCCATCATCTACTGAACAAAAACCGGTGGATATTGCAAATGCAGCCATAGCTGCAGCGCGTAAGCAATTTGTTGATGTCGTCCTAGTGGATACTGCCGGTCGTCTTGCCGTCGACGAAGATATGATGGCCGAAATTCAGCAGCTGCATTCAAGCATTAACCCTATTGAAACGCTGTTTGTTGTTGATGCCATGACCGGTCAGGATGCGGCAAACACAGCTAAAGCATTCAGTGACGCTCTGCCGTTAACCGGTGTTATTTTGACGAAAACCGACGGTGATGCACGCGGTGGTGCTGCGTTGTCAATTCGTCACATTACCGGTAAGCCTATTAAGTTCCTCGGGGTTGGCGAGAAAACCGATGCCCTGGAAGCCTTCCACCCAGACCGTGTCGCGTCACGTATTCTTGGTATGGGTGACGTACTGTCACTGATAGAAGAAGTCGAACAAAAAGTCGACAAAGAAAAAGCCGAGAAAGTTGCCAAGAAAGTCATGAAAAAAGGCCAGTTCTCATTGGAGGACTTCCGTGACCAACTTGTGCAAATGCGTGAAATGGGCGGGATGATGGGGCTGATGGATAAAATGCCCGGCATGGGAAAGATGACCGACCAAATTAAAGGTCAGATGGATGATAAGATGACCGTCCGTATGGAAGCTATTATTAATTCAATGACCCCTCAGGAACGACGCCACCCAGACGTCATTAAAGGTTCTCGTAAACGCCGTATAGCAACGGGTTCAGGCACACAAGTGCAGGACGTGAATAAGTTGCTGAAGCAGTTTATGCAGATGCAAAAAATGATGAAAAAAATGAAAGGCGGCGGCCTTCAAAAAATGATGCGTGGTATGGGCGGCAAACTCCCTCCGGGAATGTTTCCAGGCCGTTAGGAAAAAGCGCGTCAAGCTTGCATTTCAACGAAAAATCAGTAGAATTGCCGAGCCTTCCGACTCAGTCGGAGGGCTTTGCTATTTTTTACATTTAAACAACAGTTATATTGAGGAACGCAATGGTAACCATTCGTTTACAACGTGGCGGTGCGAAAAAGCGCCCCTTCTACCAAATGGTAGTTGCTGACAGTCGCCGTTCACGCGACGGTCGTTTCATCGAGAAAGTAGGATTTTTTAACCCACAGGCTCGTGGTCAGGAAGAGAAACTTCGTGTTGATGTTGACCGCATTGAGCACTGGGTAGGCAAAGGCGCACAATTATCTGAGCGCGTTGCTAAATTAGTTAAAGATGCAAGCGCTGCGGCGTAAGCATTAATTGTTCAGGATAGTTAATGATGTCTCAGTCAGAACATATCGTTATAGGTCGCTTAGGTGCGGTATATGGCGTCAAGGGTTGGCTGAAAGTGCAATCATTCACGGAAGATCCTGAATCAATATTTGAATACAGCCCTTGGCTGCTCAAACAAAAAGGTGAGCAAACTATCGAAGTCGCTGAGTGGCGTCGCCACAATAAGGGACTGATTGCTCGACTGGAAGGTGTGTCCGACCGTGATCAAGCTGCGCGCCTGACCGGAGCGGATATCTGCATTACTGCAGATGAGCTGCCTGAATTAGCCGACGACGAGTTCTACTGGCATGACTTAATTGGTCTGCAAGTAGTGAACCTTCAAGGTTATGACATGGGGGTGGTTGAACAGATAATGCCAACCGCATCGAATGATGTGTTGGTGGTGAAAGCGAATAGCAACGATGCGTTTGGAAAGTCTGAGCGTCTCATTCCGTTTATTCAAAGTGAATATATCACTGAGATAAACCGGAAAGAGAAGCGTATTCAGGTTGACTGGCCATCTGACTTCTAATGGAAGTCCCATTGAAAATTGGTGTTATTAGCTTATTTCCTGAAATGTTTTCTGCGGTTACCGGTTTCGGTGTTACCGGCAGGGCTATAAAGGAAGGTTTGCTTGAGGTCAGTGTCTGGAATCCTCGCGATTTCACTCACGATCGCCATCGCACGGTCGACGACAGACCATACGGTGGAGGACCTGGCATGCTGATGATGGTACAACCACTGGTTGATGCTATTGAAGCAGCTAAAAGCGACCTTGGTCAGGACACCCCAGTAATTTATCTGTCACCTCAAGGGCAAAAGTTGGATCATAAAGGAGTGCAGTTGCTCTCTGGTAATGATCGGATGATACTAATTGCTGGCCGTTATGAAGGCATTGACGAGCGCGTTATTGAAAAATATGTCGATGCACAATGGTCAATTGGGGACTACGTGTTAAGCGGTGGTGAGTTACCAGCAATGGTACTTATTGATGCAGTTTCACGGTTAGTACCTGGCGTATTGGGTCACCAGGACTCAGCAGAAGAAGACTCTTTTGCGAACGGATTACTGGATTGCCCGCATTATACGAGACCGGAAGTTTATAACGAGCAGCAGGTTCCCTCAGTACTACTGAGCGGTAACCATGAAAAAATACGTCGCTGGCGGTTGCAGCAGTCCTTAGGGCGAACATGGCTGCAACGTCCGGAGTTAATTAAAGACCTAGCTCTGACTGACGAGCAGGAAGCCTTGTTGAGCGAATTTATCGAACAACGGTCATCCAGCTAAAAAAGCGGACAGTTTATCTAGGATAGGAGATATAAAAATGGCAAAAGTTAGCCAAAATATCATCAAGGCTCTTGAAGAAGAGCAAATGAAAAAAGATTTACCTGAGTTTGCACCAGGTGACACTGTTGTTGTAAATGTAAAAGTTAAGGAAGGCAACCGTGAACGTCTGCAGGCGTTCGAAGGCGTTGTTATCCGTATTCGTAACCGTGGTCTTCACTCTGCATTTACGGTACGTAAAGTATCGAATGGTGAAGGTGTTGAGCGTACTTTCCAAACGCACAGCCCATTGGTAGATAGCATTAAAGTTAAGCGTCGCGGTGCAGTTCGTCGTGCGAAACTTTACTACTTGCGTGAGCGTTCAGGTAAGTCTGCACGTATTCGCGAGAAGCTTTCTTAAGAACGCGATTAAAAACCGAAATAGCAAAGAAAAACCCAGCCTTGTGCTGGGTTTTTTGTTAGCCTAATTGCTATGGAAGAAGACATTGAAATACTTATCCAAATTTTGGCTGAATGTTTGGACTCCCAGCATCACTGGACAGAGCATCAACTCATTGAGGCCTTGCAAGCCGAGCCATATCAATTCTTTGATAAGGCGGCGCTGCGCGACCCACTGAACTTATTTCAAACCCACTTCATTTTATTCCATAGTTTATACAAACTACGAGAGCGTTGGCGTTTGCAAAAGAAGTATGAGTTATTCATTCATACGCTGAATATAGAATGTCAGCCCTGGCGCCAGGGTGAAGAAATGCTAGCCGAAAATGACTCTCTGGCGGAGTATTATTTAGATTTGAGTCAATTAAGCAGTACTTCGGAAACCGATGTCGAGTCGATGCTTAATGACTTTTGGGAAAGAATGGGGCAAGATTTTTCGACTAAGCAACTTATGCCGACCGACGAAGCTTGTGAAGTGATGGAATTAACACCGCCGTTGACCGAAAAACAAGTGAAAAAACAGTATCGTCGCCTGGTACATAAATACCACCCCGATAAAGGGGGAAGTGTTGCCAAGATGCAAAATGTCCAAAAAGCGTACCGCGCTATTCTAGTCAGCCTTAATTAAAGCGAAGCCCATGAATAAAACACCGCAAGAAAAATTAGACGAGCTACGACAGTCGATAGACAGCACCGACGAAGAACTCATCCGCTTACTGGCGAAGCGTGAGGCATTAACCGCCGAAGTCGGAGACGTCAAAAAAGCATTGCGGCAGCCGCTCTATGTGCCTGAGCGCGAAAATAAAATGATACAGTCACGCAAGCAAAAAGCGAGAGAGCTTGGGGTTTCAGAAGACTTTGTAGAAGATATCTTACGCCGGGTTATTCGCAACTCTTACCAAACTCAAACAGGGCAGGCCAGCCAGACATCGAGTGCACCGCAAAGGCCGGTCATGATTGTTGGTGGCAGAGGCGCATTAGGGGCTAAATTTGCGGAGTTTTTTCAACAAACCGGTTATGACACCATTATTATCGATAAAGGCGATGCCTGGCCAAGTGCCGAAACCCTTAAAAGCTTACAGTTAGTTCTTATTAGCGTTCCTATTAACAATACAGAGGCAGTGATAAAGGCATTGCCGGAACTTTCAAGCGACTGCGTTTTAGCCGACGTGACAAGCACTAAATCGGGTCCTCTTCGCGCAATGATGAGCTCCCATAAAGGTCCGGTGGTGGGGTTACACCCAATGTTTGGCCCTACGATTAAAACATTTGCCAAGCAGCTTATTGTGGTGACGCCCGGTCGAGATCCGGACAAATACGAGTGGTTGATAGATCAACTCTCGAACTGGGGAGCACACCTTTATCAAACCGACGCTGACTCACACGATGAAGCAATGGGCTGGGTTCAGGCCTTCAGGCATTTAAGCACCTTTGTGTATGGCCTGCATATGGCGAGAGAAAATGTCGATATTGATAACCTACTGAATGTCAGCTCGCCTATTTACCGTATGGAGTTGATGATGGTAGGTCGTCTATTTGCGCAGAATCCGGAGCTCTACGCTGACATTATGCTGTCTCATGGTGAACGCACCGAGTCTATCAGTCGTTATCTTGATCTATTTTCCGAGTTGCTGGAAACCCTTAAGAAAGGCAACAAGCAAGAGCTTATTGCGTTATATGCAGAAGCTCAGAGCTATTTTGGGGACTTTTCCCAACAGTTTATGAAGGAAAGTGAAGCCTTAGTCCAGCTGGCTGACGACCAACGCTTTAAGGAGCGTTAAGACTTCACGTACTTTTTAAAAAGCTCTTCTAAAGCCTCAGGTGATACCGGCTTATGTAGCGTGGCATCCATGCCGGCCTCTCTGCAGGCCGTCATTTCACTGGCGCTTTGGTGGCTAGTAATCGCAATAATCGGCGTATTTTCAAATTCTGGGTTGCCGCGCAGTGTTTTACAAACCTCAGCACCAGACATATCAGGCATTTCGTAATCGAGGAAAATTAGGTTAGGCATTTCTTTGGCTTGAGCCAGAGCTTCCTGGCCGGTTGTTGCGGTAAGAATCTCGACGTCGTATTGGCCGAACATCGCTTTTAAAACTTCCAGACTGATAAAGTCATCGTCAGCAATTAAAACTTTCGTCATGCCTACTACCTTTTTCATTGAATTAACTATACCCTAGCACCTGGTACCGGTTTTTCCTAGTGTTTTGGAGTTAACACGATGATTCAGAAAGAAAATTCTGTAAAAGTCTGGGACAGTTTTGTACGTCTTTTCCATTTACTGATTATTCTGTTAGTTGCGGGCTTGTGGTGGACAGCCGATAACGGCCGTATGGATTTGCACAAAGACTTTGGTATCGCCATTTTATCGCTTTTAGTCATGCGTGTTGCCTGGGGCATCTTCGGCAGTGACAACGCACGTTTTAAAACATTCGTTCGCTCTCCTTTGCAAATTCCTTCTCATTTGAAAAAGCTTTTTAGCGGCCAGTATCAGTCGGAAACAACGCACAGCGCAGCCGGCGGATGGGCAGTAATTATCATGCTGGGTTTGTTAGTTGCTCAGGCGGTGACAGGCTTGTTTTCAAGTGATGGAATTTTATTTTCGGGACCATTGGCAAGCTGGGTTTCTTCTGACGCACAAGAGCTCCTGACTGACTGGCACAAAACTCAGTTTGATGCGATTTTAATTGTTATTGGGCTGCACATAGTTGCTGTGCTTATGTATCGTCTGAAAGGGGTGAAGCTAATAGGTGCGATGGTTCATGGATACAAAAAGACCACACAACCGGCCCCGCAATTAAAGCCCGGGTGGCAAGGTTTGCTGCTGGCGGTAGCTGTGTGGCTGCTGTTTATGTTACTGCTTTAAAATTAGTCTTTGTATTCGTCGTGGCAACCTTTGCAGGTTTGCGCTGTGTCCATAAATACGGGTTTAATGTTATCCATTGAACCCGACTCTGCGGCGCTGGCAAGCTTTGCAGCGTATTGTTGTAAGTCATTTGAACGCTCTTGAAAGTCTTCCCAGTTGTCCCAAATTGCGGTTAATGCATCGCTGTTATCGCCGGGCATAGCACCTTCGACAGCGAAACCACTCCAGGGGATGCCAGCTAGTTTCTCAAAATCATTTGCACGGTTTGTAAAAACCTGCGCGTCATAGTCCACTTCGCCTTTAACCATTTCTGCCATAGCAGCAAAGTTTTGTTGCATCACCGACAGGGCCTTTTGACGGTACTCAACAGCTTTGTCGCCGTCGTTAAACGCATTCTCGTCTGCTACGGCACTTGTCGATAAGCCTAAAGCAACCGCTGTAAAAAGTACGGATAGTGATTTTTTCATTGGATATTCTCCTTTTTATCGTGCACTTACCGTTAATAATACACGATTTATCGGTTAGTGCTTGTTTCTAGCATGATAAACGCTTTAACTTGTATACGAAATAATAAAAGAAAAGCTCATTATAGTGGGGAACACATTCATGAAGACAATGCATAAGCTCAGTGCGGCAGCGTTAGCGGTTACCTCCGTGCTAGCGTTACCGACGAGCGCTGATCAAACCTCTCGAACGAATGGTATGCGGGACAACACGCCCAGCTTAACCGCCATTCAAAATGCCACGGTTGTGACCGAGCCTGGCGAAGTCGTCACCAACGCAACGCTGGTTATTGAAAATGGTAAAGTAAAAAGCGTTGAAAGCGGTAACCGCGCACCAGCAGGGGCACGCGTTATTGATGGCACCGGCTACACCATTTACCCGGGCTTTATCGACCCTTATGCCAGCTATGGTATTGACGTGACTTACGAGAAAGCCGATACCGACAAGCCTATTTATAACAATGAACGTGAAGGTGGAAACGCGGCAAATGACGCCATTCACGCTGAAAAAGACTGGTACAGTGTCTTTAAAACCAACTCTGACGATGCCAAAAAGTGGGTTTCTGAAGGTTTTACCAGCGTTCAGACGGCTAAGCTAGACGGTATTTTTCAGGGGCAGGCAGCGACAGTTTCGCTGGCTGATAAAATTACCAACGATGTTATTTATCGCAGCGAGTCCAAACACTTTGGCTCTTTTGACAAAGGAACCTCGCAGCAGCAGTACCCGTCGTCCTTGATGGGTAGCATCGCTTTGGTCAGACAAACCCTGTCTGACGCGAACTGGTACGAAAATGCTTACGGTAAGCAGTCACATAATCAGCCGGCGGAGTTTAATGCTGCGTTGGATTCACTTAAAAATATTGAATCTGAAGGCATCGTGTTCAAGGTTTCTGATGAGAAAACCTTGCTACGTGCCGATGACGTGTTGGATCAGTTTAACGTACCCAGTGTGTATGTTGGCTCGGGTTATGAGTACGCTCGTCTGAACTCAATAAAAAATACGGGAAGTGATTTAATTTTACCTCTTAATTTCCCGGCAGCGCCTAATGTAAGTGGTGTTGATGCCCATCTTGATGTTGATTTAGCTAAGTTACGCCATTGGGAGCGCGCTCCGTCAAATCCGGCTATGTTAGCGAATGCCGGCGTTGATTTTGCCTTGACCCTGAATGAGCTTGAGAAGTCAGGCGACTTCTGGCCAAACCTGCGTAAAGCCGTAAAGCACGGTTTAAGTAAAGAGAAAGCGCTTGCTGCATTAACGACAACCGCCGCTAAAATTGCCGGTGTTGATGACAAAGTGGGACGCTTAGCCAGTGGCTATATGGCCGACTTTGTCATGGTGAAAGGCGATATTTTTGAAGACGGTGAAATACAGTCAGTTTGGTTACAAGGTGAAGAGAACGAGCTGGTTTCTCGAGAATTGGTGGACTTTGCTGGTAACTACACCATTGACTGGAATGGTCAGAGTGTGGCGCTCACTTTGAAGCCGGGCGCTAAGTTAAGCGGCGAACTGACGCTTGGTGATAACACTCAGTCTCTTCGTAATGTAGAGCGCACGGAAGATACCCTGTCTTTTGTGGCCGACATGGATGTCCAGCCAGCGGGCACATGGCGCTTTAAACTGACTCCTGCGTCTCAACAAAACTTCACACTGGAAACGGTTTCTCCAGAAGGTGAGTCACAAGCTCTGACAGCTGAAGTTAGCGACGCTAATGAAACGAGTGAAGAAGCTCAGAGCGATAGCAACAATCAGGTTGACTATGTCAGCCAGCTTACGTTCCCGAACGTTGCCTATGGTCTAGATGGCCTGCCGGAGCGACAAGATGTGCTAATTCGTAACGCGACGGTCTGGACTGCCAGCGATGACGGTATTCTTGAAGAAACCGACGTATTAGTTAGAGATGGCGAATTTGCCGAAGTCGGTAAAAACTTAAGCGCACCGTCAGGCGCAACGGTTATTGATGCAGCGGGTATGCATTTAACACCGGGCATTATCGATGAACACTCACACATCGCAATTGATGGTGGTGTGAACGAAGGCTCTGAAGCCATCACCTCAGAAGTTCGTATTGGTGACGTTGTAAACCCGGACGATATTCATATTTATCGCTCATTAGCGGGTGGTACGACAATGGCTCAGCTACTGCACGGCTCTGCTAACCCGGTTGGCGGCCAGGCGCAGGTTATTAAACTGCGCTGGGGGACTGATGCTAATATTATGAAGTTTGATGCGGCACCTGAGTCTATCAAGTTCGCATTAGGTGAAAACGTGAAGCAAAGTAACTGGGGCGACAACATGACCGTTCGTTACCCTCAGACTCGCTTAGGCGTTGAAACCATTGTTCGTGACGGCTTTCAGGCGGCGTTGGAATACCAGCAGCGTAAACAAGCGTATGACCGCATGAGTCGTTCTGAGAAGAACCGGATTGCACCACCAAGACCAGACTATCGTTTAGAGACGTTAATCGAAATTCTAAACAGCGAGCGCTTTGTTCATGCGCACTCGTATGTCGCGTCTGAAATTCTTATGCTGATGGAAGTGGCTGAAGATTATGGTTTCACGCTGGATACTTTCACTCATATTCTGGAAGGTTACAAAGTCGCAGACGAAATGGCGGAGCACGGTGCCAGCGGGTCAACGTTCGCTGACTGGTGGGCATACAAATTCGAAGTGTATGACGCAATCCCTCAAAACGCGTGCTTAATGCATGACAGAGGTGTATTAACCAGCATTAACTCGGACAGTAATGACTTGCAGCGTCGTCTGAATACCGAAGCGGCTAAGTCGGTTCGCTATTGTGGTATGGACCCACATGAAGCGTTCAAAATGGTCACTATTAACCCTGCTAAACAATTAAAAGTTGATAAGTACGTTGGGTCAATTGAAGAGGGCAAACATGCTGACTTTGTGCTTTGGAGTCACTATCCGTTAAGCGCTTACGCGCGAGCAGAGCAGACCTGGATTAATGGTCGTAAGTTCTTTGACCGCGAACAAGATAAACAGCGTCAGCAAGCGGTAAAACAAGAGAAGAATGCTCTCATTCAGAAAGTCTTAGCAGCCGGTGATGAAGCTCTGAAAGGCGACACCGACGGTTATAAAGACGCACAGCCGACCTGGCACTGTGATACCGAGCATGACTTCTGGCTGGATCACTTCACTACGCAAGCGCATCAGCATGGAGGACAACACTAATGAAGACTTTACTATCCACATTGAGTGCTGCGCTGATTGGTGCAGTGACCGTATCGACCGCCGTTGCTCATGACGAAATGCCTGGCGATGCACAGCAACAACCTATAGTTTTGCAGGGTGGTACTTTGCACACGGTGACTAACGGCGTTTTAACCGACTCTGATTTGGTTTTTGAAGACGGCAAGATTACAGCCATTGGAAAAGATCTTGAGGTTCCTGGTAACGCGCAAGTCATAGACGTGTCCGGTAAGCATGTTTATCCGGGTGTTATCGCGATGGACACCACTTTGGGTTTGAACGAAATTGAAGCGGTGCGAGCGACGCGAGACGCACGCGAAGTGGGTCCGGTACACCCGGAAGTGGCTGGGCACATCGCTTTTAATGCGGACTCAGAAGTTATTCCTACGGTACGCTATAACGGCATTACCCATGCGCAAGTGGTTCCGGAAGGCTCATTGATCATGGGGCAGTCGTCGCTCATGCACCTTGATGGCTGGAATTATCAAGACGCACTGGTTTCTGGTGAAATGGGTGTGCATGTGAGCTGGCCGCGAACCTATGTTATCAACACATGGTGGGAGCGCCGTTCTCCTGAAGAGCAACGCAAGGCTAACGAAGAGGCTCGTAAAGAGTTGATGAAGGTGTTTGCTGATGCGAAAGCCTACTTTGATGCGAAAAAAGCAGACAGAGACATCGATATGGATCAGCGCTGGGAAGCAATGCTCGGGCTGTTTGACGGTAGCAAAACTCTGTATGTGCACGCCAACGACAAACGCCAAATGGAGCAAGCCATTGATGTGAGTCGTGAGTATGGCTTTAAGTTGGTACTTATGGGGGCAAGAGACGCCTGGCGCATTGCTGATAAACTGGCTGAACTTGAGGTTCCGGTTGTTTTCGGTTCACCGTTCGGGTTACCGGGCCGTGACGACGAAGGTTATGATCAAGACTTTTCTACGCCAGCTAAATTGGCGGATGCCGGTGTTAACTTTGCTATCTCCTACCCAGGTTATTGGGATGTTCGGAACCTGCCTTTCGCGGCCGGACACTCGGTTGCCTTTGGCTTGGATCAGCAAAAAGCACTGGAAGCTATTACGCTTCAGCCAGCCAAGTTTATGGGCGTTTCAGACAAGCTCGGTTCGCTTGATGTTGGCAAGAGCGCTTCCTTGATAGTTTCAGAAGGGGACTTGCTGGACCCTATTGGACAGAGCCTAACGCACATGTTTATTGATGGTCGCAATGTGAGCTTAGAAAGCCGTCACACTGAGCTTTACAACAAGTATCAGGAAAAACCGGCTAATTAAAATGAGTTAACGGCTAAATAGAAAAAGGCCCCTGGCGTGATAAAGCGTCAGGGGTCTTCTTTTTATGGGTTACTGTTGGTCAAGTAAACGTGAGATTAAGCCGCGTATGGCTGCCGGCTCAAAGGGTTTGTCGGTCAGAGCATCGACGCCGCTTTGTTTTACGTTTGCCAGCTGTGGTTCATTGGCGCGCGCTGTCACCATCAGTACAGGAGTGTGTGCATGTGCTGAACTGTTGCGAATATATTGTGTTAATTCACGACCATTCATTTCCGGCATATTGAAGTCGGTGACAATTAAATCGAACTGATGCTCTTCCAATATATCGATGGCTTGTTGACCGTTTTCGGCTTCAACAAATATTTCAACGCCCAGGTTTTCAAACACGCGACGTAATACATGACGCGAAGTTAAGCTATCATCGACAATAAGCACTCGCAGGTCTTCTATGTCGTAGAGCTCCAGAGTTAGGGGCTCCGGCTCCATTAAGTCCATAGTAGCGGTGATAGCCCGCTGTAATTGCTCTGGAGTAAAAGGCTTCGGTAAAATAGCGATAATACCGGCCTGCTTAAACTGTTCGAGCTGGTCGGCTCGGTGTTCAGAGGATACCAGCATAAAATGCAAGGTGTCATGAAGATCGTTTCGGTTAATGAACTGAATAAGCTCATGCGCCGTACCATCTTCGAAGTACATGGCGCTCGTTACAATATCAGGCTGCCAACGTAGGATTTCTTCTTTGGCTTCCGCTATAGTAGAAGCACCTCGGGTATGTTGGATACCTGCCTGATTAAGATGTTGAGTAATGACTTTACGCTGTACATCGGAAGGTTCGATGAGCAAAATTCGGAGTTCGTCGAAGGCTATCGCCATAATCGGTCAAAATGAGTTTATGATGTAGCAAAGATTAGGGTATTCAGGCAATAAACTCAATCATAAAATTGTGTTAGGCTCATGAAAAAAGAGGGGTACCTATGAGCGTCAGTCGCGAGTTTTCAAATGATGGCAAACAACTGATTATTGCCATCCAGGGGAAGTTTGATTTCAGTTTGGTACAAGAGTTTCGTCAGGCTTATAGCCATATTGGTGACTCTCAGCCAACGGTGATCATAGATTTGAGAGAGACCGAGTATCTGGACAGTTCAGCGCTGGGTATGCTGTTGAATATGCGTAAGTCTTTAGGCAGCAGTGTTAAAGGCATTCAACTTATTAATGCCAAGCCGGATGTTCGTCGTATTCTGGATATTTCCCGTTTCGATAAGATGTTTACTATTGCCTGATGCACATACTCATCGTTGATGATCAGGCCGCCAATAGGGTTATGCTAAAGGGGCTTATTGAGCGTTTTGGACACAATGTGAGCAGCGCGGAAAACGGTATGCAAGCGCTGGAGCTTTTCAGTCACAAAGGTGCTGACATTGTGTTGCTTGATGTCATGATGCCGGTTATGGACGGCCTTACAACCGCAAAACACTTAAAACAGTTAAGTGGTGAAATTCATCTTCCTGTGCTGTTTATTACTGCACTTGATGATCAGAAAACTCTTTTAGAATGCCTGGATGCGGGCGGCGATGACTTTATCAGTACGCCGCCAGAGCCTATTGTTTTACAGGCTAAGCTAAATGCTCACGCACGTGTGCGAGAATTGAGCTTTAAGCTGAAAGAAAAGAATGAAGTACTGGCTTATCACTCGAACCGCATGGAGCGTGAGCAAAATGTGGTGAGCCACATGCTAAGCAACGCACTGTTAGAAAATGAACTGAGGTTCGAGTTTCTGCAAACCTATTTATCGCCGGCAACCGAATTTAATGGTGACTTGGTCCTGTCAAAAGGGGGCCCCTTAGGAAACTACTATATTTTTGTCGGTGACTTTACCGGTCATGGCTTGGCGCCGGCAACGGGGGCACTGCCGGTTGCGCAGACGTTTTTCGATTTGGCTGAGAGAGGGTTGTCGGTTGCGACTATGGTCAAAGAGTTTAATCGGCGCCTGGTAAAATTGTTACCTGACGACATGTTTTGTGCAGCATTTGTCGCAGAGCTATCAGCAGGGGGCGACCGCCTCAGCTATTGGAACGGAGGCATTCCGGACGCTCTTTTCATTGATAATAACGGAGAAGTAACCAATCGCTTACCGTCTGAGCATCTCGCACTGGGAATTTTACCGCCCGACGAGTTTAACAGCTCTCTGAGCCATTGTTTTATCGAGCGTGGACAACGGCTGGTGGCATACACAGATGGTGTGATTGAAATGGCGAATACTGACGGTAACCGACTGAAAGAAAGTGGGTTTGAAAACAAGCTCAAGCAGTTTGGTCATCAAGACCAGTTCGATGACTTGGTGAGTTCTCTTGAAAGCTTTCAGCAGGGAACAGAACAAAGCGATGATATTTCATTAGTCGTTGTGAACTGCGTGCCAACCGGTTTACCGGTAAAGCAGGATGATCACTCAATAATCCACCTGCCATTTGAACTAAAAGTGAGCTTAACCGAACACAATATCAAAGGGGAAGATCCGGTCACTCGGCTAGTGGACTCTTTGTCGCACCTCGAAGGGATAAAAGCTCATAAAACGACGCTTTATTTGTTGTTAGCTGAAGCGTTCAATAACATTTTAGAGCATAATCTATTGCGTCTAAACTCCGACATAAAAGAAGAAGACGAGGGCTTTGAGCGTTACTATTCTGAGCGTGAGCGCCGCTTGGAAAGTCTTGAAGACATAGAAGTAGCAATTGATGTTAACTACCAGCCTGTTGATAGTGTGATTTGTTTCGGTATTCGCTCTAACGGAGAGAATGGCTATCCGGCAGACGAATTTTCGCCAGTGCTCGATGAAGAAAAAATGCACGGGCGCGGAATGCAGTTGATTAAAAATTTCTCTCGTTATTATGAGTGGAAGGACGAAGGGCAGTGCCTATATATAGAGTATGACCTTAACCTCCCGAGCGTTTAACCTTATAGCCTTGCGCTTTTAAATAGTTTTCAATACTGTCTCGCTGGTCACCCTGAAGTTCAATATCGTAGTCTTTGACAGAGCCGCCCACACCACATTGTTGTTTTAGCTTTTTCGCAAATGCCTTCAGTTCGTCTTTTGGCAGCGCCAGACCAGTGACAATAGTAACGCCTTTTCCTTTTCGGCCTTTGGTTTCTCTTCTAAGGCGTACAATGCCGTCGCTTTCTGGTATCTGCTCAGGCTCTTTCTCGGGTTCAATGCGGCCTGAATCCGTCGAATACACCATTTGGCTGAGTTGATTTTTCCAGTCAGACATAAACTACCATTTCTTTTTCGGTTGAAAGAGTTCTTCCAGGTCGTCTTCTTTTTTGTTCTTTGCTTGATCACGAGCATGTGCGTCGGTCAGCTCTTGCGCAATTTGTTCCAGAGCTTTTTTAATGGACTCCTCACGAGACGTTGTGTAATCGTCAGAAAAGCTCTGCTCTTCGATAGTGCGCAACGCTTTCTCGTAGTATTGACGCGCTGACCCTAACATATGGCTTTCATAGGCGTGACGACCGCGACGGATGAGCGTTTCAATACTAATTTTCAGCTGTAACTTGCTTAAACGCTGGTCTTCTACACTAAACACATTACTGTCAACGCGGCCACGAGCGTGCTCGCTTCTTAGCGTTGCTTTCAAGCGTTTGAGCGCATTGATCATGGCAATAATTTGCTTGTTGTTTTGCGGAATTTCAAATTCTTCGCTAATTAGGGAAGTGTCTTTAGGGTCAACCCTTTCCATTCTTTCTTTATAGTCTTCAATGCGAGCCTGAAAGTCTTTTGTCGGTGATACAGCATACATGTTTTGCAGAACTTCATAGGCACGCATATTCAGGACAGCCAACATCGACTTACCAATAGGGAAGAAGCTGGACATGTGAATAAGGTCTTCAATCTGCTCCAGAGCGCTTCTGTATCGGGCAAGTTTTTTGCGTCGCTCAAGCTCCTGACGCTGCTTATGTTGTTGCACTGAACCGACGACAATCGCCAGTATTATCAAAAGTATAATCAGTGCTATAACAATGGTGTAAATCATATAACGCTCATTAGGTTGTTATTATTTTTAAGGTAATGTCAGAGAAAAAACACCACCACCTAAGTGTCCATTATTTTTCAGTTCGATAAAACCTTTTTTATCGTTTCTTTGGTGGGCTTCAGCGATTAGGTGGGCAAAATAAAGCCCTAAACCGGTACGGCCTTTTTTCATATCCAGTTGCTGCATGGGCATTTGCGCTTGTTTTAGCATGTCTTTTGGAAAACCATCGCCATTATCGTGCACTGAAATCTGACACCCTTTATTCTCGTCGACTGTCACTGTAATAAAGAGTTTATCGGCGGTATAGCGCATAGCATTAATAATAACGTCGTTCAGTAAGTGGCTAATGAGGTCTTTGTCAAAATAGCCCGCCGCTGACTCGTCGATATCGGTTGTTACGCTGATACCACGTTGCTCAAGGTACACTTCATTGTTAAGTAGCAGTTCCTCAAGCACCTCGTCCCAATGATGTTCGTCAACATTCAGCGGCAACGCCCCCTGCTGGTCTCGGTATAAGGTCAGCAGTTGTATAAGCCCTGAGTTAATTCGTTGCGCTTCGTAATGGACTTTTGCCATGTTTTCTGTTGCACTGCCTTGTGGTACTTGCTCGGAAACCTCTTCAATTAGCTGAATAAGCAAGCAAAGCGAATTTTTCATGTCGTGAGCAGAGGAGGCGAGTATCGCAGAAAAGTCGAATGTGGGCTGTGTCATAGTTGAATTCCGGTTCCAGCTGCTTATACCTACCAGCTTTTCTATTTGTCATAGTTATTAAGATTATTATACTATTTTTTTATATCACAATTCGCAAACTGAGTGGCATGTCCTGCTATGAAATTACAGCAATTAAAATATATTGTTGAAGTGATGAACCATAATTTAAATGTTTCTGCGACAGCAGAGAGTTTATTCACTTCACAACCAGGTATTAGTAAGCAAATACGAATGCTGGAGGACGAGTTAGGGGTTCAGATTTTTGGGCGAACAGGTAAGCACTTAACACATGTCACCCCTGCAGGGCAGGATATTATTAGGGTGGCAAAGCAGGTACTCGATAACGTTCACTCGATAAAAACGGTTGCGGCCGAGCACACACAGCCGGATCAAGGCAAATTAACGATAGCGACCACTCACACTCAGGCTCGTTATGCGCTGCCCAGTGTGATTAAGCGGTTTATTGGTCAGTACCCGCGAGTGTCGTTGCACATGCATCAGGGCTCTCCGCAGCAAATTAGTGAGGCGGCGGCAAAGGGACGTACCGACTTCGCGATAGCGACTGAAGCACTGCATCTTTATCAGGATTTAATCATGCTGCCGTGCTACCACTGGAATCGCTCAATTGTAGTGCCTAAATCACACCCGTTGGCACAATTAAAAGATATTTCTATTGAAGATGTCGCTCAGTATCCAATTGTCACTTATGTGCATGGATTTACTGGTCGCTCTGAGCTCGACAGAGCCTTCGCTCAGGCAGGTAAAGAGCCGCAAATTGTTTTTACGGCGACAGACGCAGACGTAATAAAGACCTATGTGCGTATGGAGCTGGGAATTGGGGTCTTGGCTTCAATGGCATACCAAGAAGATGAAGATCGTGATTTAGTGGCAATTCCAGCCAGTCACTTATTCGAAGCAAGCACCACTAAAATTGGCTTCCGTCGCGGAACGTTTTTAAGAACTTACATGTATGATTTTATTGAAAGCTTTGCCCCGCACCTGACGCGTGAACGAGTGCAGCAAGCGGCGCAGCTGAAAACGCAAGAAGAAATTGATGCGTTATTTGAAGGGTGTGAGTTGCCGGTGCTGTGACGCACCGGCTTCGTTTTTAGCACTCGATAATATTAACTGCTAAGCCGCCACGGGCGGTTTCTTTGTACTTAGTCTTCATATCGTTACCGGTATCCCACATGGTCTTAATGACCTTATCCAGAGACACCTTATGGTCGCCGTTGCCACGCATTGCCAGACGGGCTGCGTTAATGGCTTTGACGGAGCCCATTGCATTACGCTCAATACACGGAACCTGAACCAGGCCACCGACAGGGTCACAGGTTAAGCCAAGGTTGTGCTCCATACCAATTTCGGCAGCATTCTCAACGGTTTCAGGGCCTCCGCCCATGAACTCAGCCAGTGCGCCGGCGGCCATGGAGCAGGCAACACCCACTTCACCCTGACAACCGACTTCAGCGCCGGAAATAGAGGCATTTTTCTTGTACAAGATGCCAATAGCGGCCGACGTTAGTAGAAAGCGAACCGCAGAGTCTTCGTCCAGTGTTTCAATGAACTTATCGGCATAACTCATGACCGCCGGAACGATACCTGCTGCACCGTTAGTTGGCGCGGTGACAATACGACCGCCCGCAGCGTTTTCTTCGTTTACTGCCAAAGCGAATAAATCGACCCAGTCCATAACTTGCATGGCATCGCTCGACTTTTCTTTTTTCAGCCGCTGATACAACGAAGACGCTCTGCGACGCACTTTTAAGCCACCGGGTAAAATACCCTCGGTGGTAATACCGTTGGTGATACTTTGCTGCATGGTGCGCCAAATTTTCATTAAGCCTTCGCGAATCTCATCTTCGCTACGGAACACTTTTTCATTCGCCATCATTAATGAGCTAATGCGCAGTCCGTGCTCCTTGCAATGACCTAATAATTCAGCGGCACTGTCGAACGGATAGGGAATAGGTTTAGATGATTGCTCAATGGCTTCTTCTAAGGTTTCATCAAAGTCTTCGTCACGAACAATAAAGCCGCCGCCAATAGAGTAGTATAGGTCGCTATAGATAATATCGTCGCCTTTGAGGAGCTTAAGCTCCATAGCGTTGGCATGCTTTGGCATGGTTTTACGACGATGGAATGTAATAGCGCCTTCTGCCGGGAATGCGACTTCGTGCTCACCTAATAAAGCCAGTTTCTCGGTTTTGCGAGTCTGTTCAAGGAAGTTGTCAACGTTGTCGGTGTCTACTGTCTCCGGCAGTTCGCCCGCCAAACCTAAAATAACCGCTTTGCCGGTACCGTGACCTTTGCCGGTTTGCCCTAAAGAGCCAAACAACTCTACTTTGACACCATCTGCCTGAGTTAAGTGGCCAGCTTCTTTAGCGGCTTTCAGGAAATCGAAGGCCGCTTTCATAGGACCCACTGTGTGGGAACTCGAAGGACCGATACCAATTTTGTAAATATCAAAAACGCTGATCATACTTATCCTTACCTGTCGCGTTCGTTACTATTAATTATAGTATTGTCGCATGAATTGTGTGGGGGCTGGCAAGCTTTATAGCGAAATAACTGGTCAGTTGAGTGGCTTAAAGTGACTTTTCCGCTCTGGTTGAAGCTGCTCAGCCAATTCTCGCAAAATTCCTGCGGTTGCTCCCCAGATATTGCGGTGTTGCCAGGGGATAAAATAAACCCGGTCATAAATGAACTTGCGAATGCGGTAAACGTAATGATTGCTCGGATCAAGAATGTCCGCCAGAGGTACTTCGAATATCTCGGCGACTTCACTCTCTTCGGCAACCAGCTCCTGCTGCGGCGACACAAAGGCCACATAAGGACGTATCATAAAGTAAGACAATACGGGATAATCATGTAAGCGACCAATGACTTCAACCTGTGACCGAGGCAAACCAATTTCTTCCTCGGTTTCTCTTAATGCTGTATCCAGCAAGTCATTGTCGGTTCTGTCGTAGCGACCACCGGGAAAGCTAATTTGTCCGGCGTGTTTTCTTAATGAAGCGGAACGACGTGTCAGTATCAATGACAGCCCATGCGGGCGCTCAATGATAGGAATAAGCACGGCTGCTGGTCGCAAGCGTTTACGCAAGGGCTCGTCAAGTTTTCGGTCAACTGACGGCGATGGGGTGAGGCTGAAACGTCGAACAAACTCGGCGCGGTTTTTGATAGTCATGAGGTTAACACCGGCAAAATACGAGACACTTTGTCCTTGGTTTCCTGGTATTCCTCATCGGCTTTAGAGTCGGCAACCAGACCTCCGCCGGCCCAGCAATAAAGCTGACCGTTTTCTGCTAATAACGTGCGAATGGTAATACTAGAGTCGCTTTGGCCGTGCTGTGAGAAGTAGCCTATGCTGCCGCAATAAATGCCGCGGCGATTCGGCTCGAGCTCTTCAATAATTTGCATAGCCCGAATTTTAGGAGCACCGGTAATCGAGCCACCGGGGAAAGCTCCTTTAAACAGACGTAAAGCAGAGCCGCCCATTTTTAATTGCCCGGTAATGGTTGATACTAAATGATGCACAGCCGGAAAGCTCTCTATGGCAAACAGCTTCGGCGTTTTTACCGAACCGGGCTCGCAGTTTTTACTGAGGTCATTACGCAGTAAATCGACAATCATCAGGTTTTCGGCACGATCTTTCTCTGAATTCAGCAAGGCCTGTTTACTGGCGGAATCCCTGCTGCTGTCTTCATAACGTGGCCGGGTGCCTTTTATCGGCTTAGTTTGCACCTCTCCCGCACCAGTAGTGCTTAGGAAGCGCTCAGGAGAAACGCTGAGAATGGCGCTTTCAGGGGTGCGCATGAAGGCTGAAAACGGCGCGTTATTAGAAGCCCTTAACTTTTTATAAGCTGCCCACTCACAGCCCTGATAACTCGCCTGATAACGTTGAGCTAAGTTAATTTGATAGGCGTCACCGCTAAGTAAGTAGGCTTGTACCGCATTAAATTTAGTATGGTACTCTGCCTCTGACATATTGCTTCGCCAGGCGCTGGCCAGCTTGAAAGGAGTGTTTGAGTCTGACCGCGGTGACTGCTCCCAATAAGCTTTCTGCGTTTTAAGCGCCTGTTCAGGAGCGACCAGCCAAACTTCGTTGCGCTTTTTATCAAAAATAACCGCTTCGCAATAGTACGCAAGTACTGCATCACTGGAGTTGTACTCGTCACGGTTAAACTCAGGAATGACTTCCAGACAACGGCCGAAATCGTACCCCACTGCGCCGGCAAAACCGCCCTGGAAAGGCAAATGTTCGGGGCCGTTATAATGGCCTGTCAGCGCCATTAATTGCTCAGCATAATCGAACATCTGGGCAGCGTGAGTTGGGGCTTTCGGGAGTTGCGCTATGCTAGTGGCGGAGACAGTGAGTTGCTCGTTTTTACTGCGGATGACGCATTCAGGCGCTCTGAATATAAAGTCATAATGAGCGTCTTCGTGTGTTGTCGAGGCTGAGTCAAGGAAAAGTGCATAAGGTTCGCTTTGGCAGCGCTCAAATAGCTCAAGCGCTGTTAGGGTGGTTTCCAGTTTTACGGCACACAAGTCAGGAAAAATGCTCACACTTAGCCCTTTGATTTACTGAATAACAGGCACGAATTAAGGATAAGAATCATTCTATCACAGTGACACTAACTCGGTTAGTTACACTGGTCAGTTGTTAGTGAAAACGCTATTATAGCGCCACGTTTATCAGAACCAATATCGGAACCGTTCGATATAAAAATGAAGAGGTAGAGCCATGACCACCATTCGTCAGGCGGATTTTATTGACAGTATTGCCGATGCCCTGCAGTACATATCTTATTATCACCCATTAGACTTTATTAAAGCGTTGGACGAGGCGTATCAACGTGAAGAGAGCGAAGCAGCAAAGAATGCCATTGCTCAGGTGTTGACGAACTCGCGTATGTCGGCGCAAGGCCACCGTCCAATTTGTCAGGACACCGGTATTGTCACCTGCTTTGTGAAGGTTGGTATGGGTGTGCAATGGGATAAGACCGACCTGACAGTTCAACAAATGGTAGACGAAGGAACTCGCCGAGCTTACAACAATCCGGATAATCCATTACGAGCGTCAATTGTCGCAGACCCGGCAGGTGCGCGTAAAAACACGGGTGATAACACTCCTGCTGTTGTTCACATCGATATGGTGCCGGGCGACGAAATTGAAGTCATGATTGCCGCAAAAGGCGGTGGCTCTGAGAACAAGTCGAAAATGGCTATGCTAAACCCTAGTGACTCGATTGCTGACTGGGTTGTAGAAACTCTGCCGAAGATGGGTGCCGGTTGGTGTCCACCGGGTATGCTGGGTATTGGTGTTGGTGGTACTGCTGAGAAGTCAGCCGTATTGGCGAAAGAGTCGTTGATGGAGTCTGTGGACATCCATGAACTGATTGAGCGTGGTCCGCAAAACGCGGAAGAAGAATTACGCTTAGAAATTTTCAACCGTGTTAACGCATTAGGTATTGGCGCGCAGGGTTTAGGTGGTTTAACAACGGTGCTGGATGTGAAGATTAAATCACTACCGACACACGCCGCTTCTAAGCCAGTCACCTTAATTCCAAACTGTGCGGCGACTCGTCACGTTCACTTTACGTTAGACGGCAGTGGTGCCGCAGACTTAGCGCCACCGAAGCTGGAAGATTGGCCCGATGTCACTTTTGAGCTGGGTGACGACGCTCGTCGTGTGAACCTGGATGAAGTGACGAAAGAAGATATTCAAGACTGGAAAATGGGTGAAACAGTGCTCTTGTCCGGTAAGTTGTTAACCGGTCGAGACGCGGCTCACAAGCGCATTAAAGGCATGCTGGATAACGGCGAAGAGCTTCCGGTCGACTTTAATAACCGCTTTATTTATTACGTGGGACCTGTCGACCCGGTGGGTGATGAAGTTGTTGGCCCGGCAGGTCCCACAACCTCAACTCGTATGGACAAATTTACCGACCAGATGCTGGAAGAAGCCGGCATTATCGGCATGGTGGGTAAAGCCGAACGCGGCCCAGAAGCCGTCGAGAGTATTCGCAAACACAAAGCTGTCTATCTGATGGCTGTGGGCGGTGCTGCGTATCTGGTTGCTAAAGCGATCAAGAAAGCCAGAGTCGTTGCGTTTGAAGATTTGGGTATGGAAGCTATTTATGAGTTTGAAGTGGAAGACATGCCAGTCACTGTCGCTGTCGATAGCGACGGTCAAAATGCACATACTCAAGGTCCTGCTATTTGGAAAGCGAAAATTGCTGACTTGAACGAAAAACTGGGAGCTTAATGATGTCGCTGGCACTGTGGCAATGGATGGCAATAATAGGTGTGCCGGTTGTGACCGTTATTACGGCGTTGTTGTTGCTTTGGCAACAGCAGCGCCGTTTGCGTTTACAGGCAGAGCAACAAAATACGGCACTGGAGCAAGATGCAGAAATTCTTCGCGAGCGTATCGATGAATTGCAGCACGAAGTCTATGAAAAAGACAGTCGTCTGCGCGAGACGTTGGCCCGCGCTGATCACGAGCAAAAAACCGCAGAAGAAAAGCTGAACTTGTTAAAAGCCAGCGAGGAGCGCCTGACGCAGCAATTCGAGAACCTGGCTAACCGCATTTTTGAAGAAAAGTCGAAAGGGTTGCAGCAGCATCATCAGCAGTCTTTGCAGGCAACATTAGAGCCTTTTAAACAACAAATCGATGCATTTAAAAAGCAAATTACTCAGCAGTATACCGACGAAACAAAAGAGCGTTCAGCGCTTAAAAACGAGCTGTTGTCACTGAAAGACTTAAACCGTCGTATGGCCTCTGAAGCTGAGGCGCTGACTAAAGCATTGAAAGGCGATACCAAGCAGCAGGGTAACTGGGGCGAGGTTGTACTAGAACGTATTCTCGAACAGTCGGGGCTGCGTGAAGGGCATGAGTATCAAACCCAGGCCCACCACCGCGATGAAGATGGCAAGTCATTCAAACCAGATGTCATTGTGCATTTGCCGAATAAAAAAGACGTGGTTATCGATTCGAAAGTGAGTTTATCCGCTTATGAGCGTTACTTTAACTCCGACGATGACCTTGAGCGCGAACGAGCATTAAATGAACACGTTCAGTCACTTAAACAACACATAAAACAGCTTGGGAAAAAGAGCTACCACCAATTGGAAGGCTTGCGAACGCTCGACTATGTGTTGATGTTTATTCCAATTGAACCGGCATTCTTATTGGCGGTTGACCGTGACCCAGAGCTTATCCGGCTGGCGCTGGACAATCAGATTATGCTGGTGAGCCCAACTAACTTGCTGGTTGCACTGCGTACGGTTCACAATATCTGGCAGTATGAATATCAGAATCAAAACGCTGAGAAAATTGCCACCGACGCTGCGCGCTTGTACGACAAGTTTGTCGGGTTTGTAGAAGATCTGGAGAAAATTGGTAACGGCTTACAAACACTGGATAACCGTTATCAGGAAGCGATGAAAAAGCTGAGTACCGGTCGCGGAAACCTTATTGGTCGAGTCGACAAGTTCCGCCAAATGGGTGTGCAAACGAATAAACGGTTAAGTTCAGACTACTTAGAAAATGACTCAGAAAGAGACGACTGAGCAATGCGCTCAGTCGTCTTCTAAGTCCTTTAGCGCTGCTCTAATGCACTGCGACGGTAATGGTCGACCCACAATGCTGTCGCACCCGATACAGCCAGCGGCATAATAATTAGGTTCACAAAAGGAATCATGGTTAATAGCGTGATTCCCAAGCCAAACGAGAAAGTCCGACTCCGCTGTAACCCCAACTCAGAGCGCATACGCTTAAATGAAATTTTGTGATTATCGAACGGATAATCCAAATACTGAATAGACATCATCCAGCAAACAAAAACGTACCAGAGAATTTGCCCAAACACCGGGATAATTAAAGACAGCAAGAAAAATCCGATGGCCCGTGGCAGGTAATACATGAGTTTTTGAAATTCACGGCCAACCGTTCGGGGTATGTCCTTAACGAGTCCCATAAACCCCTCATCCCCTAAAGCTTCGCCACTTTCATAACGCTCGACTTTTTCCGCCAGTAAGCCATTAAAAGGTGCGGCGAAAAAGTTCATGATGCTGGTAAAAATAAAGGAGAAAAAGGCGACCATCACAATGACCACCAGTGGCCATAAGATAAATTCCAACCATTGGAAAAAGTCGGGTAGCCAAGCCATGAATTTATTAAGCCAGTAGTCGGCTTCGCCGTACAGCCAGCTGAAGGCAATGGTGAAGAGAATCAGGTTGGCCAAAATAGGGACAATAACGTAGCGGCGTAGCCCTTTGGTGCGGATGAGCTGTAAACCCCTTCCTATATAGGATATTCCCGACTCACTGTAGATCGGTTTGTGCATGCGAACTCCTGCTGTCACTTTTGTTGCTCATAATAGGGCAAAACCACCCTTGTGTGTGGTTGAAATTGTTACAAATGACTACGGGATCTGCTAGAGTCTTTGGATTATAAATAACGTCAGTAATAACTATAAAAACAGCCGAATGCGACTGAAACACATCAAACTTGTGGGCTTCAAATCGTTTGTCGACCCAACCAAAGTACCTTTTCCTGATCAAATGACCTGTGTTGTAGGTCCGAACGGCTGTGGCAAATCCAATGTCATTGACGCGGTACGTTGGGTGCTGGGAGAAAGTTCGGCAAAGAACCTGCGTGGCGACGCCATGACTGACGTTATTTTTAATGGCTCTAACGCCCGTAAACCGGTTTCCCAGGCCAGTGTTGAGCTGGTATTTGATAATAGCGCCGGACGTATTCAGGGAGAATACGCTGCCTTCAATGAAATTTCTGTAAAACGATTAGTCACCCGAGACGGGCAGTCCAATTATTTTCTGAACGGCAGTCGTTGCCGGCGCCGCGATATTACTGATTTATTCCTCGGGACCGGCCTCGGCCCCCGAAGCTACGCCATTATTGAACAAGGCATGATCTCCCGCTTAATTGAGTCAAAACCTCAAGAGTTGCGGGTGTTTATTGAAGAAGCTGCGGGTATTTCTAAATACAAAGAGCGTCGCCGTGAAACAGAAAACCGGATGAATCACACGCGCGAAAACTTGGAGCGTCTGAGTGATGTGCGTGAAGAACTGGGTCAGCAGCTGGATAAGTTAGAGCGTCAGGCGGCTGCGGCAATTCGCTATAAAGAACTGAAAAAACAAGAGCGCCAGTTGAAAGGCGAGTTGCAGGCGCTGCGTTGGTTAAAGTTAGATAATCAGCGGCAGCAACTTGATGTCCAATACTCTGAGCAGCAGGCTGAACTTGAAAAGTGGCAAGCGCAGCAAAGCGGCGACGAACGTGGAGCTATAGAGCTGAAAGAACGGGCTGAAGAGTTACGTTCTCAAGTTGAACAATCGCAAGAGAAAATGTTCACCTTGGGTAATGAAGTGACTCGTATTGAGCAAACTCTAAAGCATCAGCATGAAATTAAAGCGCAGCGTGAAGAGCATTTGCAGCGAATTCAAAGCGAACTGACGCAACTTGAGTCGCAACTTGACGAAGATAAACTGCAAAAAGAACAGTTGGCTGAGCAGGAAATGATGCTTGAACCGCAGCTTGAAGAGCTAGCCGAACAGGTTGAAGAGGTGTCTGAGCAAGCGCAACAGGCTGATGAAAACTACCGAAGCTGGCAACAGCAACAACGCTCACAGCAACAAAAAGTTCGTGATATTGAACAACAGCATCAGCAGGCGCAGCTGAAAGAACAACAGCTTCAGCAAAGCCGTGATTACACTAAGCAACAGTTAGAGCAAGTTAACGACCAGCAGCAGGACGTTAAAAAGCAGCTTAGTGACGTATCGTCAGACAGCCTGCAACGCGAATTTGATGAGGTTAGTGAGCGATTAAACAGCGCTATTGAGCGACTTCAAACAACAAAGCAACGGTTAGCGGACAGTCGCGAGCAGGTTGAGCAGGCACAGGAAGCGAAGCGCAGTGTTGAGTTAGAACAAAATAAAGTACAGGCGAACCTGCGAGCTATTGAGCAGTTACTCATCAAGCATCAGTCAGGCGATGACAGCGCGGATGAATGGCTTGAAACGCATTATCCAAATACCCCGAGAGTCCGTGACGTTCTGAAAGCTGAGCCTGGCTGGGAATTGGCTGTTGAGCAGTTTTTGTATGAGTGGCTGGATGCCGCGGTTCTTGAAAGCGCACCTGAGCGAACTGAGTCGGTAGCGGGTCTGAAACTGATATGGCCAAGCGCCGGAGAGCCTAAATCGGGTACTTTGGCGAGCAAAGTCTCTGGCGCATTAAGATATTGGCCGCCGTTGCAACTGTGTGCTGTGGCTGACAGTGATGAGCAAGCACAAAAGCAGGTATTAGGCGGTGAGGCTGAGTTTGCTGTGTCAAAACAGGGTAACTGGCACTGGCCTAACGGGTTTATGTCATCGAGAATTGATAGCAACACCAGCCAACTGCAGTTGCAGAGTCAGTGTGACAGCCTGAAACGTGAACAAGAAGAGTTAGAAGATTCGCTAGAAACAGCGATACAAAAATTGGAACAGGCACGCGCTTCTCAGAAAGAGATTGAGCAGGAACTTGAGCGCGAGCAAGAGCAGCAACAGGCCGCGCAGAATGACACAAATAAAGCGGAGCAGCAGTTAAACTGGGCTAAGCAACAGCGGCAACAGTATACGCAACAGCTGGATAGGCTTAGCGAGCAACAATCAGAGCTTGAGCAAAAAGCAGAAGAGCTTAATGAGCGTATTGAGGAAGCTGCATTACAAAGAGAAGAGCTGAACGAAAGGTTATTGGAGAGCGACGCAGCGGATGATGATTCAGGTGATGAGTTAGAACGGCTGGCCAGCGACAAGAAAGAGCAGCTGCAGGCACTAAAGTCTAAACAACAGCAGCTGTCTATGCAGCAACAAAACATTACTGTTCAGGTACAGCAGCTCGACACGGTCTTACAACGCAGTGAACAGCGTTACCAGCAGTTAGTGGATGAAAAGACCACGCAACAAAGCTCTGACGGCGAAGAAAATAAGCAGGAATTGGAAGAGCGACTGACAGAGCTTCTTGACCAGCGTCAGGAGCAGGAAGCCATTTTGCAGGAGCAGCGTGCGCAACTGTCTGAGTTAGAACATGAATTGTCAGAGCTTAATCAAGGTCAGTCGGCTGTTCAAATGCGTATTGCGCAAGCTAAAGAAGCACTGCAAAGCACTGAGATTGAAAAGGCCAAGTTGCAAGAGCGCAGCCAGGGTGTGCTTGAGGGACTGGCAGAAACCGGCATGACCTTGAAAACCTTACTGCAGGAGTTGCCACAGGAAGCTGAGGAGCAGCCGTGGCAGACTAACCTGGAGAACGTGCAGAACAAAATTAAGCGGCTGGGAGCCATTAACCTGGCGGCGATTGAAGAAGCTGAAGCGCAAAGAGAGCGTAAACAGTATCTGGATCAGCAAGTGGATGACCTATCATCGTCTTTAGAAACGCTGGAAACGGCCATACGAAAAATAGATAAAGAAACCCGGCATCGTTTTAAAACGACTTTTGATGCGGTGAACAGTGACTTACAGGTATTGTTTCCAAAAGTGTTTGGCGGCGGTAGTGCCAGTTTAGAACTCACTGACGACGACTTGCTGGAAACAGGCGTCACTATTATGGCAAGGCCACCGGGTAAAAAGAATAGTACGATTCACCTGCTAAGTGGTGGAGAAAAAGCATTGACCGCATTATCATTGGTGTTTGCCATTTTCCGGTTGAACCCAGCACCATTTTGCTTGTTAGATGAGGTTGATGCGCCACTCGATGATGCGAACGTAGGCCGCTTTTGCCGCTTAGTGAGTGAAATGTCAGAATCGGTACAGTTTATTTATATCAGTCACAACAAAGTGGCTATGGAAATGGCGTCACACCTTGCCGGGGTGACAATGCAGGAAGCAGGTGTGTCGCGCCTGGTTGCCGTTGATGTAGAGCAAGCCGTCGCTATGACGGAAGCCTGACAATAATAAAAAGGTTGATAGAGCACATGGGCAATTTACAATTGACGCTCGGAATTTTAGGGGTACTGGCCATTGCCGGTATTATCGCGCACGGATTATGGAAAATTCGTAAAGGGAACCAGCAGCAACGGCAGCAAGAACAGCGTGTTGCTGAAAAGCGCCAGAAACAAAATAGTGGCTTTGATGATGATGGTATAGGGGAAGTCAGGGTGGTCCGTCAGGCTTCGTCTGAAACACCTGATACCACGGACTCGGTGCCAACTGACGATGAAGACACGAGTGCCAGAGACACTATTGCTGAGCCGAAGCCTTCAAAGCGTGAAGAAAAGCTTCAAGAAAAAGCTCAGGAGAAACCGAGTCAGCCTCTTTCTGCGGCCGAGCAAATGGCTATGGACCTGGACGTCGACGACGAAGTCGATACGCCGCTACCTTCTATGCGTGTGGATAAAAATGAGGAAGTAGAGCAATCTGAACTGGCGTTAGAGCCTTCAGACGAGAAACCACTGAAACAGCCTGAAGCGTCAACTGAGCAACCTGAAGAGCCCGAAGAACAGGGGGAGACAGACATTGGCGAGCCAGAAGAAGTTATTGCATTGCATGTAAAAGGCTCAGTGCAGGGCGCATTATTGTTACAAATGATGACCGAACTCGGCTGTAAGTTTGGCGACTTAGGTATCTTTCACCGTTATGAAAATACGGCGGGTACGGGCGAGTTAATTTTTAGTGTTGCCAATATGTTTAATCCGGGAACTTTTGATCTCGATAACCTGGAAAACTTTGAAACAGAAGGCGTTGCGTTTTTTATGACCTTGCCGATGAAGTTTGACGGCCAACAGGCCTTTAATATGATGCTTAACGCAGCCAAAAAGCTGGCAACTGAAATACCTCAAGGGCAGGTTTTAGATGGCCAGCGACAATTGCTAACCCGTCAGTCTATTCACGAAGCACGACAAACTATCCGTGAGTTTGAACGTCAACATTCAGCATAGAATTAGGTGTTATGAGTCAATCTACTGCCCAGCGAATGCAAGAGCTGGAACAATTACTGAATCGCTACAACAAAGAATATTACGAAAATGATGAGCCGTCGGTTCCTGATGCTGAGTACGACAAACTATTTCGTGAATTGCAGACGCTGGAAAAGCAAAATCCAGACCTAAAAAGCAAAACCTCACCAACGGCTAAAGTGGGTGGTAAGCCGTTAGCTAAATTCAACACGGTAAAACATGAAGTACCTATGTTGTCGTTGGATAATGCGTTTTCTGCGGAAGAATTCGCAGCGTTTTCTAAGCGTATTGGGCAAAAGCTGGATGAGGGGACTCAGGTCACGTTCTGCTGTGAGCCCAAGCTTGATGGTGCGGCCGTCAGTTTACTGTATGAGTCGGGAGTGCTGGTACGCGGTGCCACTCGAGGTGACGGCGAAAGTGGTGAGGATATTACTGAAAACGTCAAAACCATACGCAACATTCCCCTCAAGTTAAAAGGCGATGTCCCTGACCGACTGGAAGTGAGAGGCGAAGTGGTGATGCCAATCGGCGCCTTTGACCGCTTTAATGAAAAGGCTCGTCAACAGGGCGAAAAGGTTTTCGCTAACCCAAGAAATGCCGCTGCCGGGAGTTTGCGTCAACTGGACTCCCGAATAACGGCAAAGCGTCCATTGCATTTTTACGCTTATAGCCTGGGGTTAGTGTCTGAGCATACGGTATTGCCCGACAGCCATTATGAACGTCTGCAGCAGCTAGCCGAATGGGGGCTTCCCGTTAATAGTGAAATTGAACGGGTAGACTCTGTTGAAGGTTGTGACAGTTATTATGAAAAAATTCTTGAGCGCAGAGACTCGCTGAATTACGACATTGATGGTGTTGTCTTTAAGGTTGATACCATAGCTCTTCAGGAAGAACTTGGCTTTGTTGCCAGAGCGCCGCGTTGGGCTATTGCCCGTAAGTTCCCGGCACAAGAGCAACTGACGACTATTACTGGCGTCGACTTTCAGGTAGGACGTACCGGGGCTATTACTCCGGTTGCCCGGCTAAAGCCTGTCAGCGTTGGAGGAGTAACCGTATCGAACGCGACTTTGCATAACGCCGATGAAATTGAGCGTTTGGGTGTGCGCATAGGTGATACGGTAAGCATTCGCCGCGCTGGGGACGTTATTCCGCAGGTCGTCAGCGTTTTGAAAGAAAAACGGCCTGGCAATACACAGGAAATAACCTTTCCAACACGCTGCCCGGTTTGTGACTCTGACGTTGAGCGCATTGAGGGTGAAGCCGTGGCTCGTTGTAGCGGGGGACTCTATTGCGCGGCTCAGCGAAAAGAGGCGATAAAACATTTTGCCTCGCGTAAAGCTATGGATATTGATGGTTTAGGCGACAAGCTGGTTGATGTGTTGGTTGAAAAGGACTGGGTAAAATCTCCTGCTGACTTATATCGTCTTAGTAAAGCTGAATTGGCAACGCTGCCAAGAATGGCCGCAAAATCTGCTGAGAATTTAAAGAACGCTATAACAGCGACTAGGGAGACTACACTCGCGCGTTTTCTTTATGCGTTAGGCATTAGAGAGGTCGGAGAAGCCACAGCAAAAGCCCTGGCCAGACATTTTAAAACCTTTGACGCCGTTCAGTCCGCCAGCAGTGAACAATTGCAGGAAGTCCCTGATGTTGGCACGGTCGTGGCTGAACACATTGTGCGCTTTTTCCGTGAATCGCATAACGAAAACGTTGTGAAAGAGCTATGTGAGTTTGTGCATTGGCCGGAAGGCGAAGAAGCGGGCGACATACAAAGCGATCGCTTAGCAGGAAATACTTACGTGATTACCGGTACTTTGTCGACAATGACTCGTGACGAAGCCAAACAGGCGTTAGAAGCGTTAGGAGCAAAAGTCAGTGGCAGTGTGTCTAAGAAAACGACGGCGTTAATTGCCGGAGAAAGTGCTGGCTCAAAACTGACGAAAGCCCAATCCCTCGGGCTTTCGATACTGTCTGAAGACGAATTAAAAGAGCTTTTGGGCGCTTAGCGGCCGCGTGTGCTCAGGTCTTTTAAAAGGCCTGAGCCGCTAATATCAGCTATGCCTTTTTCTTCATCGAACTCGAACTTAATGGTTGGGTGTGTGCTATCTAACAAATAGCTTCTGTCGTTAATTCTGACGCGCAAGTGCTTCAACGGCTCTTCGTCATCAAATTCCCGGCGATGCTCAACAACGATGTTGTGCTCACCAATAGCCAGTTCGAAGCCTTTAAAAAAGCCTTCTGCAAACTCGGCAACATAGACCTGACCTTTGTCATTCACAAACATATTGAGAATGTAATTAGGCGGCATTTCAGAAGTGCGCATTTGCGACTTGCCCGCGGTGAATATCACCGTGTCATAGACTTTTTTATACTCAAACCCGAAGTTAAGAGGTTCAGTCCTACCTGAAGGGTAAATAACTTTACCTTCGCCTTTGGCTTCCCAGTCAGCCAAACTCTGGGTACTGAATAACAAAGCAATACAAGTAATAGCGTATTTCAAAATCTTCATAACGGGCCTCAACTACTCACCTCGGTTACATCTACTTTCAGTCTCAGCATCTGTCCAGGCTGCAGGTAACGGTTGCGTTGAATATTATTCCATTGCTCAATTTGGCGAATGGTCACGTTAAACTTATTAGCTATCCTTGCAAGAGAGTCTCCTGAACGTACGCGGTAATTAACCGTTCGAATAATGCTGTTAACACTACTACGTACGACGGAAGAGGCCTCAGCTTCAGTCCAAACAACAAGCTCTTGCCCAGGTCTTAAGTAGTCTCCGGGCGCCATTGAATTCCATCGAGCTAGATCTCGTAGATTGACGTCATAAGCACGACTGATATCCCAGAGAGTGTCACCCGACTGAACAATATAATCAATACGTTTGCCGTCGCGTTTTTGATCTTGACGGTTTTCACGGCGCTGATCTTGCGACAAGGTGTAATTTTCAAGGCCTAAGGTGGCAACAGGAACCAGTAAGTGCTCACCGGCGCGAATAATATGGCTGCTAATGTCGTTAAGCTGTTGAATGACATCGACAGAAGTATTGTATTTTTTTGATATGGTTAGCAGGCTTTCTCCTGACTTCACCTTGTGGCGTGTCCAGGAAAGCCAGTCTTTAGGCTCGGTCTCTTGCAATGCCAGGCTGAACCGCTCTGCATTTTCAGCCGGTAACAAAAAGCGGTGAGGGCCGTCAGGTGCTGTGGCCCAGCGGTTATAGCCCGAGTTAAATTGGTGCAGTTCTTCCAATGACAAATCAGCCATATCGGCCGCGAGGGCTAAGTCAATTTGCGCTGGAGCTTCTACTACTTCCAGCATTGGCTGATTTTCAATAGGGTACCAGGTAATACCGTACTTCTCGCTATTGGCTAAAATATCTGCCAAGGCTAATAATTTAGGAACATAAGCGCGAGTTTCACGCGGTAAGTCCAGGTTCCAGAAGTCGGTTGGTTTGCCGGCACGCTTGTTTCTTCGAATTGCATTGCCAACGCGCCCCTCACCTGAGTTATAAGCGGCCAAAGCATGCATCCAGTTGCCGTCGAAATAACGGTAGAGGGCTTCTAAATAGTCCAGCGCAGCATGGGTCGCGGCAAATACGTCCCGGCGGCCGTCGTACCACCAGTTAATATCTAAACCATATTGACGGGCTGTGCCCGGAATAAACTGCCAAACACCGGATGCACTGCCATGGGAATAGGCGAACGGGTCAAACGCACTTTCGACAATAGGCAACAGCGCCAGATCAATAGGCATTTCACGGCGCTCTAATTCTTCAACGATAAGATGTAAATAAGGCTCTGCGCGTTTAGCAACCCGGTCTAAGTATTCAGGATGACTGGCGTACCAGTTTCGTTGACTTTGGACTCGTTGCACATTCGGCACGTCAAACACCAATTGTTGACGAATACGCTGCCACAGGTCGTCTTGTTCCTGCGGTGTCAACTGAACCGGCTCGGGCTCCTTTTTTGTTGTCGCTTCTGCAGTAACAATCGTTTCTTCAGGAACCGGTATCAGCTCTAAAGAGGTTTTTTCATGGTTAGTTTCTTGCTTTTTCTCAGCAAAGAAAAGGCCAGTGCTTTGGCATCCTGAAAGAGCGATAGCGCTTGTCAGTACACTTAATTTTAGCCAAGTTGTGCGGCTTCTTGTTATAACCATGAATTTTAAAACCCTGAATATGTTAAAACTTGGTGAAGTTTAAAGAATCAGCCGTTATCTTTCCACTGTCTAATAGTGTAAAAAACGTTCTCAGGGGCATTTTTTACACTTCCGGCATGTTCCGAAGCCGCTTTCATCACACTTTTCTGATCAAACCGTAAGAATGGGTTTATCGCTAACTCAAGGTTTAACGTACTTGGTAGAGTAATTTCATTTTGTTCGCGTAGCATTTTGACCTTTTCGGCATAACTTTTCAGTATCGGGTTGTCAGGTTCCACTTTTTGGGCGAAAGTTAAGTTAGCTTGTGTGTATTCATGTGCGCAAAAGACCCGAGTATCCCCCGGAAGCTGACGAAGCTTAAGTAACGACTGACTAAATTGCTCAGGCGTTCCCTCAAACATACGCCCACAGCCGCCCGAAAATAGCGTGTCTCCACAAAACAGAAAGCCGGGCGTGTAAAAACTAATGTGATCAAGTGTGTGCCCCGGAGTTTCTATCACTTCCCAGTCAACGCCAGCCATTGAAAAACGCTCACCTTCTTGAACCGCCTGGGTAATTGTTTTTATCTCTGGGTTGTGCGGACCAATAACCGGACATGAGTATTTTTTAGTCAAGTCAGCGATACCGCCAGTATGATCATAATGATGGTGCGTGACGAAAATAGCGGTAATGGTTTTATTGTTTTCTTTCAGCCATTCAAAAACCCGAGTGGCTTCGCCGGGGTCAACAATAATGACGCCATCGTTTGTGTTTGTCTCAATAGCCCAAATGTAATTGTCGTCAAACGCACAAATAGGGTGAACTCGCATAGAAACCTCGATAACGCTAAGCTATGATGAGTTAGCGATAGTGACAGAATGCTCCCATAATACAGGATGACGCAGTGTTTATTAAACCGGCATATTCTAAGGTTCCGTTAAAGACACCTACACAGTGGAGCAGTCTGGCCTGCGGAGAGTTCATTAAGTCGCAAACCCGTGAGCTTATGCACCGTTATGAGCGCAAGATGAAGCCCGGCTGCCAGGTCATTGTCGGCAATTTAGGGGCAGAACTTCAGCAAGAAGAGCATATAGACAGGGTTTCAGTTGCGCCATCAGGGCAGGCTGACATGTTAGGCATATTGACCGAGCTGCCAATAAAAACCGACAGTGTCGACACGTTAATTAGCCCCTTTACCCTTGAATTCCACCAACATCCCCACCAACTTTTAAGAGAGTACACGAGAGTACTGGACGATGACGGCGTGCTAGTTTTAATGGGCTTTAACCCGGTCAGTCCGGCGGTAGCCAGTGGCTTTTTTGTGCGTCATGTAAAACCATTTCCCTGGTGTGGACGTTATTTTTCAATAGCAAGAATGAAAGACTGGCTGGCGCTTTTGGGATTCGACGTAAAATACAGTGAATACTTCGTTCCTCATTTATTGCATAAAGCGGAGTTCCAGGGGTTGGATTGGTCAAGCTCGCTGTGTGAAAAAGTCAGGGTGTTTAATGCGGCTTATGTATTGGTCGCAACCAAACAAACATTGATTGGTCGAATTAATACGGTTTCGACACGCAGAAAAGTGCGTTTATCAGGGCAGCAGCCCGCCACTGCCATGACATCGGACAGTTTTAAATTAGATAAGTCAAAGAGGTAAATTATGATTACGGCAAAAGAACTGTGTGGAAAGGCGAAAGCAAACGTAAAGGAAGCGAATACGGAAGAGCTTCAAAAAGCGATAGAACAAGGCGCCAGAGTGATTGATGTGCGCGAGCCTGCCGAATACAGCCAGGGACACATTCGTGAAGCCGTGAATATGCCGCGTGGGGTTCTGGAAATGCAGCTGAACCAACACCCCGACGTTGCTGGGTACGATGATGCATTAGAACGTATTGCTCAAAAGCCGTTGTATCTTATCTGCAAAACGGGAGGGCGATCAGCGTTAGCCGCTGAAAGCCTTGAACGTATGGGCTTTAATAACGTTTATAGCGTTGACGGCGGCATGACCGCCTGGCAGGAAGAGAAACGCCCAGTCGTGGCGGGTGAGTAACTCACCTATTCAGGTTTAAACCCTGTATCCTCGAGTAAAGGCTCGCGACTGGCGGCGTCGCGGGCCAGCTCATCACAACGTTCGTTTTGAGGGTGCCCTGAATGGCCCTTTACCCATTGCCATTTTATTTTATGGTTTCGAACCTGTTCGTCTAACTGAACCCAGAGATCCTGGTTTTGAACCGGTTTCTTTGCCGCTGTTTTCCAACCGTTTTTGCGCCACTTGGTCATCCACTGTTCAATGCCTTGTTTGACGTACTGGCTGTCTGTGGACAAAACAATATCGCAAGAGCGTTTCAGTGCTTTTAAAGCTACAATTGTTGCCATCATTTCCATGCGGTTATTGGTCGTTAACTTATAACCCTGGCTCATTTCCTTATGATGGGAGCCATATTCCATAACAATGCCGTAACCGCCGGGCCCCGGGTTGCCAAGACATGAGCCGTCAGTATAAATGTGAACAGTTTTTGAGTTGGGCATGTTAATTGGTACTATATTGAATGATTTCAGCCAGTATATCAGGAATTTTAAATGCGTCAGGTCGTTTTAGATACGGAAACCACGGGTATAGACCCTCAGAAAGGGCACAGAATTATCGAAATAGGCTGTGTTGAGCTTATTGACCGAAAGCTCACGGGGAATCATTTCCATGTATACATTAACCCTGAGCGAGTGGTGGAAGAAGAAGCCATAAAAATTCATGGTATTACCAACGACTTCCTTATCGATAAACCAGTGTTTGCTCAGGTTTGTGACGACTTTATTGAGTTTATTAAAGGCGCTCAGCTGGTTATTCACAATGCACCGTTTGACGTCGGGCATATGGACGCTGAGTTTTCGAGAATTAAGCCTTTCCCGGGCTTGACCAGCGACTTCAGTACGGTATTGGATACTTTGCAGCTCGCCCGGGAAATGCGGCCGGGTCAAAAGAACAACCTAGACGCTTTGTGCCGTGCTTATGATGTCGACAACTCGTCGCGTGAGCTGCACGGAGCCTTACTCGATGCGGAAATACTGGCTGACGTTTACTTAATGATGACTGGCGGGCAAAGAGCCCTTAATTTGTCAGAAAACAAAAAGTCAGCTTCAGGTGTAGCCGGTGAAATTCAGCATCAGGCCATTGAAAACCGTCCTCCACTAAAGGTTTTGCGTGCATCAGCCGATGAAGAAGTATTGCATCAACAACGGCTTGATAAAGTTAAAGAAGAGGGTGGACGCTGTTTGTGGCTAGATTCGTAACTCAGTTTGGTTGGGCTGCACTGGCTCTGTTTTTGTTTAGCTGCTCGGTGACAGCGGTTCAGCAAACATCTGGCGCGTCAGACAAAGAGGAGGTTCTTAAAAAAGCGATGTCGCTGATTGAAGGCGATATGAGCAATAAACTTCCTATCGACGGTCAGCGCTTTCGAATTGATGAAAATGTTGATGAAATTACCCTGCTATTTTTCCGGGAGCCCGGCAGTAAGCCCTTAATATTAATTAAGCCTGACGGCAGCAAGTGGTATGACAGTCGTTATCCTACCGACCAAGTAACTTGGTATACCGATCCAAACTTCGACATTATTCGCATTAAAAATCCACAGCCTGGTCCCTGGCAAGCGGCAGGGCGCATCGACGAAGAAAACAAAGCATTGGTTGTTTCCGATATTCGTTTCGAGGCCGACCCGTTGCCGGAACCGCTTTACCAAAATGAAGAGCTGAAGGTCGAGGGGCGACTATATAACGGTAAAGAAATTGTAGAAACCGCACGCTTTCGGCAAACAGTGACGCTCGACGTGCTTTTTATCAGCACCAATAATGCTAATTTTGATAACTTTGGGGCAACACCGGTACGAGTTGCGCAGTTCCTGGATAATGGGCGAGGTCATGACGAGCGTGTTGGTGACGGTGTGTTTACCGGCTTTTTCAACCTAGATGTTGAGCCCGGTCAGTGGATGGCAACCTATGAAATGACCACACCGCTTTATGAGCGAGTCTTTGAGTTTGGTCCTTTGGTGGTAAAGCCACTGCCGGTGAATTTTGAGGTGATTGAGTCTGAAGCGGTCGAAGATGATCACCAGTTGAAAGTCACCGTTAATGATGAAGAAATAGATCCAAAAAGTTTGGTGGTTAATGGTGAAACGCAATTCCCCAATGGCGAAGTGCGTAAGTTTACCTTTAGTCAAGTTGATGAATTTCCTTATCAGGTGCCCATTGCGAATCTGGCTTTCGGGAAACACTTAATTGACATTGACATTTTTGCGACGACGTTGGACGGGCGTGAATTTGAAGCAAGGCTTGATGACTTTAGTTTTATTGCAACAGAGCCGCCGCCACCAGAGCCGACAGCGGCAGAAATAGCAGAACAGCAACGCATTGAAGCAGAGCGTCAGAGAGAAATTGAGCGACAAGAGCGTCAAGCAAAAGAAAAGCAGGCCATGATGAACTTAATTATCATTGTCATGGTGAATGTATTGATAATTGCTATCGCCCTTTTGGCGCTATGGTGGTTTAAGTTCAGAAAGAAGAAAACTGATAAAAATGACGCTTAGTGGTCAAAAAACCACAAAACTGAATATAAATCAGACAAACAGAAAAAATCTTTAAAAAAAGTGTTGACTCATTTGTCCCTCACTCGTAATATGCACGCCGCGTTGAGGGACATACTTCAACGCAGTACTGATGCGGAGTGGTAGTTCAGTTGGTTAGAATGCCGGCCTGTCACGCCGGAGGTCGCGGGTTCGAGTCCCGTCCACTCCGCCATTTAGTACATCCCCAAGAAATTTGCGGAGTGGTAGTTCAGTTGGTTAGAATGCCGGCCTGTCACGCCGGAGGTCGCGGGTTCGAGTCCCGTCCACAGATAAATATCACTTCTTCTATCGAAATATTCCCAATACCGCCTTTGCGGCTTTGTTATCGCCTGTTTTCTGGCGCCGTTTCTACCTTCTGCTTTTTACCTCTAATAATGGGCTTTTTGACGTTTACCCCTTGAGCAAGCGCTCATACAGGGCTAGAGTAATGGCACAAAAATCACAATGACAAGAAACAGTGGGAGTTATCCATGCGTAAAACATTATTAGCCGTTGCAATTGGTGCTGCGGTATCACTCGGCGCCTGTAGCGATGCGAGTAAGCCGTCAAATACTGAAAACAGCTCTGCGAAAGCTGAAAGCAGCCAGGAAGCGACAGCGATGAACCCATTCTTCGAAGCCAGCCCGTTGCTTTATCAAGCACCTGACTTCGATGCTATTGAGTTTAAACACTTCAAGCCTGCTTTTGAGCGTGGCATGAAAGAGCACATGGAAGAAATTGAAGCCATTGCGACTAACTCTGAAGAACCAACCTTTGAAAACACCATTGTTGCAATGGAAAAATCTGGTGCAATTCTTGGTCGTGTAAGCTCAGTTTTCTATAACCTGTCTTCGTCTCATTCAAACGATCAAATTCGTGAATTACAGGCTGAGCTGGCGCCTAAAATGGCTTCACACAGTGACAACATTCGTTTAAATGCCGACTTGTTCGCGCGCATTAAAACATTGCATGAACAGCGTAATGATTTGGACTTAGACAGTGAAGCGAAGCGTTTACTGGAAGAAACTTATAAAGAGTTCATCCGCGCAGGCGCACAGCTTAACGATGAAGAAAAAGCGCAAATTCGTGAAATTAACGAGCAGCTTTCAAGCCTGACTAACGAATTCCGCGATGGCTTAATGTCTCTTACTCAAGAAACCGTTGTGTTTGTTGAAGATAAAGAGAAGCTAGCAGGCTTAAGCGAAAGTCGTATTGAGAGCTTAGCGAACGCAGCGAAAAGCCGCGATAAAGAAGGCCAATACGCCATTGTTCTGACGAACACTACACGCCAGTCTATCTTAGCGGAGCTGGAAAACCGTGAATTGCGCCAACAAGTTTGGGAAGCGTCAGCGAACCGTGGTACGGGCGATACAGAAACTGACCAGCGTCCATTAGTTAAACAGCTTGTTAAACTGCGTGCCGACAAAGCTCAACTATTAGGTTATGACTCTTGGGGCGACTATGTTCTTGAAACAAACATGGCAGGTAACCCTGATGCGGCGAAGAAAATGCTGCGCGACTTAGTGCCTGCGGTAGTTTCAAATGTAGAGCGTGAAGCGGCGGAAATTCAGGCTGCGATTGAAGCCGACGGTAAAGATTTCGAACTGAAGCCTTGGGACTGGTTCTACTACGCTGAGAAAGTGCGTGCTGAGAAGTATTCACTCGATTCTGATGAAGTGAAAAAATACTTCGAGTTTAATCGTGTATTAGAAGACGGTGTTTTCTATGCGATGGGTGAACTATTTGGTATTACGTTTGAAGAACGTAACGACATCCCTGTGTATCAGGAAGATGTCAAAGTTTATGAAGTGTTTGATGTTGACGGTAGCAGCTTAGGTCTTTTCTATGCCGACTACTTCGCTCGTGACAGCAAGCGCGGTGGCGCCTGGATGAGTTCATTCCGTACTCAGTCTGAGCTGATGAACCAAAAGCCTGTTATTCTAAACAACATGAACATTACCAAAGCTCCTGAGGGCGAACCTACGTTCCTGAGCTTTGATGAAGTATCGACTATGTTCCACGAAATGGGACATGCACTTCATGGGATGTTCTCTGATGTCACATATCCTTCATTGGCAGGTACGTCTGTTTCTCGTGACTACGTAGAGTTTCCATCAACTTTCCAGGAAGACTGGATGTTGAATGAAAAAGTGATTAACAACTTTGCGAAGCACTATGAAACCGGCGAGCAAATTCCACAGGAACTGCTGGATAAAGTATTGGCGGCGCGTAACTTTAACCAAGGTTTTGACACCTTAGAATATGTTGCGGCTGCGCTACTTGACCTCGAGTACCATACGGTTGAGCCAGGTACTGAAATTAAGGACGTGCAAGCGTTTGAAAAAGAGGCTCTCGAGCGTAATGGTGTATTAGTAGAAGCGGTTCCGCCTCGTTATCGCTCAACTTACTTTGCACACGTTTTCGCAGGCGGTTACTCTGCTGGCTACTATGCTTACATGTGGAGTGAAGTACTAGCAGCCGATGCGTTCAAACACATGAACAATAACGGTGGTTTAACGCTGGAAAATGGTCAAGCATTCCGAAAAGAGATTTTGTCTCAGGGGAACAGCAAAGACCCAATGCAGCAGTACATCGACTGGCGTGGTCAAGAGCCAACGGTTGAAGCACTGTTGGAACGTCGCGGTTTGACAGATCCAAGCATTGATTAATCTGCCATAATTACGATTGAATAGTCGCTATAAAAAGCCACTGGCGTTATCATCGTCAGTGGCTTTTTTGTATCTACAAGGCGAGGCAAGCAATGAAAGAGCGTATCGTGATAGTTGGAGGTGGTGCAGGGGGACTTGAGTTAGCAACGCAGTTAGGTCGCAAATTGGGTCGTAAAGGCAAGGCTCAAATTACTCTGATAGACCGCAACACAACGCATCTTTGGAAGCCATTACTTCATGAAGTCGCGTCAGGGGCGTTGGATTCGCGACTTGCCGAAGTTGATTATCGGGGGCAAAGTGCGCGCGAAGGTTTCAGGTTTCTTATTGGAACCCTGGAACACGTTGATAAGCAAGCGAAAACAGTCACTCTGGCGGCAATAAACAATAGTGACGGCGAAGAAATTTTGAACTCAAGGAATGTACCTTATGATCGTTTAATTTTAGCCGTTGGCAGTGTTACTGCAGACTTTGGTACGCCGGGTGTAAAAGATAACTGTTATTTTTTGGACTCATTAAAACAAGCTGATGTCTTCCACAGCGAATTATTAGATGAGTTCTTGAGAGTGAATCAGGCTTTAGAAGATGGAAAAGATGCAGAGCTGTCTCTGGCGATTGTGGGGGGCGGCGCAACGGGCGTTGAATTGGCCGCCGAGCTTATTCATTCGGTCTCACTCCTGTCTATTTATGGTCTTAAACATCTGGATAAAAACCATTTTAAAGTTCGTTTAATTGAAGCCGGTGAACGGCTGCTACCCGCATTGCCAGAGCGATTATCAAATTCGGTTCTGAAAAAACTTCGTAAGCTGGGTGTGGAGGTCATTTTGAACAACCCGGTAAAAGAAGTAACAAAAAACGAGCTTTGCTTATCTGAAGGTGAGCCAATAAGAGCCGATATGATGGTTTGGGCAGCGGGTGTCCGAGCACCGGATATTACTCAGTCTTGGAGCCTTAACACCAGAAAGAATAATCAAATTGAGGTAAACGAATACCTTCAGTCGCTATCGGATAGCGCCATATACGCAATTGGCGACTGTGCTGCCTGCCAAATTGATGACGAACGCTGGGTACCGCCACGCGCTCAATCAGCCCACCAAATGGCTGAGTGCTTATACAAAAATATCTTACGAGAGTACGGTGGGCGTGAGCCTAAGCCGTTTCGCTATAAAGACCGGGGATCACTGGTTTCACTGAGCCGCTTTTCTGCTGTTGGTAATTTAATGCAGAGTAAAAGTGTGTCGATGTCGATTGAAGGCACGCTGGCGCGCTGGGCTTATGCGAGTCTTTATCGTATGCACCAGCGCGCACTGCACGGCTGGTGGAAAATGTTTTTGATATTGCTGGTAGACAAGTTAAATCATGCGGTGAAACCGCGTTTGAAGTTGCATTGACGATATACTTCAGTAGTCGCATCAGGCACAATATGGCGTCTGATATTAGAATAAAAACGTAAACTGAAACGGCGAAATGACAGCACCAAATTTTATCCATTTACGCATTCATAGCGACTTCTCCATGGTCGATGGCTTAGCCAAAGTCGGCCCTATTTGTGAAGCCGTAGCTGACGCCGGAATGCCCGCACTGGCTATGACTGATCAAATGAACTTTTGTGGCTTGGTTCGCTACTACGGTACGGCTCATAAGCTGGGGTTAAAACCTATTATAGGTTGTGACCTGTGGGTGCAACACAGTTATCCGGAGGGTGAAATTTTTCGTCTGACGGCGCTGGCAATGGATAACGAAGGGTATCAACAAATTACGCAGTTGATGTCTAAAGCGTACCTCAGAGGACACATTGCAGACAAACCGGTTATCGATAAAGACTGGCTAAAAGAGCATAACCAGGGCGTTATTCTGCTCTCGGGCGCTCGGGAAGGCGACATTGGTCATGCTTTACTTAAGAATAACGACAAAGAGCTCGACGCCGCACTGGACTTCTATCAAGAATATTTCCCCGACCGTTTTTACCTTGAGCTGATTAGAACAGGCCGACCAAAAGAGGAAGACTACCTCCATAAAGCGGTGAAGCTTGCGGGCGAGACGCAGTTGCCGGTGGTGGCAACAAACGAAGTGGTCTTTTTAAAAGAAGAAAACTTTGACGCGCACGAAATTCGAGTCGCTATTCATGACGGGTATCAGTTAGAAGACCGCCGTCGTCCGAAAAAGTATTCGCCGCAACAATATTTAAGAACGCCGGAAGAAATGGCAGAGCTATTCTCTGACATTCCCGAGGCACTTGAGAACACTGTTGAAATTGCAAAGCGTTGTAATGTGACGGTTCGCCTGGGTGAATACTTCCTGCCGAAATTCCCGACAGGCGATATGACCACTGAAGACTATCTGGTTAAGGTGTCTGAAGAAGGGCTTGAAGACCGACTTGAGTTTTTATTTCCCGACCCGGAAGAACGGGCCGCTAAACGACCTGAATATGACGAGCGTCTGAAAGAAGAGCTTAACGTCATTAATGGTATGGGCTTTCCTGGCTACTTCCTTATCGTCATGGAATTTATTCAGTGGAGTAAAGACAACGGCATACCCGTTGGTCCCGGACGGGGCTCTGGTGCTGGCTCATTAGTTGCTTATGCATTGAAAATTACCGACCTGGACCCGCTGGAATTTGACCTGCTTTTCGAACGATTCCTAAACCCTGAACGGGTTTCCATGCCTGACTTTGACGTCGATTTTTGTATGGATCGCCGCGATGAGGTTATTGACCACGTTGCCGATTTGTACGGCCGCGAAGCGGTTTCGCAAATTATTACCTTCGGTACTATGGCCGCAAAGGCAGCAATTCGAGACGTAGGGCGTGTTCTGGGACATCCTTACGGTTTTGTCGATCGCATATCAAAGTTAGTGCCCGGCGATCCGGGAATGACACTGGAAAAAGCGTTTGAGATAGAGCCTCAGCTTGGTGAAGCGTACGACCAGGACGGTGAGGTTAAAGCCATTATTGATATGGCGCGGATTTTAGAGGGTGTTACCCGTAATGCCGGTAAACACGCCGGTGGTGTGGTTATTTCGCCAACGACTATCACTGACTTTTCTCCGTTGTATTGCGATGATGAAGGCAAAAACCCGGTCACTCAGTTTGATAAAAACGATGTCGAGTCGGCTGGTTTGGTTAAGTTTGACTTCCTAGGCTTAAGAACACTGACCATTATTCAGTGGGCTGTCGATATGGTGAACGTTCGCAAAGAAAAAGCGGGTGAAGAGCTTATCGATATAACGGCCATTGATTTGACCGACCCGGCGTGTTTCAAACTACTGAAAAAAGCCGAAACAACAGCCGTTTTCCAGCTGGAATCTCGCGGTATGAAAGAGCTGATTAAGAAGCTGCTGCCGGATTCTTTTGAAGATATTATCGCATTGGTTGCTTTGTTCCGACCGGGCCCTTTGCAGTCGGGCATGGTCGATAACTTCATTGACCGTAAGCATGGCCGTGAAGAAATCTCTTACCCCGATGTTAAGTATCAGCATGACAGCCTTCAGCCTATTCTTGAGCCGACGTACGGTGTCATTTTGTACCAAGAGCAGGTCATGCAAATTGCTCAGGTTTTAGCCGGGTATACACTCGGCGGCGCTGACCTTTTACGTCGAGCTATGGGTAAGAAAAAGCCCGAGGAAATGGCGAAACAGCGAGAGATATTCCGTGAGGGTGCGGCCAAGAACAATATTGACCCAGAGTTGGCGATGAAAATCTTCGACTTGGTGGAGAAGTTCGCAGGCTACGGGTTTAACAAATCGCACTCTGCTGCTTATGCGTTAGTCTCTTACCAAACGTTGTGGATGAAAACGCACTATCCGGCTGAGTTTATGGCTGCGGTTATGTCAGCGGATATGGACAATACCGACAAAATTGTCACGCTGGCTGACGAATGTGAGCGAATGGGGCTTGAGTTACTGCCGCCAGACGTCAACAAGGGCGAATATAAGTTCACGGTCGACGAACAGCAACGGGTGGTTTACGGCATTGGCGCTATTAAAGGCGTTGGGGAAGCTCCCATTGAGTCAATCATTCAGGCCAGAAATGAAGGCGGTCCGTTCAAAGACTTGTTCGACTTCTGTTGTCGAGTGAACTTGAAGAAAATGAATAAACGGGTGCTGGAGCGCTTAATTCGGGCGGGCGCTATGGACAATTTAGGTCCTCACCGAGCGGCGCTTATGGCGACGCTGGAAAAAGCCATTCGCCAGGCAGAGCAGCACTTGCAGGCAGAGCAAATTGGTCAGTCAGATATGTTTGGTGTGCTGACTACCGAGCCTGAAGCGGTCGAGCAGGAGTTTGTGCAGGTACGCCAATGGCCAGAAGCAGTGTGGCTGGAAGGCGAGCGGGAAACCCTTGGACTTTACCTGACAGGCCATCCAATTAACCGCTTTAGAAGTGAGTTGAAACACTATGTGTCAAATACTCTGTCTAATGTCGGTCCGACACCGAAAGATCAAAGCGTTGCCATTGCAGGACTCGTTATAGATATTCGTGTACTGACAAACAAACGAGGTCAGCGTTTTGCTATAGTGACCTTAGATGACAAAACGGCGCGCATGGATGTACGATTATTCAGCAATGAATACGAAAGTTATCAAGAATTGCTCGAAAAAGACCGAATTTTGTGGGTAAAAGGTGAGGTCAGATTTGATAACTTTAGTAATAGCAATACAATGACCGCTAGAGAAGTGATGGCTATCGAGCAAGCGCGTGAGAGTTATTTGCGTAGTTTGTCGATTACGCTGACGGAAGATGCACTTGAAAATGGTGTGGCAGGTAAGCTGGAAACAGTGCTAGAGCCTTACGCAAAAGGAACCTGTCCAATAAAGCTTCGTTATAACTCGTCTTACGCGAGAGCGGAATTGTCAGTGGAAGCGAATTGGTATGTCACGCCATCGGATGAATTAATAGACGAATTACAGAACTTGCTGGGAAATCAGCAGGTTTCACTCGAATTTTAAAGGAAATGACAGCGAATGAGCCTTAATTTTCTGGATTTTGAACAGCCAATAGCAGAGCTCGAAGCGCAGATTGAAGAGTTAAAGTCAGTCGGCAAGCGCGGCGAGCTTGATATTAATATTGAAGAAGAAGTTCAGCGTTTAACCAAGAAGAGTCAGGAACTCACCGAGAAAATCTTTTCTGATTTAGGTGCCTGGCAGGTTGCGCAACTTGCTCGCCATCCCCTGCGTCCGTACACACTGGACTACATTCGGATGATTTTTACCGAGTTTGATGAGCTTGCGGGCGACCGAACTTTTGCAAATGACGAAGCTATTGTCGGTGGTATGGCTCGTCTTGATGGCATACCTGTTATGGTCATTGGTCAGCAAAAGGGCCGTGAAACCAAAGAGAAAATCCGTCGTAACTTTGGTATGCCAAAACCTGAAGGCTATCGTAAAGCGCTGCGTTTAATGGAAACCGCTGAGCGTTTCAATTTACCGATTATTACCTTTATTGATACGCCAGGAGCCTACCCAGGTATTGGTGCTGAAGAGCGTGGCCAGAGCGAGGCTATTGCCCGTAACTTAAAAGTTATGTCGCGACTGAATGTTCCCATTATTTGCACTGTTATTGGTGAAGGTGGATCGGGTGGCGCTTTAGCTATTGGTGTTGGCGACAAAGTAAATATGTTGCAATACAGCACTTACTCAGTTATTTCACCGGAAGGTTGCGCATCCATTTTGTGGAAAAGTGCCAGTAAAGCACCTTTGGCGGCAGAAGCTATGGGCGTTACGGCGCAGCGCAGTAAAGAGCTCGGACTTATAGATGCTATTGTTCCAGAGCCGTTAGGTGGAGCGCACCGTCATGCTGAAGAAATGGCGGTTCGCTTGAAGAAACAGCTTCTGTCAGACGTTAAGTCTCTGGAAGGGCTAAGTAAGTCTGAACGCTTAGATCAGCGTTACAAAAAGCTGATGTCGTTTGGGTACTGCTAAGTATAATGATGACTGATGCGCTTTATGAGCGTTTCTTAGCAGCTATTAATAAACTCTCTCTGCAGCCAGGGCAGCAACTTGTTGCTGCTTTAGGTGGCGGGGCTGACTCACAGACTATCCTCGACTTATTGATGCGCTTTCGGCGCGACAACCCACAGTACCGATATTTAGCTATTCATCTGGACCATAGCTTTCATCCCGACTCAGGCCAGTGGTCTGACACTATTCATGAAGCGGTAAAAGCTTATGGCATTGATACCATTTTCGAGCCCCTTGAAGTGCCGATGAAAACTCGCGTGAGCAAGGAAGCTATTGGTCGCGAACTTCGCTATAAAAGACTGGCTGAGCTGACAGAGCCAAACGCCGTGCTGCTGGTAGGTCAGCATAAGAATGATCAAATAGAAACATTCTTGTTGCAGTTAAAGCGAGGCAGTGGTCCTAAAGGCTTGGCGTCTATGGCCGAGATTCAGCCCTGGGAGGGCGAGCGCACACTCTGTCGACCGTTACTGACAACCAGTAAGGACGAAATTTTAGAGTACGCAGCGCACCACCAGCTTACCTGGATAGAAGACGACACCAACTACGATACGACAATAGAGCGTAATTTCTTACGACACGAGGTTATTCCAACTCTGGAAAGCCGCTGGCCACACTTTGGTATGAGTGTTATACGCTCTGCCAGACTTTGTGCGGAACAACAGGACGTCATGGATGAACTCCTTTTGGAAAAGTTGCATGCCGCACAGCAGACACAAAGTTCAGATTGTTTCCCGTTGTCGTTACTTAAAAATACATCGGCGGCAATGCAACGAGCACTATTGCGTACCTGGCTTCAGCAATTAGGCAAAAGTTTGCCAAGTTACGGGCAGCTTGAACAAATTCGCCGGCAAAGCTTGAATGTTCGGTTAGATACGCAGCTGGCAATTAATTGCCAGGGCTATTCGGTTCGTTATTTTAAAAGCGCGCTCTGGGTTGATGACGGTGTTCCTGAGCTGTTCTCTGACGTGGCGATCTCGGAGCCAATAACGCACTTCGGCCAGTGGGGGATCCTGCACGTTCCGGATAGTGTATTAGCAAAATCAGAGATTCTTACAGTGAGCTTAACTCACCCAAAAGGTAAATTCGGCCAACCCGGCAGAGAAGGACGAAAAAAACTGACAGACTGGTTTAAAGAATGCGGCTTAGCGCCTTGGTTAAGACAACGCGTACCTGTTTTGCAGGTCAACGAGCATGACGTTTGGACCCCTGTTACCGGCTGGTTAACTCCAGCGCCCGAAAGTCATAATGTACCCACAGTAAGTCCAAGCTGGCAAACCACTTTAGAATGGCTTAGCAACTCTTAGTTAGCTATAGAGCGCAGCGATTTAGCCTCGTATAAGCGTTTATCGACTTCATCAAGGACATCATCGGCTGTGTGAAAGCTTTCCATCTGCAAAGAGCCTGAACTAAAAGCAACATTCAAAGACATTAACTTTGAGTCGTGACTAATCGCTTTTTCCAAACGTTCAACAATATCATTTACCTGGCTTTTGGGCGTATCTTCCAATACCAACACAAACTCATCACCGCCGTAACGGAACACACGGTCAGTGTCTCGAAGCTGATGTTTTATGAGCTGCGCAAATTGTTGTAAGACTTCGTCGCCAAGTTGGTGACCGAAGTTATCATTAACCTGCTTAAAGTTGTCCATATCGATAAGTACGATACTGACATCTTTTTGAGGGTCACGCTTAAGCTTGGCGGTTATGTGTGCCAAAGTTTCATCGAGCAGAGAACGGTTACCAACACCAGTTAGATGATCTTTTACTGCGGCTTGCCGCACTTTTGAATAGGTCATCGCATTACGCAGAGGAAAGGTTAGCTGCTTATGCATTTGTTCCAGGCGAAGCTTAACCGCGTAAGATGCAGGTTGTTTGAACTGATAAAGCATTTGACCCAGGTATTGGTCATCGGCATAAAGCATGACAGCATATTCAAAATGGCTTTCGTCATATTGGCCGTGTAGGTTAATGACTTGGTCATCGGAGACAAACTGCATGGCTTTTACAGGCAGGCGCTCTAATACGGCATGACTGTATATTGACAGTAAAGACGTAATATCCAGCGTTGTTTGTAATTTTTCTGTCAATGATGACGAGTTCGCTTTGATGTCCTCACTCGAGGTGAGTTGGCTGACCAACGCCTGAGTTTTGTTGATAGCAGAGTTTAAGCGATCTCTAATTACAGCTTTACCTAACATGTGCTTTTCGATTCCAATGAATTTTGTCTGTTTTGAAGTAAGCAAAATTCAAGCCAAAAAATTAAAAGTTATTTAAAACAATGATTTATAAAATCAATTTTTCTGAAACAAAAGAGTGTTAATATTTTGACAGCCATATTTAGAAAACGAGGGACCGAATGAACGGAACATTTTCCAGTCTACTGATGCTGCTTGCTATAGCGGTCGTGCTTGTATGGTTATTTCGGCGCATAAAGCTACCAGCCATACTGGCTTACCTTGTCGCCGGTATTATTGCCGGACCGGAGGTTATGGAGTGGATTAAAGATCCTGATGATTACCACTTGGTTGCTGAGCTGGGTATTGTTTTCCTGCTGTTCTCACTTGGCCTGGAGTTTTCGTTACCTAAAATGATGGCAATGCGGCGTTGGGTATTTGGTCTAGGCGCTGCGCAAGTTATTGGTTCGTTGCTTGTCTTCATGCTCATCGGTTTTTTGTGGCTGGGTGAGTGGGCGGCTTCGCTGGCTATTGCCGGAGCTTTGGCGTTGTCGTCAACTGCCGTGGTTATTAAGCAGTTGAAAGAAAGCGCGCAAACGGCCACCCGTCGAGGCCAAATGACAGTAGCCATTCTACTATTCCAGGATATTGCTGTTGTCCCCTTACTGATTATTATTCCGTTGTTAGCTTCAGATTCCGGCAGTATTGGATACACCTTACTAATTGCGTTGGCTAAAGGCACCGCGGTTATTGCTGTACTGATGGCTGTTGGTAAGTGGGTATTACCTTATCTGTTTAAAGAAATCGCCAAGCAAAGAACCGACGAGCTTTTTGTGTTGGCAACGCTGCTGGTTGCGCTGGTTGCCGGTGGTATGACGCATTTATTCGGTCTGTCTATGGCGCTTGGAGCGTTTTTAGCCGGAATGATGCTGGGTGAAAGCCAATATAAGCATCAGTTGGAAGCTGATATTCGTCCGTTCCGTGACATTTTAATGGGGCTGTTTTTCACCACCATAGGTATGCAGCTGCAATTAACGGGGTTTGTAAACAATCTGCACTGGATTTTACTCGCAGTGTTGGTCATGTCGATTGTTAAAATAGCCATTATCAGCTCTGTCGCAAGGCTTATGGGCGAGCGCGACACTGACGCTTGGGGCAGTGCAATATCGCTCTTCCAAATGGGGGAGTTCGGCTTTGTTATTGTAGCTTTGGCAAATAACCATAATTTGCTGTCTCCGGAAATTGTCACCAGCATGATAGGTATTGGTGTTTTCAGTATGGCGATAACACCTATCATTATTCACCGATTGAAACCTTTGGTCGACGCTATTATTCGCACGCCCGACCCCATTGAGCAAATTGAAAGCCAGCGCACCCCGCAAGGCGATGGCCTTGAAAACCAAGTGTTAATTTGTGGCTTTGGGCGCACCGGGCAGACGATTAGTCGCTTCCTGGACGCTGAGGGGATTACGCACATTGCGGTTGATAACGACCCTTTACGTGTTCAGGAAGCGGTGGCCGGCGGTGCGCGTGTTTATTTTGGTGACAGCGCCCGAAAAGATATATTACGTGCGGTTGGTGCTGAAAAAGTTGATTTGGTTATTATCAGCTTTGCGGACGATGCGCGTGCGGTGGAAGTTTTAAAAGAGCTGCGGCTATTAAACCCGAATGCCTATGTCATTGTGCGCAGTAGAGACGACCAAAACTTAAATGCTTTGCAAAACGCCGGCGCTTCTCAGGTGGTACCCGACACACTTGAAGCGAGTTTGATGTTGATATCTCATGTATTAAGCCACAGCGGCATTCCTATTCGCCGTATTTTGGCACGTCTGGATAAAGAGCGTCGTAACCACTATGGTGAAATGCATGGGTTTTTCCAGGGCTCAGAAACTGACATGGGCCCAGAAATGGTCGATAAACTGGAATTTTTGCGTGCTGTGACTTTACCGGAAGGCGCATGGGCGAACGGAAAAACCGTGGCTTCGCTTGATTGGGAGCAACATAACGTTCAGCTTAAAGCAATACGCCGAGAAGACGAAGAATATCCAAATCCTGATGATGCCACCGAATTTGAACCGCAAGATGTGGTCCTGTTAGTTGGTAAGCCGCGCTATGTAGAGGCGGCGGAACGCTGGTTATTGGAGGGATAACCGGGTTTTGTAATAGTCCGTTACAACTTATTAGGGAAAAATCACAGTTCGCAACAGTTAAGGTCTAACAATTTACATTTGTTAGGCGGATAATAACGCTATAAGAAATTTTAAAATTAACTAAAGCTGAGCGAACTGTGATGAAACTGAAAAAACGCGCTTTTATACCACCTCTCATTATTCTTGTGGCTATTCTGCTAGCTGTGTTAGCGAGTATGGCTGCTAAGCCCCCTGAAAAGAAACAGCAGCAAAAGCCTGCCGTAATGGTGGAAGTTAAAGAAGTAAAAGCCCGCGACATGACCTTCTTGGTCGACTCGCAAGGCTCCGCCACCCCTAAATACTCAACGACATTGCTGGCGGAAGTCAGTGGGCAAATTGTTGATGTTGCAGATAAATATAATGCCGGTGGCTTTTTCAAAAAAGGTGAGACATTACTGCAAATTGACCCATCCGATTACAAGGTTGCCGTTCAACAAGCTCGCGCTCAGTTGCTGCAAGCACAAGCTGCGTTGGAAGAAGAAAAAGCCCGGGCTCGGGTGGCGGAAGAAGAATGGTCTCAGTTTACCGAAGGAGAAGCGCCTGCTCTGGGCTTACGTAAACCTCAGCTAGCCAGTGCATTAGCTTCACTGGAATCTGCTGAAGCAAACCTAGCCATGGCAGAGCGTAACCTGGAACGTACTACAATTAGAGCGCCTTATGACAGCGTTCTGCGTAGCAAGCAAGCTGATTTAGGACAGTTTGTTGGTGCCGGTGCTCAAATTGCAACATTGTATGGCACCGAAGTGGCCGAAATTCGTTTGCCACTCAGTGACCTGGACGTTACTTACCTTAACCTTCCGGAAGAGTCGCAGACAGAGCCTAAAGTGTTACTAGAGTCACAGGTATCTGGTGTTGATACTCAGTGGCTAGGAAAGCTGGTTAGAACGGAAGGTGTGCTGGATGAAGCAAGCCGGGTTATTTACGGCGTAGTCCAGGTTGAAGACCCTTATAACCTTAATGGTCAAACACACGAAGAGCCTTTGCGTTTTGGTCGCTTTGTGCAGGCACAAGTGGAAGGGCAGCAAGTGACCGGGGTTATGGAAGTTCCGACCTATGCGATTAACCCTGATGGAACGGTTTGGACCGTTGCCGATGAGCGCAAACTTCAGAAGAGAGAAATTGAAGTCATTCGAACGCAAGCCAACACCAGCATTGTCAGTGAAGGCCTTAAAGAGGGCGACTTAGTTGTTCTTACACAGCTGAAAAACGCGCTGAATGGCATGAAAGTTCGTTTGGAAGGCGACCCGTTGCCAGCGCAAATGGAAACCTCCGCTAAAAATGAAGATACAGTTGCCGCAAACGACAACGAGCAAGGTGAGTAAGCGTCATGGAAAACGAAAAGCAAAAAGGTATTATCGCTTGGTTCGCGAATAATCCGGTCGCTGCGAACCTGTTAATGATAGTCATTTTGGTTGCGGGCACGCTGTCGGTCTTTACTGTTCGCAAGCAGATGTTCCCTGAAATTGAACTTAATATTATCAGTATTCAAGTACCGTTCCCTGGTGCTGCGCCGCAGGAAGTTGAGCAGGGTGTCATCATGCTTATTGAGGACGCCATTGAAGATGTTGATGGTATTGAGGAAATGACCTCACAATCTCGTGAGGGAATTGGTAGTGTCACGCTGGAGGTTGAGCCTGACTATGACGTTCAGGTGGTCATGGACGAGGTTAAAATGCTTGTCGATGCCATACCCAACTTTCCGCAGCAAATCGAAAAACCGAATATTTATCGAGTACGACCGAATCGCGACGTTATTTGGATGACGGTATTTGGTGACGCCAACGAACGAACCCGCAAAGAGCTGGCGAAAAGCATTCGGGATGAGCTCAAAAGCGTTGGCGGCATAACCAAAGTGTCAGTGGTTGGTGCACGCGACTACGAAATTGCCGTTGAAATTTCGCAGGAAGATCTCGAACGTTACGGTTTAACCTTCCAGCAAATAGTGAATGCGGTTCGGGGCACCTCGATAGATGTTGCTGGCGGCTCTATAAAAACCCCCAACGGTGACATTCTTTTGCGTGCCAATAACCAAGCGTACTATGGCAGTGAATTTGAGAAAATTGTCCTCATTAGTCGCCCCGACGGTACCCGTTTAACCCTGGGGGACATTGCAACGGTGGAAGACGGCTTCGTCGAAACTGAGGCATTCACGCGCTTTGATGGTAAGCCAGCCACATTTATTCGTGTCAATTCGGTCGGTGACCAAAACGACCTGAAAATAGCTGAGTACGTGAATAACTATGTCGATCGCAAACAACAGGAGCTACCGGATGAAATTCAGTTAGCAGCCTGGGGGGACTCTTCTTATTACTTGCAGGGCCGACTGGACCTAATGTTAAACAACATGTGGATTGGTGGCTTGTTGGTATTCCTGATGTTGTCTCTCTTCCTTCAGTTGCGCTTGGCATTCTGGGTCATGATTGGTATTCCGGTATGCTTCCTGGGAACCATCGCGTTACTGCCACTACCGATGGTTGATGTGTCTATCAACATGATTTCCTTATTCGGGTTCATATTGGTCCTCGGGATAGTAGTCGATGACGCTATTGTCATAGGAGAAAGTGCCTATACCGAAATAGAAGAGAAGGGAAAGAGTGTCGACAACGTTGTTGCTGGCGCCAAGCGTGTCGCGATTCCTGCGACCTTCGGGGTACTGACGACAATGGTGGCCTTTATTCCGATGCTGATGGTCGAAGGCGGAATGGGGGCTATTTGGGAGTCGATAGCCTACGTCGTAATTATTGCGCTGGCTTTCTCTTTAATCGAGTCAAAGTGGATTTTGCCGGCTCACATTGCGCAAATGAAATATTCAAAAGACGGCAGTGAGAAGCCGAATGGCTTCCAGCGTTTTCGTAATAAGTTTGCCGAGGCAATTCAGCGCTTTGTCTATAAGTATTACCGCCCGTTTTTGAAAAAGTGCCTGCATTATCGTTATGCGACATTGGCAAGCTTCGTTGGCATGATGATTCTGATGATAGGCCTTATGAGCGGCGGTATTGTTCGCTGGGTCTTTTTCCCGGATATTCCAAGCGACTTTATTCAGGCCAATGTTGAAATGCAGCCGGGCACCTCGGAAGAGCGGACTATTGAAGTTCTGGAAAGTGTATCTAAAGGTCTGGCTCAGGTTGATGAGAAAACCGAAGCGGCTGAAGGTGACGGTGTGGTGCGTCATACTAACATTTGGATGAATGGCACTGAAGCCGGTACTGTTTTCGCAGAGCTTAAGAAAGGTGAAGACCGTAATATCGACGGCTATGAGATTGTTAATCAGTGGCGAGAGTCGGTGCCTGAGCTAGCTGGTGTTCGTACTATTAACTTTCAGGGTGGCATAGGCGGCGGTGGCGGCTTCGACATTGAGTTTCAGTTAGTGGGTGATGACCTTGATGAACTGAAAGCGGCTGCCGACGAGCTGAAAGCTGTGCTAGGCGAGTACGACGGTGTTTTTGACATTGAAGATACTTTTGGTGACGGTAAAGACGAAGTTCTGTTAACGACCAAGCCGTTAGCTGAAGCAATGGGCATTAACCTGGCGGAATTGGCGACTCAGGTACGCTATGCGTTTTACGGTGCTGAAGCTCAGCGTATACAACGTGGTGACGAAGAAGTGAAAGTCATGGTTCGTTATCCGGAAGAGCAGCGACAGTCTGTGGGGAACCTGCAAGACATGAAGTTACGCATGGCTGACGGGTCTGAAATTCCGTTCACTGAATTGGCTGATATTGAGTTTGCAGAAGGCTATTCAACCATTACGCGTATTGACCGTGAGCGTTCGGTGAATGTGCGGGCTCGAGTTAACAAAGACCGGGTTGAGCCATTCCGTGTGGTTAATGAAGTGCGAGAGCAGAAGTTACCTGACATTCTTGACCAGTACTCCAGTGTGGGCTTTAAACTGCAAGGCGCTACACAGGACGAAGCGGAAGCGACAGACTCTTTAGCTTTAGGTGGCTTGTTGGCAATGCTGGCAGTGTATGCACTAATGGCGATTCCACTGAAGTCATACAGTCAGCCGCTTATTATCATGTCCGTTATTCCTTTCGGTATTATCGGTGCGGTTATTGGACACTGGATATTGGGTATGCCGGTCAGCATTTTAAGTCTGTTTGGTATTATCGCGCTGTCTGGTGTTGTGGTTAACGACAGTCTGGTTATGGTCGACTACGTCAATAAGGCGAAAGAAGCGGGTACCGACTTGCGACATGCGGTCTTAGATGCAGGTTGCCGTCGCTTCCGAGCCATTACCTTAACCTCGTTGACAACCTTCTTCGGGCTGCTACCCATTGTGCTTGAAAAGAGTATGCAGGCGAAGCTGGTTATTCCAATGGCAATATCATTAGCGTTCGGTATTATTTTTGCGACGATCATTACGCTGTTATTAATACCATGTCTGTATTTGATATTAGCGGACGCAAAACGCAATACGCAGTCGTTTTTATCCTGGTATGGATTGGCGAAGCCACCGGAGCCAAAAGATATGACGACAGAAGAAGCATTAAAAGACTATTAGCTTTAAGTCAGAAGAATACAAAGCCGGGGCAAAATGCGCCGGCTTTGTCGTATGTGCTGTCATAAACTGGTAAACTTGATGTTATAAATTTTGAGACACTATTTGAGGCTTCGGGTCATTTACATGCTGCTGTCATTCCTTGATATTTTTGCGTTGGCCTTGTTCTTCTTTTGCTGGATAGGCTACTCTCTTTTTGCCCGAAAGCGCGCTAAGACCACCCACTGTCTATCGAGTATTTTATGTTCTTTGCGAATTGACTGGTTTAACACCGTGGTTCATAAAGAAAACCAGGTTGCTGATGCGTCACTTATCGGTAATGTTGAGCGCACGGTGACCTTCTTTGCATCGTCTACCATTCTTGTACTGGCGGGGGTTATAACGGTACTGGCACATGCCGAAGAAGTTGTGACAGTTTTAAATGAGATTCCGTTAAGCCCGGACACGAATGCGTTGCTGGTACAGTTTAAACTGGCAGTGCTGGCGCTCATATTTGTGTATGCGTTTTTCAAATTCACCTGGTCGATACGCCAATTTGGCTTTGTTTCTGTGTTACTCGGCGCATCGGTTGAGTTTCATCAGGAAAACAAGACAGAAGAAGAGCGCGACCGCTTTGCCCGCCACGCTGCAAAAGTGTTGGATCAGTCTGGACATGAATACAACAAAGGGCTGCGGACTTACTATTTTGCATTAGCGTACTTATCGTGGTTCTTGCATCCGGCAATGTTAGTCGTTTCAAGTCTCATTGTTGTTGCTGTTCTCTATCGTCGTGAGTATCGCTCTCGAGTATTGCGTGAGTTGCTGGCAACAAAAGGTTTCGTACCTGGTAAAAAATCATAGGAGTTTGGTTTGAATAAGGCATTTGAGGACTTTTTAGCTTGGACATGCGCCAATGAGTGGGGCAGTGAAGAGACTCAGAAAAAGACACTGAATAACGGTGTAACCCTGTCAATATGGGACAGCGGTGTATTGGAAGTCTCGCCGCCAAAACCTGGTAAAAAAGATATCGTCTTGTCTTGTGCTGTGCACGGTAATGAAACTGCTCCTATTGAAATATGCCGCGATATTATTAATGACATTATCACTGAAAAGCAGACAGTCATTCATAGAACCTTATTTTTGATAGCGAACCCGGCGTCTATCAATAAAGGCGAACGCTTCGTTGAAGAAAACATGAACCGGTTGTTCAGCGGTGCGCACAGTAATGGTAAAGCGCACAACAAAGAGCGTGAGCGTGCGGCGAAAATAGAACAGTATGTGAAACGCTTTTATGAAACGTCGCCAGAAGGCGAGCGAGAGCGACTGCACTATGATTTGCACACGGCTATACGTGACTCAAAGCGCGAGAAGTTCGCTGTCTACCCATTTACTCATGGCAAGCCTTATAACAAACACCAGCTTCAGTTTTTACTAGCCTGCGGCGTGGACACGGTGTTGCTGAATCAAGCACCGACAACCACGTTCTCATACTTCAGCGTGAATGAATTTAACGCGCACGCGTTTACTGTTGAGTTGGGAAAAGTACGCCCGTTTGGCGAGAATGACCGTTCGAAGTTCGCTGCTGCAGAGCAAACGCTACGCCGGTTAATTAGCGAAGACTCGCTCGACTTTGGCTCGTTCGAGCCTAATAAACACTTTATCTTTAAAGAAGCTCAGACAATTAATCGCATGAACGAAGATTTTGAGCTTAACTTTGCAGACGATGTGGCTAACTTTACGTCTTTTGACAAGGGCGATTTACTGGCGCGAGACGGTGATGACAACCTTTACGCACAGCATGACGGCGAGCATATTATTTTCCCGAACGCCAAGGTTGCTTTGGGACAAAGAGCCTTACTGACTGTCGTGAGAGTACCGACAGAATCACTCGAATTGGAGTAGACTAAACTGGTCTAAGTAGTCAGGCTTTATTGTTAATCCTGTTCGTTTCTATTTACACTTACTGCGTTAACTTTTCGTTAGTTTGTGGTTTGCATGTCACTTTACGTAAAGGTAAAGTAGCGGCAAATTTCACCCAGCTTGCAACCGAAAGAGAAGGTTATGGCAAAGGATAAAAAACACAACACAGAGATTGTGACTAAGCCGCAATGGTTTGACGGTGAGTCGGTTACAATTCCGATGCTACAGATCCTCAAAGAGGACGGTAGCTTCCATAAAGGCGCTGACATGCCTGAGTACGATAAAGACCTTATCGTTAAAATTCACGACACAATGCAATTTATTCGTACGCTCGATGAGCGCATGATTGCCGCGCAGCGTCAGGGGCGTATTAGCTTTTACCTGGCTTCGCGCGGTGAAGAGGCAGAAAGTGTCGCTTCTGCGGCCGCATTAGATGACGGCGATATGATCATGGGGCAGTATCGCGAACAGGGTGCGTTGGCGTACCGTGGCTTTACCGTTGAGCAGTTCATGAACCAGTTGTTTTCGAACGAAAAAGACTTAGGTAAAGGTCGTCAAATGCCAGTTCACTATGGCTGTGCTGACTTAAACTTTATGACCATCTCTTCGCCGCTGGGTACACAAATACCACAAGCGACCGGTTATGCGTTCGGGCAGAAGATGGATAAAACCGGCAAGTGTACTATTTGCTACTTTGGCGAAGGTGCAGCTTCTGAAGGTGACTTCCACGCTGCCTTGAACATGGCATCGGTTTACAAAGTGCCGGTTATTTTCTTCTGTCGCAACAACGGTTACGCCATTTCAACGCCGTCGCAAGGCGAGCAGTATGGCGGTGATGGCATTGCGCCACGCGGTATTGGCTATGGCATGAAAACCATCCGTATTGATGGCAACGACGTGTTTGCCGTACTAAGAGCGACACAGGAAGCACGTCGCTTAGCGGTAGAAGAAAACGAACCTGTACTGATTGAAGCCATGTCTTATCGTATGTCGGGTCACTCGACGTCGGACGACCCAACGGGTTACCGTACGCGCGAAGAAGAAGACGACTGGAAAGTAAAAGATCCGCTTGATCGCCTGCAAAAATGGATGATGAACGAAGGCTGGTTGGATAAAGACCATGTTGAAGAGCATCATGCAGAAGTAAAAGCGAAGGTTCTGGCGGCATTAAAAGAAGCCGAAAAAGTACCTGCGCCACATATCGATGAACTGATTAATGACGTATATGACGAACCGACGCCATTGCTGAAAGAGCAATTGGAAGAGTTGAAAGAGCATATCCGTAAGTATCCGGATGCGTATCCGAAAACGTCAGGGAGAATCGACTAATGGCTAAAATGAATTTGCTACAAGCCATCAACAGCGCACTCGACCTGGCGATGGCCAAACACGACAATGTTTACAGCTTTGGTGAAGACACCGGTGGCTTTGGTGGCGTATTCCGCGCAACCTCAGGTTTGACCGAAAAATACGGCAAGCACCGCAACTTTAATACACCACTGGTTGAACAGGGCATCATTGGCTTCGCTAACGGCCTGGCTTCACAAGGTAGCTATGCGGTTGCGGAAATTCAGTTTGGTGACTACATATTCCCGGCGTTTGACCAAATCGTTAACGAATCGGCTAAGTTCCGTTACCGCTCAGGCAACGAGTTTGATGTAGGCGGTTTAACCATTCGTACGCCATACGGTGGTGGTATTGCTGGTGGTCACTATCACTCGCAGTCGCCGGAAGCGTATTTTGCTCATACCCCGGGTATGAAAATTGTAACGCCGCGTAACCCATACGAAGCTAAGGGTCTATTGCTGAGCGCCATTTTTGATAAAAACCCGGTGTTATTTATGGAGCCGAAGCGCCTGTATCGTGCATCGACGGGTGAGGTTCCTGAAGAAGAATACACTATTCCATTAGGCAAAGCTGACGTCGTTAAAGAAGGTACGGATATTACTGTACTGGGCTGGGGCGCGCAGATGGAAATGACCGAAAAAGCAGTCGAAAAAGCCGAACAAGATGGTGTTTCTTGTGAAGTGATCGACTTACGGACTATTTTGCCGTGGGACGTTGAAACAGTCACTCAGTCGGTATTGAAAACCGGACGTTTGGTTATTTCTCAGGAAGCCCCAATTACCGGCGGCTTTGCTAGCGAGATTGCAGCAACGGTGCAGGATAAGTGCTTCTTATACCTTGAGTCGCCAATTGCGCGCGTATCAGGTATTGATGTGCCGTATCCGTTGTGTCACGAGAAAGAGTACATGGCTGATCATTTGAAGATCTACGAAGCCATCAAACGCTCAATGAACTACTAAGGACCCATCGACATGAGTAAAGATTTTATTCTACCCGATATCGGCGAAGGGATCGTAGAGTGCGAAATCGTTGAGTGGCTGGTAGCCGAAGGCGACGAAGTTAAAGAAGATCAGCCCGTTGTTGAAGTCATGACTGACAAAGCCATGGTTGAGATACCGGCGAAAGACGACGGTGTGGTTGAAAAGCTGTATTACCAAAAAGGCGATATTGCTAAAGTCCACGAGCCGTTATTCCGCATTAATGCTGCGGGCGATTCAAGCGACGCTGCTGAAGAAAAAACGGCTGAGAAAGCAGCGCCAAAATCTGACAGTAAGCCAGATAGTAACCAAGCAGCTGGCGGTGGAACCACTGACTTTATTTTACCGGATATCGGTGAAGGTATTGTTGAGTGTGAAATCGTTGAGTGGTTGGTTGCTGAAGGCGATGAAGTGAAAGAAGACCAACCAGTGGTTGAGGTTATGACCGATAAAGCCACGGTTGAAATTCCAGCGAAAGATGACGGTAAAGTCGTTAAGCTGTACCACAAAAAAGGCGATATCGCCGAAGTACATAAGCCTTTATTTGCCCTGCAACCAGCCGGCGGCGTTCAGGCTTCAGTCTCCGGCGAGACTGCTTCAGGCAGCTCTTCGCAAAACAGTGCAGAGTCTAAGCCGCAGGCAGCCGCAAAAGCAGAAGCGGAACCGCCAGTTAAAGCACGTCAGGGCAAAGCGATTGCCAGTCCGGCAGTGCGTCGCTTAGCTCGCGAGAATGATATTAATATCGCTGACGTTTCTGGCTCTGGTAAGAAAGGTCGTGTCTTGAAAAAAGACATTGAAGCCTTCAAGTCGGGTGGTCAAAGTGCTACAACCAGCACCGACAGCAAACCAGCACAGCAGCCAGCAGCGAATAGCGGCGGCACGCGTACCGAAGCTATTCGTGGCGTAAAAGCGGCTATGGCTAAGCAGATGATGAATTCTGTTAGCACCATTCCGCACTTCACTTATGCCGATGAGTTTGACGTTACGAACCTCATTGCGCTGCGTGAAAAGCTGAAAGAGCAATACAAAGAGAAAGGCGTACGCTTAACCGTCATGCCATTCTTTATTAAAGCTCTGTCGCTGGCACTAAAAGAGTTCCCGGTAATAAATGCTCAGGTGAACGAAGACTGCACTGAAATTACCTACTTCGATGATCACAATATCGGTATGGCAGTCGATACCAAAATTGGCTTGTTAGTGCCTAACGTAAAACAGGTACAGAACAAGAGTATTATCGATGTGGCCAATGAAGTGACTCGTCTGACTCAAGCTGCTCGAGAAGGCAAAGTGCCCCAGGCTGATATGAAAGGCGGTACTATTAGCATTTCGAACATTGGTGTTATCGGCGGTACGGTGGCAACACCTATCATTAATAAGCCGGAAGCAGCTATTGTTGCCTTAGGTAAAGTGCAGGAATTACCGCGTTTTGACGAAAACGGCAACGTCGTAGCCCGTAAGATAATGACGGTAAGCTGGTCAGGCGACCATCGTATTATCGACGGCGGTACCATTGCTCGCTTCAACAAGCTCTGGCAGGAATACCTCGAAGACCCAACCAGCATGCTGGTTAACATGGTCTGAGATAACGGAAGAGCCAGAAACTAAGAGTTAGGAAAGTTAAGAAACACGCCGTGAACCCTTATATGGACACCTCACATTACGCAAGTTGTTTAGTTACATAATTTCACCTTGTTGCTAACCAGCTTTGCGTGAGGTGGACAGGATAAAACTGCACTCGT
>LULX01000029.1_pt1 | contig 141576 bp, 138 predicted proteins | sample 729511 | NCBI WGS metagenome assembly LULX01 (sample SAMN03860278, study PRJNA289734) | marine metagenome | biome: seawater column; feature: ocean; material: water; isolation source: Red Sea water column Station 91 - depth 500m | place: Saudi Arabia: Red Sea | collected 2011-10-15 | depth 500 m
GCGTCATCCAGATGCCAGCGACGGGCATACAACGCGAAGTTGTCGCCCACCGCCTTCGCCAGCAGCGGATGGCGGTCATGCACCGCCACGGCCGCATCGATCTGGGCGTCGATCATGGCCTCGTGCATGGCGGTGCTGGGCGCGCGATAAGGATTCTCGGCACTCTCGTCGATCCGGGCCGGGGGCGGAACCGTACTCATAGCGGGCGAACCGCCAGCGTCTGCTGCAACACGTGCTGCAAAAGGAGTGCTTTTACGGGAACCCTTGAAACCGTGTGCGCCTGTGCTGGACCACCCAATAGCGTTTCCTTGTGTGTCTGTAATTGTCACAATAGTGTTATTGAAGGTCGCCTTGATATAAATCCTGCCCTGTTCAACGTTTCTTTTTACTTTTCTTTTTTTTACCTGGGCCATATAGAGATTCTGCTTAAAATTTTATAAAAATTTATTTTTTCTTACTTACTGCCAATCTGCGCGGACCTTTTCTGGTTCTTGCGTTGGTTTTGGTCCTTTGTCCTCTTACGGGCATATGCTTACGATGTCTCAAGCCTCGGTAGTTGCCTAAATCCATCAGTCGCTTAATATTCAAACTGATCTCGCTTCGAAGGTCTCCTTCAACCTGATATTCTTTCTCAATTATTGTTCGGATCTGATTTACCTGTTCATCACTTAGATCACTTACTCGCACATTCTTATCGATCTTCGCTTTGCTTAAGATATCATTGGAAATCTTTCTGCCAATTCCATAAATGTAAGTTAGTCCAATTTCTACTCTTTTGGAATTTGGAAGATCAATGCCGGAAATTCTTGCCATCAGTTCCTTTTTTAACCCTGACGTTGTTTATGTTTCGGATTCTCACAAATCACACGCAAGACCCCTTTTCTTTTAATGATTCTGCAGTTATCACAGATTTTTTTTACAGATGAACGTACTTTCATTTTCTTTTAACAATTTATAAACGGAGCGCGGCAGATCTCATTTGTCGGCGCTTAGTTTTTTTCATGAAGCCGTCATAATTCTGATTAAGCAGAAAGGCTTCAATTTGATTTACCAGATCCAGACCTACTCCAACCACAATTAAGAGTGCTGTTCCTCCAAAGAAGAATGGTATATCAAAAAGATCAAACAGGATATAAGGTACGAGACATACTATAGCCAGGTAGGTTGCCCCGCCAAAAGTCAATCTTGATAAAACTAAATTCACATACTCTGCAGTTTTTTTCCCCGGACGTATTCCGGGAATGTAACCGCCATGTCTCTTCATTTCTTCTGCGATCTTCACCGGGTTGAATGTTATTGCGGTGTAAAAGAATGCAAAGAAAAAAATCATCAGTGCAAACAAAAAATTATATAGCATTCTTCCTGGAACTAACTGACTGCCAACAGCTTGCACCCATGGAATTGTGATAAAGCCAGTGATAGTTGCCGGAAAAGCCAGAATCGATGAAGCAAATATCGGCGGAATAACACCCGCAGTATTTATTTTCAGAGGAAGGTGTGACGACTGACCTCCGTACATACGGTTGCCCTGCATTCTCTTCGCGTATTGTACTGGTATTTTCCTGTAAGCAGTTTCAGCAAATATTACCAGGAAAATTACAACTATCATTAATAATCCAACTACGGTAAGTACCAGAGGTGATAATACATTGTCCTGAACAAGACGAATGGAATTTAGCACCGCGCCGGGAATGCCTACAACGATTCCTGCAAATATCAGTAAGGAAATTCCATTTCCAATTCCTCGTTCACTTATCTGCTCTCCAACCCACATCAGGAAAGCTGTTCCAGCTGTCAATGTAATCACGGTAAGGGCCCTGAATGCCCATGGACTTAGTGTGGAAATTACTATTGGCTGTCCGTTAGGCGCCGCCATGCTTTCAAGTCCAACCGCAATGGCAAATCCCTGAATTACACTGAGAACTATTGTTCCGTATCTTGTGTAACCTGTAATCTTTTTGCGCCCTGCATCACCTTCTTTTGATAATCTTTCCAGATAAGGAAATACAGCGGTCATCAATTGTATAATGATTGAAGCACTGATGTATGGCATCACGCCCAAGGCAAAAACAGTCAAACGTGCTAATGCTCCTCCGGTAAACATATCAAAAAACCGCAGGATAGAGCCCTGTTGCGCTTCAAAAAACGCTGTCAACGCTGCTCCATCAATTCCCGGGGTTGGTATATGTGCCCCCAGACGAAAAATCAGAAGCATGGCCAATGTGAAAAAAATTCGCTGCCTGAGTTCTTCGATCCGAAAAATGTTCTGAATTATGTTTAACATCAAAGACGCACTAGGCTAATTTGATCACTTCTCCCCCGGCTTTTTCTACTGCTTCTGCAGCATTTGCGCTGGCCATATCAACTTCAATTTTAATTTTTTTGTTAAGTACCCCTTTGCCCAGAAGCTTCACCGGTTTGTCTTCTTTTTTTATAAAGCCCAAAGCCTTTAGTTTTGATTTATCAAGATGACTTCCTGTTTCAACTGCAGGAGAATCTTCAAGATTTTGTAAATTAATCAGCTGGGCAATTTCTTTGTTAGGACTGGTGAATCCAAATTTCGGTAGTCTTCTGTTAAGAGGATTTTGTCCTCCCTCATAACCCCGTTTCTGTTTATATCCTGAACGGGATTTTGCTCCATTCTGACCCCTTCCGCAGTTCTTACCCTTGCCACTGCCAGGACCGCGTCCAACACGTTTTCTGCGTGCGGTTTTGCTTGAAACAAGTTCGTGAAGATGCATTTCTAACCTTTTAGTTTTTTATTCTACCGAGTCAATTCGGACAAGATGATTAATTTTCTGGATCATTCCTCGAATTTCCGGAGTATTTTCCAGGACAGAATTGCTGTTTATTTTCCGAAGTCCCAACCCACGCAGACATGCTTTTTGATTTTTTTGTGATCCAATACTACTTCGAATCTGTGTCACTTTTATTTTCTGAGCCATGTTTAGTGCTGACTTATGTAATTGATGTCTTTGCCTCTGGCTTTAGCAATCCATTCGTTACTTCTTAAATTATATAAACCATTAAGTGTTGAGCGTACCAGATTATTTGGATTTCTGGAGCCTAGACACTTAACGCTGATATCCATAATGCCTGCTGCCTCCATGACCGCACGAACAGCCCCAGCGGCAATTATACCGTGTCCTTTCTCTGCCGGTTTCATCAAAACTTTTCCTGAACCAAAGCGACTGGTGGTAACATGCGGAATTGATGTGCCTTGTATATGTATTTTTTTCATGTTGACAGCAGCCTGTTCAACAGCTTTACGGATTGCTTCCACAACCTCGTTTGCTTTGCCTAGTCCAAGACCGACCTTGCCTTTACCGTCACCAACAACCACCAGTGCACTGAAACTGAACCGCCGACCGCCTTTGACAACTTTTGCCACGCGGTTCACACGAATTACTTTTTCAATTAATTCATTTTTTTCGGAATTGTTTTCTGCCACTTTATACTTTATTTGGTTATTTTGGAGATTAAAATTTTAATCCTGCTTCTCTTGCACCTTCAGCCAGGGACTGAACACGACCGTGATAAACAAAACCGCCGCGATCAAAGACAGCTGAAGAAATGGACTTATCAAGAAGTTTTTTTGCTATATCAGCTCCAACAGATTTCGCTGCATCCTTATTCCCACTGTATGTTTTTTTCAGAGACTTTTGTATGGTCACAGTGGAAGAACATGCCAGTGTGCCTCCCATGTTGTCGTCTATTGCCTGAACATATATATGACGTGAAGACCTGAAGACAGCCAGGCGCGGACGTGATTCTGTTCCGTGAATTTTTTTTCTTATCCGCCTGTGTCTTGTTAGTCTTCCTTTCAGACGAGCTGCTGCGTTATTCATTTCAGTGATGCTTATAATTTAAATTTTACCGCTTTTTCCTGCTTTACGTTTTAGCTTCTGACCTTCAAACAGAACACCTTTCCCTTTATATGGTTCAGGTGGTCTAAACTTTTGTATTTCTGCAGATACTTGACCCAAAAGCTGCTTATCTGAACTTTCAAGAAGTATTTTCGTGTTTGCATTTACTGCTGCAGTAATTCCTTCAGGAAGAGTGTATTTAATAGGATGAGAATGACCCAAATTCAAAACCAGTTCTTTTTGGCTAACCGCTGCTCTGTAACCGACACCAATTAAGTTGAGCTGCTTTTGAAAACCCTGAGTAACACCTTGTATCATATTATTTATAAGTTTCCATGTTGTGCCGATCATTGCCGTTGTTGACTGTCCTTCATTTGAAGGAATCACAGATAGTGTCTCATTTTCAATTACCAAATCCACTTCCGGATGAGTCTTCAGTTCCAATTCTCCCTTTGGCCCCTTCACTTCCAGCAGCCTGTCATTGAAGGCTACCTTTACATCCTGCACCAGTTTGATTGGTCTTTTACCGATTCTTGACATTGTCTGATATTATTAAATTCCAACTATCGCACATTACAAAGCACTTCACCGCCGATATTATCCTCTCTACATTGTCGATCGCTCATAATTCCCCTTGAAGTTGAAAGGATGGAAATCCCTTGTCCATTTAGTATTGGTTTGCAGTCTTTCCCTTTTTTGTAGAGACGAAGTCCGGGCTTGCTGATTCGAGTAATCTCGCGAATTACCGGCAAATTATCCACATACTTCAACCATATTCGCAGTTGAGGGAATTTCCCATTTTCATCCAACTCCCAGTTCACGATAAAACCTTCTTCCTTCAAAACCTTTACTATGTTGAGTTTGATTTTGGAAGATAACAGAACAAGGCTTTCTTTTTTCCTCATATTCGCGTTGCGGATTCGTGTTAGCAGGTCCGCGACCGGATCACTCATGGACATAAACTAATCTTTTCTATCAATATTATTTAAATTACCAACTGGCTTTTATTACGCCCGGAAGTAGTCCGGAATTTGCGTGCTTTCTGAAACAAATCCTGCACATGCCGAATTTTCGCAAATATCCTCTGGGACGTCCGCAATATGCGCACCTGCTGTGTTCTCTAACTTTAAATTTTTGGGTACGCTCGCATTTTGCGATCATTGATTTTTTTGCCATCTAAATTACTTTCTAAATGGGAATCCCAGGTTTTGAATCATTGTAAAACTCTCATCATCAGTAAGTGCACTGGTAACAATTGAAATATTCATGCCGCGTACATGATCCACATCATCAAACTCGATTTCAGGAAATATCAGTTGTTCCTTGATTCCTATGTTATAGTTTCCGGCACCATCAAAGGCTCTGGGTGAAATTCCCCTGAAGTCTCTGATTCTTGGCATTGCAATGTGTAGCAGTTTGTCAAGAAATGTCCACATTTGTTTATTACGCAAAGTTACCATGCATCCAATAGGCATGCCTTCACGCAGTTTAAAGGTAGCAATGGAACGTTTTGCCCGTGTAACAACAGGTTTTTGTCCGGAAATTGAGGCCAGCTGCTTGCAGGCAGTTTCAATTGCTTTGGGATTTTGAATAGCTTCTCCCAAACCTATGTTTAAGGTAACTTTTTTAATCGCAGGGATTTGATGCTTGTTTTTATACTTGTACTTCTCCTGCAAAAGCGGGACTACTTTTGACTGGTATGTTTGTAACAAGTGACTCTCTGACATTATCCTAATACCTCCCCGGATTTTGCACAGATTCTGTTCTTTACACCAGCGTCACTGGTTTGTATTTTCACACGCACACCTCTTTTTAAAGTTGGATTGTATAACTGAACATTTGAATAGTGAACAGGAGATTCTACCTGGATCAATCCTCCTTGCTGATTTGCCGGATTAGGTTTTGTGTGGCGTGTTACCGTATTTACTCCCTCAATCAACACTCGCTCGTTTTTCCAGTCAACATTCACAACTCTTCCGGTACGTCCTTTTTCTTTTCCGGAAATGACTATCACAGTATCGTCACGACGAATTGTTGGCCGTCTTTTTTTTCTTTGTTCAGTTTTCATTGTCCAGTATTTTACAATACTTCCGGGGCCAGTGAGAGGATTCTCATGAATTTTCCGGCACGTAATTCGCGTGCCACTGGTCCGAAAATCCTTGTACCTACCGGTTCACGTTTTGCGTCTATTACAACAGCAGAATTTTCATCAAATCTGATATAACTGCCGTCAGGACGTCTGAATTCTTTTTTTGTACGAACTATCACTGCTCTTATTACATCTCCGGATTTCACTTTAGAATTAGGCAGAGCATCTTTGATGGATGCGACAATAATGTCTCCTACTCTGGCATAACGCCTTTTTGATCCTCCGAGTACTTTGATGCACATCAGGCGTTTTGCGCCGGAGTTATCAGCAACTTCTATGATACTTTGTGATTGAATCATTGTACCCGCTTATACAGTCGGAAACGTTTACGCTTACTCAAAGGCCTGCACTCAGCAATTTGCACCATGTCCCCAATTTGGCATACGTTCTGCTCATCGTGCGCTATGTATTTTTTTGAGCGTTTGATGGTTTTTTTATAGATTGGATGCTTTATTTTTCTCTCAATCTTCACAACAATGGATTTGTCCATATTGCTACTGACAACAACCCCGCTTTGTAGTTTAAGCTTACTCATTTCATTTAGACTCATCTGAATTTTGCTGCTTTTTCTCTATCAATACTGTGTTTACACGAGCTATGTTTCTACGTGTTTTTTTGATCATGTTGACATCAGCCAACTGCCTTGAAACATGCCCACAGCGTAAACGCAAATATTCTTCTTTGAGGTCATTTCTTTTTGCTTCCAGTTCATTAACAGGAAGTGCTCGTAACTCGGTTGCTTTCACAGTACTGCGGCCCTTTTGATAATTTTTGTTTTAACTGCCAGTTTGTATGCGGCTAAACGCAAGGCCTCGGAAGCAATTACTTCAGGAACTCCATCTATTTCATACAGCACACGCCCTGGTCGCACAGACGCAACCCAGGTATCAACCGCACCTTTGCCTTTCCCCATTCTGGTTTCAGCAGGACGCTTTGTGATCGGCTTGTCTGGAAAAACTCTGATCCAGGTTTTACCGCCACGTTTTAATGTTCTTGCAATTACTCGTCTTGCAGCCTCAATTTGACGTGTTGTCAGGTATCCTCGATCTGTAGTCTGCAAACCAAATGAACCAAAGCTCAATATGTTACCGGATTGAGCATTGCCCTGCATTCTGCCGCGCATCTGTTTGCGGAACTTTGTTTTTTGAGGCATTAACATAATTTGTTTCTCCTAATTTTGTGCACGTCTTCCGCGGGATTTGCCAAAATCTTCTCCACGGTATACCCACACTTTTACACCAATAATACCAAAAGTTGTGTTTGCTTCAGCCACACCATAGTCAATATCAACCCTTAAAGTGTGCAGTCGAACCTGTCCTTCACGTATCCATTCTGTTCTGGCAATCTCTGCTCCATTCAAACGTCCTCCAACCATCACTTTACAGCCTGCAATGTTCATCCGCATTGCTGCCTGAATTGAGCGTTTTACTGCTCTTCTGTAAGCAATTCTGCGTTCCAGCTGGCTGGCAATATTTTCTGCGATCAGAGTTGCATCTATTTCAGGACGCTTAATTTCCTTTATATTTACAACAACCTCATGATTGTTGCGCTTATTGAGTTCGTTTTTTAATCTCTCAACTTCATCACCTTTACGTCCAATAATAATTCCAGGACGGGCGGAGAAAATATTTACTTTTGTCTTTTTGGCTGTACGCTCAACTTCTATTTTCGAAATTGCAGCGTGTTTCAATCGAGCTTTGACGAATTTTTGTATTTCCAGGTCCTGTTTCAACTGGCTTGCATAATCTTTTTCTGCAAACCACTTAGAGTTCCATGTTCTGGAAATTCCAAGTCTCAGACCTATTGGATTAACTTTTTGACCCAATGCTTTCCTTGTAATTCATATTTCTCCTTAAAAAAGGGACTTAGTTGAAAAAGTTTAATTAATCACCAATTTCCAGCGTTATATGGCTGGAACGCTTTTTAATACCGGATGCGCGCCCCATGGCTCTGGCACGGAACCGTTTGAGCGTACGAGCCTCATCAATGAATGCTTTTGTAATCCTGAAATTATCCACATCAGCATCAGGATGGTGCTGGTCGGCATTTGCCAAGGCAGACTGTAAAACTTTCATAACAGGTTCTGCCGCACGGTTACGCAGAGTACTCAACAACGCCATTGCCCGTACAACATTCTTACCCCTGATCAAATCCACAACCAAGCGTGCTTTTCTGGGAGTTACTCTTACATTTTTTGCAGTTGCGTGAGCATTCATTATCTTTTTGCCCTTCTATCGCTTTTGCTTGCGTGTCCCCGATATGTTCTGGTAGGCGCAAATTCGCCTAATTTGTAGCCTACCATTTCTTCTGTGATAAAAACCGGAATAAATTTGTTTCCGTTGTGAACGGCGATATTGACTCCAATAAATTCAGGTAAAATTACTGAACGTCGAGACCATGTTTTAATTAATCTTCTGTCATTTGTCTGTTTGGCAACAGAGATTTTCTTCTCAAGATGGGCATCAACAAATGGCCCTTTTTTTAAGGATCTGGGCACAGTTTACTTTCTCTTCAAAATATATTTATCAGTGTCTTTGCGTTTTCTGGTCTTTGCCCCTTTTGTAAGCATACCCCATGGAGTTACAGGATGACGACCTCCGGAGCTTTTTCCTTCTCCTCCACCATGCGGGTGGTCAACAGGGTTCATAACTACACCTCTGACAGTAGGACGATGACCCAGCCAGCGATTTCTGCCTGCTTTTCCAATTTTAATATTCATATGCTCGGTATTACCTACTGTGCCGACAGTTGCCATGCATTCACTTCTTACTTTTCTAATTTCACCTGAACGGAGTTTAATCTGTGCATAGCCTTCACCTTTTGCCATCAATTGGATTGCTGCACCGGCGCTGCGGCCTAATTGTGCTCCTTTCCCCGGACGCAACTCTATGCAGTGAACCATAAAAAATAACATCACCCACTTTAATTCCATTTGGTGACAATATGTACCGTTTTTCACCATCAGCATAATGCAGCAAACTAATTCGTGCACTCCGATTAGGATCATATTCCAAAGAGGCAACCTTTGCAGGGATATCATGTTTGTCACGGGTAAAGTCAATGATTCGATACCGGCGTTTGTGGCCTCCGCCACGATGTCTGACTGTTATTCTTCCGTTATTATTCCTTCCTCCTTTTTTCCTCAGAGGAGCCAACAGACTCTTCTCCGGAACATCAGTGGTGATTTCCTCGAAAACGAATCCGCTCATGCCCCGCCTTCCGGGCGAGGTAGGTTTGTGAAATTTAATTCCCATAATAATGTTTGGCCTGCTTATGCTCCTTCGAAGTATTCAATTGTATCCCCCTGCTTGAGGGTAACCAGTGCTTTTTTCCAGCTGGACTTATATCCCTGGTAACGTCCCATGCGCTTCTTTTTACCGCGGACATTTATTGTCCTGACATTAAGAACAGAAACCTTAAATGTTTTTTCAACACAGTCCTTAATCTGAATTTTATTTGCTCTTGGATTCACCTCAAAAGCGTACTGATTTGTTTCTTCTTTCAGAGAAAGTGTCTTTTCAGTCATTTTCGGTGCTCTGAGCACATCAAAAATAATCATTTGCTGAATCTTTCCACAAATGCTTCAATAGCATTTTTAGTGAATATCACTTTGTTGTTTCGCATTATTTCATACACATTCAGACTCCGGTGACTTAGAACGTGCACGTCAGGAAGATTTCTGGATGCAAGACGCAGATTGTCTGAAACCTGATCTGTTACAATTAAAACTTTAGACGGAAGTTTAAAATCTGACAGCAGATTTTTCAGATTTTTTGTTTTATGATCATTTAGTACGAGGTCATCAAGTACGATTATTTCTTCCTGTCTGATTTTTTCCGCGAATGCTGAACGTGCTGCAAGAAGCCTTGTTTTTTTGTTCAGTCTGAAAGAGTGGCTGCGTACATGCGGGCCAAAAATTGTCCCGCCATGACGACGTAAAGGAGATTTAGCGCTGCCGGACCTGGCACTTCCGGTACCTTTTTGTCTGTAAAGTTTACGAGTGCTGTATGCGACTTCACCTCTGTTTTTTGTGGAATGCGTGCCCTGTTGCTTTGAGGCTAAAAATTGACGTACAATTTCTGAGACAACTGTTTTGTGATAAGGAGTCTCTGTAATTGAATCATCAATTTCAATATCTCCAGAGGCTTTGTTAGTTTGATCTACAGTTTTTAATTTTGCCATGACTGCTCTTTGACTTTACTGAACTTATCCTTCCTGTTTGATGGCAATGTCAACACCAGCAGAAATATCAAGGCGCATCAAAGCATCTATCGTCTGTGGTGTTGTATCCAAAATATAAAGCAGTCGTTTATGAGTACGAATTTCGAACTGCTCCCTCGACTTTTTGTCCACATGAGGAGAACGCAAAACTATGTAGCGGTTCTTACGTGTTGGAAGTGGAATCGGTCCAACTATCTCTGCACCGGTTCGCTTAACTGTATGGACAATTTCACTTATTGTTTTATCCAGTAGCTTATCGTCGTAAGCCTTGAAACGGACTTTTATCTTTTGTTCCATCAAATCGTCAGGATCTTCTATTCAATAACTTCAGTCACAACGCCGGAACCAATGGTTCTTCCACCTTCTCGAATTGCGAAGCGAACTTCTTTTTCCATTGCAATTGGACTGATCAAATCGATGGATACTTCCACATTGTCTCCAGGCATCACCATTTCAATTCCATCTGGCAATGTTACTACTCCGGTTACGTCAGTTGTGCGGAAATAAAATTGCGGACGGTAATTGCTGAAGAACGGAGTATGTCTCCCCCCTTCATCTTTATCAAGCACGTAAACCTGACCTTTGAACTTAGTATGCGGTGTAATTGTGCCGGGCTTACAGATTACTTGTCCGCGTTCAATGTCTTCACGTTTTACTCCCCTCAACAGAAGGCCGACATTATCCCCTGCTTGTCCCTGGTCAAGGGATTTACGGAACATTTCCACTCCGGTAACAGTTGTTTTTTGGGTATCACGTATGCCGGTAATCTCAATTTCCTCACCAACTTTTACAAGACCACGTTCAACCTGTCCGGTTGCTACTGTGCCACGTCCGGAAATTGTGAAAACATCTTCTACAGACATCAGGAAGTCTTTGTCGAGATCCCTGATCGGTTCCGGAATAAAACTGTCAACTGCTTCCATCAATTCTTTAATTGCCGCGAAAGCTGGATCATTTGAATCAGTAGATGTACTTTCCATGGCTGCCAGCGCAGAACCTTTGACAATGGGAGTATCATCACCGGGGAAATCATAGGAATCAAGCAGTTCACGAACTTCCATTTCTACCAGTTCAAGCAGTTCTTCATCATCAACCTGATCGACTTTGTTCAAAAATACAACAAGGTGCGGAACATTGACCTGACGAGCCAGCAAAATATGTTCACGGGTTTGCGGCATGGGGCCGTCAGCGGCTGATACAACAAGGATTGCTCGTGAGCGTAATGTCGATTCACAGTCTGATATTCAATATGAGCTGTAGCAATGGTGATTCCGCGTTCTTTTTCTTCCGGAGCGCCGTCAATCTCATCGAATTCTTTTGCATCAGCAAGTCCATCCATCTGCAGTACTTTTGTAATTGCTGCAGTCAAAGTGGTTTTACCGTGGTCAACATGCCCAATTGTACCAACATTGACATGCGGTTTTGAGCGTTCAAATTTTTCTCTAGCCATTTCTTCTCCTGTTTAAAAATATGTTATGTCTAATTAGTACTTTCAGTTTAAGCTGACTGATTCTCCTGTCAGAGCCTTTCTTGTTGATTCAGACACAGATGTATAGTGACTGAAATGCATAGTATATGATGCCCGCCCCTGTGTGAGCGAACGCAGCCGGGTAGAGTATCCGAACATCTCCGCTAACGGTGCTTCCGCTAAAACAACCTGAATCCCACCCTGCTCCTCCATTCCACGAATACGTCCGTGACGAGCATTCAGGTCTCCGATCACATCACCTGTGAACGACACAGGTGTTACAACTTCTATTTTCATTGAGGGCTCAAGCAAAGTCGGTTTTGCTTTCAGCGCTCCCTCACGGAGTGCATTCACACCTGCAATTGTAAATGCTACTTCGGTAGAGGATTCATCCAAATATTCTCCCGCAATCAGTGAAACTTTTAAATCTATCAATGAAAATCCCGCCAGGACTCCATTGCTCATTGCGTTGCGAATACCCTGCTCCAAAGCTTCAGCAAACAGTGTCGGCAATTCCTCGTCGGATAAATTATTCTCAAACTCAAAACCACCACCGGCACCAAGAGGCTCAAGGCTTATTTTGCAAAACGCGTATTGCTCTTTTCCATCAAGCTGCTGTTCTACGCGAATTTCCGAATCTGCTTCTTGCGTGATCGTTTCCCGATAGGCAACTCTCGGAGTTCCGGCTTTGCAGGCTACTTTAAACTCGCGCTGCAGACGATCAACAATAACTTCCAGATGAAGCTCACCCATTCCGGAAATGATGTTTTGTCCTGTTTCAGCATCAATTCTGCTCCGGAACGAAGGGTCTTCCTGCATCAGACGCTTGAGAGCCTCTTCAAGCTTATCCTGATCCAGCTTCGTTTTTGGCTCAAGCGCCTGGTCAATTACCGGTTCCGGAAACTGAGTTCTTTCCAGAACAATCGGGTTCTCCTTTGGACAAAGCGTGTCTCCAGTGATCAGGTCCATTCCAACCACTGCCCCGATGTCACCTGCGCTTAATACTGAAACGTCTTCACGCTTATTAGCGTGCAGTTTAACCAGATTGCCGATCCTTTCATACTTGCGCTTACGGGGATTATAAGCGGATTTGCCAGACTCAAATAATCCTGAATAGACTCTAACAAAAGTCATCTGGCCCGCAAACGGATCACTGGCCACCTTAAATGCTAAAGCACACAATGGTTCCGACGCTGAAGCATCACGGCTAACAACTTTTTTTGTTACCGGGTGATCACCATGCACAGGAGGAATATCAAGCGGTGACGGCAAATACTCTACAACTGCGTCAATCAGTTGTTGAACCCCTTTGTTCTTGAAAGCGCTTCCACATAATACAGGAGTGATTTGCCCACTAAGTGTAGTGTCACGTAGTACCCTGACAATCTCACTCTGCTCTACTTGCTGCTCCTCAACTATCTTCTCAAGGAGTCCGTCATCAAACATTGACAGATGCTCCAGCATCTGCAGGCGGCCTTCTTCAGCCTCGGGTTTCAATTCATCCGAAAGTTCTTTCCTTTCGTACTCCAGTCCCCAGCCTTCTTCTTTGAAGCGAAGCTCCTGCATGCTTATCAAATCGATTACACCCTCAAATCGATCCTCAGCACCAATAGGCATTTGTATTGCCACTGGATTCGCGGAAAGCTGCTCATCAATTGAGTTGACAGCATTCTTGAAATCCGCACCTACACGATCCATTTTATTGATAAATGCAATACAGGGAACGTTGTAGCGCTTGGCTTGCTTCCAGACTGTCTCGGACTGGGGCTGCACTCCTGCCACAGCGCAGAGCACCATCACTGCTCCATCCAGCACTCTTAAAGACCGTTCGACCTCCGCGGTAAAATCTACATGACCTGGAGTGTCGATTATGTTCAGTGTGTACTGCTGCTGATCGGTCTCCCACAAGCAGGTTGTTGCCGCAGAGGTAATTGTAATACCCCTTTCCTGCTCCTGCTCCATCCAGTCCATTGTGGCAGAGCCGTCATTGACCTCACCGATTTTATGTATTCGACCGGTGTAAAAAAGTATGCGCTCAGTTGTTGTTGTCTTCCCGGCATCAATGTGTGCCATGATGCCGAGGTTGCGCCGATGTTTAAGATCAACAGTTTTTGCCACGTTGGTCTATTGAATTGGGCTCTGATATTTTTCAGCCAAAGCCTGATCATTTACCAACGGTAATGCGCAAAAGCTTTGTTAGCCTCTGCCATTTTGTGCGTGTCTTCTTTCTTTTTAATTGCACTGCCCTGGCTTTTTGATGCATCAATAAATTCATTTGCCAGTTTAGCCCGCATTGATAAGCCGCTTCTGGAATTTGCGTATTGAATAAGCCAGCGTATTGCCAGTGACTCACTTCTGTTGTGACGGACTTCCATCGGCACCTGATATGTTGAGCCTCCAACTCGTCTGGATTTCACTTCGACTGAAGGCATTACATTATCAATGGCTGCTTTAAAGATTTCCAGAGATGTCATTTCTGTTTGGCGTGTTGAAATCTCATCCAAAGCGCCATAAAATATTTTTTCGGCAACACTTTTCTTCCCGTTTTTCATTAATGAATTAATGAATTTGCTGACCAAAATTTCTTTAAATTTCGGATCAGGTAAAATCTCTCTCTTTATTGCCGATCTTCTTCGTGGCATACTTTTTTAACTTATCCTTTTTTTACGCCGTACTTTGAACGAGCTTGTCTACGATCGTTTACGCCTAATGTGTCCAGGGAACCACGTACAACATGATAACGCACCCCAGGCAGATCTTTGATTCGTCCGCCACGTATTAATACCACTGAATGCTCTTGAAGGTTGTGGCCGATTCCCGGAATATAACTCGTAACTTCGATACCATTGGTTAATCGAACACGGGCAACTTTACGAAGCGCGGAATTAGGCTTTTTCGGAGTTGAGGTGTAAACCCGTACACATACACCGCGACGCTGCGGACACCCCTGTAATGCAGGTGTATCTTTTTTGGTTAATTTGCTTCTTCGTCCCTTGCGAACCAACTGGCTTAATGTAGGCATTATCTATAAAATTGCTTTACTAGTTTAATAAAACTTAAAAAACCAATCCGCCAATTTAACATTGATTCCTTCATTCGTCAACATATAAAATGATATTTCTGCGAAAAATTTCGAGCAATAAAAAAAATGTGGTATTTTGAGTTTGTATTCCATGGCCAAAACAAAATCACTATCATCACATTAAGTACATATCGAACAAAGCTTGCTGAAAAAATACTATCCAATAATCTCTGCTTAAATAATGTCAAATCTGTTCTACCACTAACATTTTAAAATATGACAGAACATACCTATACCAACAAACTGATCCATGAAAAAAGCCCATATCTTTTTCAGCATGCCCATAACCCGGTAGACTGGTATCCATGGGGCAGTGAAGCCTTTGAGAAGGCGAAAGACGAAGATAAGATGCTGTTTGTCAGCATCGGCTATGCAACCTGTCACTGGTGTCATGTGATGGAACGCGAATCGTTTGAAGATCCGGATCTGGCAGATTATCTGAACTCTCATTTTGTGCCTGTAAAAGTAGATCGTGAGGAACGTCCGGATGTTGATAAAATTCACATGGACGCGCTGCATGCAATCGGGCAGCAGGGTGGATGGCCGCTGAATATGTTTGTTACACCGGAAGGGAAGCCTGTTACCGGCGGAACTTACTTTCCTCCAAGGCCAATGCATGGACGTAGATCATTTGGTGAACTTCTGCGGACATTGGTTTCAGTCTGGGAAAATGAACGCGATAAGATATATTCCACTGCAGATCAAATTACATCTCACTTGCAGCAAAAAGCTGTTCCGGCTGATAAAGAACATCCGGAACTGACTTGGGAGGCAGAAGAACAGACTGCTGCCCATTTCAGTCAGACCTTTGATTCACAGCATGGAGGTTTCAGCCACCAGCCTCAAAACAAGTTCCCTCCCAGCATGGGATTGATGCTAATGCTGAGACACCATCATAGAACAGGCAATTCTCATTCTCTGGAAATGGTGGAAAAGACTCTTCAAAAAATGTTTGCCGGAGGAATATATGATCAGCTTGGAGGAGGGCTGAGCCGTTACAGCACTGATTATGAATGGCTTGTTCCACATTTTGAAAAAATGCTGTATGACAATGCACTGTTTGTCTGGGCTTTGACAGAAACATTTCAAATCACAAAGAATCCTCTTTATGAAACTGCAGTACGAGATGTTCTGGCATACATTAAGCAAATCATGACATCAGCAGAGGGGGCGTTTTATTCTGCTGAAGATGCGGACAGCGAAGGTGTAGAGGGGAAATTCTATCTCTGGTCAAAAGCGGAGGTAATGGAAATTCTGGGAAATGAATCCGGAGAACTTGCATGCGCTTACTGGGATATTACTGAACAGGGAAATTTTGAGGGCAACAGCATTCCGAATCGTCCGCGGTCTGATCATGAAGTTGCTGAACAATTCCGGATTACTGCTGAAGAAATGCATCAACAGCTCCGGACTGCGCGTCAAAAGCTGATGGCAGTTCGTTCCAGAAGGATTCGTCCATTGCTTGACAACAAAGTTTTGACTTCCTGGAACGGCTTAATGATCTCGGCATTTTCCAGAGCAGCCCGTGTTTTCGATGATCAGGATTTTGAAAAGACAGCCGTAGATGCAGCATCATTTATTTTTAATAATTTGAAGGAACAATCAGGTCGGTTGCTTCGTCGCTGGTGCGATGGTGAGGCGCGTTATCTTGCCTACCTTTGTGATTACGCGCAGATGACAGTGGCCTGCCTGGATCTTTATGAAATAACTTATGATCCGGAATGGTTCAGGAAAGCACTTGAATTATCAAATGAAATCAACCGCCTTTTCCGGAATGAAAATGGCCCCTTTTATGACACAGGTACTGATGGTGAAGTTCTGCTGACACGCAACGCGGAAGGATATGATGGTGTTGAGCCCTCAGGAAACAGCAGTTTGGCAAATGCTTTTCTGAGGATGTATTCTTATGGTCTTGGTCACGAATATATCAAAGACGCGCAGCGAATATTCGGTTGTTTCAACCACATGCTTAATCAGGCAGGTGTCAGTTTTTGCTCAATGCTTTCCGGACTGCATTTCAGCCTGTCTTCGCCAAAAGAAGTCGTAATCGTGGGAAGACGCGGAGAAGAAGAAACAGAGGATTTGCTTGCAGAGGTGCGCAGAGAGTTTCATCCAAATACAGTCACAGCTTTCGTTGAAGAAGGTGAAGACAATCTGACTGAAAAAACAATACCTCTTACTTCCGGAAGAGAGATGGTGAACGGCAGAGCGACCGTTTATGTTTGTCAAAACCAAAGCTGTCAATTACCTGTACATACAGTCGAAGAGCTGCGCGAACAACTGGCTTGAGGGCTTCCCTGATTTGGACTTCAGATATTGTCCATATTTTCAGTGCTCAAAAAATACAATCTGTGGTTTTTTAACCTTGATAAATTATCAACCCAAAGGTTCATTCAGTTCAATCGAATATCCATCCGGATCTTTGATGAAGGCCAGAATGCGGGTGCCCCCTTTCATTGGAGATGGCTGCTTTGTGAATTCCACGTCATGCTCTTTCAGATATTCACTTGCGGCATATACATCTGAGACCTTTATTGCCAGATGTCCCCAGGCATTCCCCTTTTTGTAGTCCTCTTCCTGATCCCAGTTATACGTTAGTTCCAGGACAGTTCCCTCATCCTCTTCTGTATATCCTATAAAAGTGTTTGTGAACCGCCCTTCCGGATATTCCTTTTGGCGAAGTACTTTCATTCCCAGAATTCTTGTGTAAAAGTCCAGACTTCGCTCTAAATCTCTCACTCGAAACATTGTATGATCCAATTTAAAATCGGGCATATGCATTGTTTTATCAGTCATTTTACATTTTCTATTTTGGGTTGTTGGTTTAAAGCCGGACGAATAGAATCGGCGACCATTTCCTGAAAACTCCTTACAGAGGATTCCCAATGAGGTGATAAAAACCCTCCTTCACTGGCCACTTCAGAGTGACGTCCTTGCTGAAGACGCTCACACATTTCATGGTCTTCTTTGTGCACATCGTGCCACAGCTTTCTGATCTTTTCCACTGTTTCGGCACTATTGTCGGAATCCTTGTGTTGATAAATAACTCTTTTCTGACAGGTAGTCTCCGCCGATACAGGCTGGTTAAAATGCACTCCAATCTGGTCCGGGAAATAAACACCAAGCACAAAGTTTGGAAATAGAGTTAAGTACCTTGAACTTACACTCAATGTGTCATTTTTTGCCTTATCCTGTTGTTCCTGAGTTATGTCAACTGCGCTTCCTAGGCAATGTCCATCACTGACTACATAGTGATCAACCAGAGGCTGGCTTGTAGTAGTTTTATGCACAAACTGAACATGATAGGGTTCAATAAAATTTTCCATCAACAGCTTCCAGTTAGTTTTTATTTCACCAAACTCAATGCTTGCTATCGGAAAATAATCATCCAAATCGATTCCTTCCAATTGTTTCTTCAAGGGATCGATGAAAGAATCAAATGATGGACCGCTTCCACTTAAATTTACAAATATCCAATCATAAAACTTTCTACATCTTACCTCTCTAAGGCTTTGGTTTTCCAGGCTGAATTCTTCCGGCAGTTCAGTCTTACCGCCACCAAAGAAAGGAACTGCCAGCAATCGGCCATCCAAATCATAGGACCATCTGTGGTATGGGCAGGTTATCAGTTTTTTGCAATTCTGAGGTTCATTTACCAGTTTAAGGTTTCGATGCAGACAGACATTGTGAAAGGCCTTGATTTTATTGTTTGTGCTGAGAACTAGAAGTAAGGGTTCCCCTGCAACCTGTATTGGCATAACATCCCCGACTTTGGCAAGTTCATGCGCGAACCCGACGAATGTCCAGGACTTCGCGAATAACAGGCTTTCTTCCAATTCAAAAAATTCATTACTGAAATAGGCTGTAGAGGGGAGACCATGCAGCACTTTGCTTTTTTGGTCAAATAATGAAAAAAAATCTGCGCCCATTAATTCAGACATGATCATTCCGTCAAATACCAGTTTCCCTTTGGAATAAAATTAATTATGTCAATTGTTGACAAAATTTGCAATAATTGCGAATATAGCATTATAATATCATTAATTTTATATTTTCAATAAAATTTATTCATATATTTTTCGATTTCGTTAATTACATAAAAGGTAAATATACAGTTTTATCCCATTAGCGATACGCCGGTACTGGATTCGCCGCATGATGATTTGAACAGAAAAATCGTGTACATGCTGCAAAATGATGGTCGGCTGCCATACAAGGACATTGCTAAATCTCTGCGTGTTTCAGAAGGAACTATTCGTAATCGTGTACAGAGAATGAGAGAAGCAGGCGTGTTAAAAATTGTAGCCTTAGTGGATCCAATGGCCATAAAATATCAGGCCGACGCAATGCTTGGAATCAAGGTTGCCTCCACTCACACTCCTCGCAAGGTCGCGGAACGCTTATCAGAATTTAATGAAGTTGTATATGTTCTTTGGGTTTCAGGGAATTTTGATCTATTAGTTGAGGTGGTTTGCGACTCAACAAAAAGATTCCAGCAATTCCTCGAACGTCAATGTTATGCTTCTCCGGATATTGACCAATTTGAAATCATGGCAGGAATAGAAATGTTTAAGAATCAGTTTCTTTTGAAACGACAGGTGCAGTGATCAATAAATTTGATTATTAAAAACCACTAAATAGCATAAATGTAACATGAACCAAATTTACAAAAGTAACTTCTCCGAAGCTCTCCCCGATCCGAAACGGGCTGCCGAGGAAAAGAAAAGACTGGAAGCCGTCGGGGTCAAGTACATCCTCTCGTGCTGGATTGACCTGCTGGGGGTGCCCAAGACCAAGCCCGTCCCGATCAGCGACTTTGAACTGTTGTGCCGTGGCAAGGGACCACAGTTCGCGGTTCACTCAATCTCCTTTGTTCCGGAATTAGGTCCAGCGGATTCGGACCAGATTCCGGTGCCTGACCTAGACAGCCTCGTGATCTGTCCGTGGGACAAGACCTGCGCGTGGATGTTTGCCGATCTATGGTGGGAAGACCGCCCGTACAACCTTTGCCCACGAAGTGCCCTCAAGCGCGTCGTGCAGAACACGGCAGAGCAGGGCTATGCGACTTATGCCGGAGTGGAGCCGGAATTCATGGTGATGAAGTGGCAGGACGGGCAACCCGTCAAGGCCTTTGACAATGACCCCAAGCCCGGACAGGGATTGCGTCCGCGCCGCCAAGCCTTCGGTTACGACGTGGAATACTCAATTGACTCGATGGGCTTTTTGGGGGAACTGATTGACATCATCGAAGGCTTGGGCTGGAACCTTCATGATGTGGTGGCGGAAGGGGCGTATTCGCAGTTTGAGCTGGATTTCCACTACACCGATGTGTTGGGGATGGCCGACCGTCTGGTCTTCCTGCGGGTGCTGCTCAAGGAGGTTGCCAAGCGTCACGGCATGTTTGTGACCTTCATGCCCAAGACCACCATCGGTGACTGGCGTTCCGGCGCTCACATGAACACATCAATGCAGCCGATTGACAAACCGGGGGTCAACCTGTTTGAGACTGAGTCTGGAGGCTGGGCCGATCCGGTCTATGGGGCTGTGGGCGGACTGCTGCGGCACGGCGGAGCGCTGACTGCCATCGCCTGTTCGACGGTGAACTCATACAACGGCCTCGTGCCCAAGGTCGGTGGCTTCGAGGGCGGCACCGTGACCTGGGCACCCACGCACATGACCTACGGCTACAACAACCGCTCAGCAATGCTGCGATTGCCGCAGAGTCGCTTCTGCATCGAGAACCGTGCTGCCGACATGTGCATGAACCCGTACCTTGCGCTCGGCATGACCGCCGCCGCCATGACCGAAGGAGTGGTCAACGGCTACTCCCCCGGAGAGCCTCTGAATCAGGATTTGTACTCAATGAGCGAGGAGGCGATTGAAAAATCCGGTGCACAGCGTCTGCCACGCAACCTGCTGGAAGCGATAGAGATTTTGCGTTCCGACGAACTTGCCCTCACCGTCCTTGGAGACACGATGATGGATTCCTACCTGCGTTACAAAGTAGATGAATGGGAGCGTTACCACCAGGCAGTTACAGACTGGGAAGTGGAGGAGTACCTGAGGCTCTATTGAGAGAGATTGCATGAAACTGGATCAATTCAGCCAAGGCGCCTTCGCCGGATACGAAACCCGCTTGTCGGATCAGCCCGATGCGGAATTGACTCAGGTGGGGCCGGGAACGCCGTGCGGGGACTATCTGCGGCGCTTCTGGCATCCGGTTTTTCTCGCCAGGGATTTGAAGGATTTGCCCGTGGCCCTGAAGATTCTCGGCGAAGAACTGGTGTTGTTCCGCGACCTTTCCGGAAAACTCGGACTGGTGCATCAACGCTGTCCACACCGACTGGCATCGCTGGAGTACGGCAAGTGCGAGCAGCGCGGCATCCGCTGTTGCTACCACGGCTGGCACTTCGACACCGACGGCACCCTGCTCGACGCCCCCGGACAACCGCCGCACCTCAACGAACGCCTCAAGCGCCGCATCCGGCTGGGAGCCTATCCGGTGGTCGAGTACAAGGGGCTGATCTTCGGCTACATGGGGCCAATCGCGGAAATGCCGGAGTTTCCGGTGTTTGACGCAATGGCCTTCGAGGATATGGAAATGGTGCCCTACCAAGCGCCGTTCCGCTGCAACTGGCTTCAGGTGCTGGATGCGATTCTCGATCCACTGCATACCAGCTTCCTGCATTCCAACATCGGGCGTGTGCAGTTTTCAGAGGGCTTCGGCGAAGTCGGGCAGATGGACTTTTTTGAAAAAGACAATTGGTTGCTGGGCGTGAACACCCGCCGTGTGGGCGGGCATATCTGGCTGCGCGTCAACGAACTCGTGCTGCCCAACTTCACCCAAGCCGGAAGTGCCTTTGCGGCGGACGGAACGCAACGCCGCCTCTACGGGCGCAGTTCCTTTACGCGCTGGGTGGTTCCGGTGGATGACGAAAACACGCTGGCCATCGCCTGGGCGAACTTCGGGGAGCGCGGCGATCCCCCGGAATGGAACACGCCGGAAGGGCCGGAAGTCATCGAGCAGGGCGAGGTGTTTGACCGCACTTGCGAGCAACGTCAACGCTCCCCCGGAGACGCAGAAGCCACCGAGGGCATGGGCCGCATCACCGTACATCAGAACGAAAACCTCGTCAGCAGCGACCGGGGCATCACGCTAATGCGCAAACGGCTACGCGAGCAGATCCGGGCGGTGCAAAAGGGTGAATCTCCGGCGCGAGCCTCTGCAACGAACTCCGGTGCAATTCCAACCTACGGCGGGGACACTGTGCTGCGTATTTCCCGCGAGGATACTCCGGACGAGTCGGAAACCCTTAGCCAACTCGCCCACGAGTTTATGGAAATGCAGTATCAGGCGGACGACTTGAATGAGGAGGAGCGGGTGCGTTTCGTTTGCGAAAAACTGACCGAACTGGAAACGCAGGCTGCTGGGTCGAGTCATTCGGAATAAGTTTTGTAAACCCAGCTTACTCTTCCCCTCACCCCGGCCCTCTCCCCGTGGGAGAGGGGGGACCGCTTGCGGTGGGTCTATGAATACATCGTTGCTTTCACAGCGATTTTGCTTGGTCTGGCAACAGCCAAAATACTTCATGCCTTGCCGTATGTGTTTTCAAAAAATCAAAGAGATTGGACTCATTCATTTTTGTTTGTGAACGTGATGGTCAATCAACCTCTTACGTGGTGGGCGACTTGGGCGTATGCAAAAGTTGAAACATGGACATTTTTCACATTCATGTTGGTGATCTTGATGTTTGCTTTCAAATATTTACTTGCTGATCAAATCGCATCCACTAATCCGGAAAAATCATCTCATGGAAGGAACATTATTTCCAAATAAAATTCAAATTTTGGTTGATCCAATTATTGACATCTTTTGCTGCGTTATCGATACAGTATTTTGTGCTAGAAGTCCCACCGAATTTTGGTTTATGGGTTGCATTTATACAATGGTGGGTTCATATTGCGATCGGCATGTTCACTAAAAACGAGAGACTGCTTTTCTACTCAGCCTTGTTTTTCATGTCTTTTACTCTGATAGCTCTTTCCGTCATTATCAATGAAGCAGGAAGTTTAGGATAAGCAAATGACCGACAAGCTCCGCATTCACATCAAGAACAATCACGCCTCGCCGGACACCTTTCCGCCGACGATTGAGGGGGAGGAGGTCTTCACCATCACCGAGGAGCGGTTTCAGACGGCATGCAAGCGTCATCCTGCGGTGGCCGAGCAGGTGGAGGCATTCATTGATTGGGATTTGGAGCATTTCGCCGAGTCCATGCAAACCACCGAGGTGCTGGTCACCTGGGATTTCCCGACCGAGCATCTTGCCGAGGTTGCGCCCAATCTCAAGTTCATCCACATCATCGGCGCAGGCGTGGAGCATCTTTGCCCGATGGATTGGGTTCCGGAAGGCGTGCAGGTGGTCAACAACCGGGGGGTTCACGCCGCCAAGGGGGGCGAGTTCGGCTTGATGGCGGTGCTGATGCTCAATAGCCAGATTCCGGCCATTGTCGAAAACCAGCGACGCGTTCACTGGGAATCGCTCTACTCCAGTCCGGTCGTGGGCAAGACTGTGGTGGTGATCGGGGTCGGCAATATCGGCGGGGCCGCCGGACAGCAGTGCGCCCGGCTGGGCATGGAGGTGATCGGCATCAGCCGGCACGGAAAACCCGTGGAGGGCTTCAGCGAGGTGCGGACTCCCAAAGCATTGCCCGAAGTGTTGCCGCGAGCGGACTTTGTGCTGATGGCCACCCCTTGGACTCCGGAAACCGCAAACCTGCTCGACCGGGAAATGCAATCCCGGATCAAGCCTGGAGCGGGGATCATCAACGTGGGACGTGCGGGAACGATGGACTACGACGCGCTGGTGGACCACCTCAACAGCGGGCACTTTTCGGGCGCGATCCTTGACGTGTTCGACCCGGAACCCCTGCCCCCGGACTCCATTTTATGGAAGACCCCTAACTTGATGGTCATGCCCCACATCTCGGCGGATGACGGCAACACCTACGTCGAGATGACACTGGACCTTGTGTTCCAGAACCTGAAGCGACTGCTCAACGGACAGGAATTGATCAACGTCGTACGCCCGGAATTAGGTTACTGAAATGCCAGCCGAATTGCAACACTTCCGGCTCGGAGATGTGGAACTGCTCTCCGGACAAGTGCTTCCGGATGCAATGCTGGCCTATACAACTTACGGTGAGTTGAGTCCTGACAGAGACAATGTAGTTCTTCTGCCTACGTTTTACACGGGAAGTCATATCCGCAATGAAGGATTTTTCGGTTCCGGACGTGCCATTGATCCGGCCAGGCATTTCATCGTCTCGGTCAACCTGTTCGGGAACGGCTGGTCGTCATCGCCGAGCAACGCCGATCCATCCGTAAAGGGACCGCGCTTTCCGGAAGTTTCGCTTTACGACAACGTCAAGTACCAGCGCCGTCTGCTGACTGAAAAGCTCAGAGTCGAACGCATCCGGCTGGTGGCGGGCTGGTCGATGGCGGGGTGTCAGGCGTATCACTGGGCGGCGCAGTATCCGGAGATGGTGGATGCCATTTTGCCCTTTTGTGCCTCGGCCCGTACCTCGTCGCACAACTTCGTTTTTCTGGAAGGAGTGAAAGCCGCACTCACGGCGGACCAGACCTGGGCGGGCGGACACTACACTTCTTCGCCCGAAGCGGGCCTGAAGGCGTTTGGGCGCGTTTACGCTGGCTGGGCCTTTTCCCAGACTTTTTATCGGGAGGAGCTGTACCGGAACTTGGGGTTCGATTCCGTGGAAGCCCTGCTTCAGGATTGGGAGCAGGATCACCTGAACTGGGACGCGAACGACCTGCTCGCCAAGCTGCGGACCTGGCAGACCGCCGACATCAGTGCCAACCCGGCCTATGGAGGCGATTTCGAGCGGGCGCTTGGCAGCATCACCGCCAGGGCCATCCTCATACCGTGCAGCACCGACCTCTACTTTCCTCCGGAGGACAACGCCATCGAGGCCCGCCACTTGCCCAACGCGGAGCTGCGAACCTACGACTCTCCGTGGGGCCACTGCGTCGCCTCGCCGGGCAACGACCCCGAATTCACACGATTTCTGGATAAAGCCCTTTCAGAGCTTTTGTAAAAAGGTTTTAGCTGAAACAGTTGATGACTTTTTCAGTTTATTTTGATATTTTTAATGCCGTTTAATTTATGAATCACAATCTGATGAATAAGTAATAAGTTGTCATTTTGACCATATACATCTTCATCAAAACTAATTTTTTACTAAAGACCCATAAAGGAAAGGATAATTTGTGGCTCCGATAACTATGGATGGTTTTCAACGCGGTTATATTGTTCCAATAGGCGGCGCGGAAGAAAAACTAAAAAACCCCTTGATTTTGCAAAAGTTTGCTAATCTCTGTGGAGGCAAAGACGCACGGCTGGCAATCATTCCTACTGCGTCTAAACTCAAAGGAGCAGGACAGCATTATATTGATATTTACCGTGATATCGGAGTGGATCAAAGTGTTATTCTGCCGATTGAAGAGCGTGCTGACAGTGAACGTGAAGATTATCTGCGTGAACTAAAGCAGGCCAGCGGTATCTTCATTACCGGAGGAAATCAAGTACGTCTTTCCACTATTATGGGAGGCACTGCAGTGGCTAAATTGATCCGGCGCAGAAACGCCGAAGGTGTGCATTTTGCCGGAACTTCCGCGGGCGCGGCTTTTATTCCGGAACACATGATTGCCGGAGGCAGGAACACCCCTACACCCCGGGAAGGAGGCGTAATCTTAGCTCCAGGGCTGGGTTTAACAAATCGGATTGTAGTGGATCAACACTTTCGTCAAAGAGATCGTTTAGGCAGACTTCTTTCCGCGGTGGCCTACAATCCGTTTACCATCGGTATCGGAATAGACGAAAACACTGCCACCTTTATTGATCCGGACGGCGTGCTGGAAGTTGTGGGATCGGGGGCGATAACAGTTGTTGACCCCAGGGAACTGTCTCATTCCTCAATGGGCTCCAAACCCACAGGAAAACCGATCAATTTAATCAATTTACGATTGCATCTTTTAACCAAAGGTGCAAAATACGATACTTACACGCGGCAGGTTTTTCTTGAATGAATTCACACTAAATTATTAACTTACTTTTCAGCGGGTTAAATGAAGATCATTTCCACCAATGTTTATCATGGTCCTAATTTATACGCGCATTTTCCTGTAATACGGCATGTGCTGGATTTAGGCGTGTTGGAGGAATGGCCGTCCGCCCGACTGGGGAAGGAATATATTGACCAGCTTGTTGAAATGCTCCCGGGTCTGTCTGAACATGGATGCTCATACCGCACTGCCGGTGGATTCATACGCCGCCTGAGTGAGGACGAGGGCACCTGGATGGGACACATCATGGAACACGTTGCTTTGGAACTTCAGGGTATTGCCGGATCTGATGTGACATTTGGACGTACTCGTTCTACCGGAAACTATGGAGAGTACAATATGGTGTTTCAGTATATGCAGCGTGATGTTGGATTAAAAGCAGGCGAGCTGGCTTTAACTCTGCTGATGCATCAGCTTCCCGATGAAGTCAAAAATCAGTTGGAAATTCAACCTCCTGAGGACTTTGATTTTGAGCAGCAAAGAGATTCTTTCATCAGTTTTGCCCAACGACATGAACTTGGTCCAAGTACAGCCTCTTTAATCAATGCAGCAAAAGAGCGGGATATTCCTTTCTTGCGGCTAAACCGATATAGTCTGGTGCAGTTTGGTCATGGAAAATACCAGCGCCGGATTCAGGCAACAATTACCAGTGAAACACGCCAGATTGCAGTTGGCATTGCCGGAAACAAGGAAGAGTCGCATACCATTCTTTATGATCTTGGTCTGCCTACAACCATGCAGAAAATTGCTTACAGCAAAGAAGAAGCAGTTAAAGAAGCAAAAAAGCTTGGATTCCCAGTAGTTGTCAAACCTCTTGACGGCAACCACGGACGTGGAGTTTCAATCAACCTGACCACTGATGAACAGGTTAAAGTGGGATTTCGTGAAGCGCGAAAACAAAGTGCAAGTCGGGCTATTATCATTGAAAATTTCGTTACAGGATTTGATCATCGGATGCTGGTGGTCAATGGTGAACTCGTTGCTGTTTCAAAGCGTGTTCCCGGACATGTGGTGGGTGATGGAGTGAAAACCATTGAGGAACTGGTGGAAATAGTCAATAGCGATCCCCGGCGTGGAATTGGTCACGAGAAAGTACTGACTCGCATAATATTTGATGAGCAAGCTAATCGTCTGATGAGAGAATTCGGTAAAACAACCGAAACTGTTTTAGCCAAGGATGAAGTATTTTACCTTCGTTCCACTGGAAATCTTTCGATGGGAGGCACGGCGATTGACATGACGGATTCGGTGCATCCGGATAACAGGGAAATGGCGGTTCGGGCCATCAAGTCAATTGGACTTGATGTCGGCGGAGTCGATTTTCTGACCGAGGATATCACTCAATCTTACAAGGAGATTGGCGGGGCAATTGTTGAAGTAAACGCAGCGCCGGGATTCCGGATGCATGTTGCACCAAGTGAAGGACAGCCGCGGGATGTTGCTGCACCGGTAATGGATATGCTTTTTCCTCCAGGCTCACCAAGCAAAATACCAATTGCAGGGATAACAGGCACAAATGGGAAAACCACTACTGCCAGAATGCTTTCGCATATCCTGAAAACAAGCGGTCATATAGTAGGAATGACTTCAACTGACGGTGTTTACATTGACGGACATTTGACTGTTAAAGGGGACATGACCGGAGCTGTTTCTTCTCAGATGGTGCTCCGTGATCCTTCAGTGGATGTTGCAGTAATGGAAGTGGCACGAGGTGGAATGATTCGAAATGGCATTGGATTTCAGAATTGTGATGTTGGCGCCTGTCTTAATGTTTCTGAAGATCACCTTGGGCTCAGGGGGATTGACACTATTGAACAGCTGGCACGGATAAAGCGAATCCTGATTGAAATTGCTTCAGATACTGCTGTGCTGAATGCCGATGATACTCTCTGTCTGGAGATGGCAAATCATACCAAAGCTGAAAACATTTGCTATGTCACAATGTCAGTCAATCATCCGCTTGTCAAAGAACATATCCGAGCTGATGGTCGAGCCGTTGTGTTGGAAAAAGGTCTTAATGGTGAAATGATTACTCTTTATGATAAAGGCGCGCATATTCCGCTTCTCTGGACACATCTCATTCCAGCCACGATGGAAGGTAAAGCGATGTTGAATGTTCAAAACGCCATGTTTGCTGCAGCACTCGCGTTCAGCATGGGGAAACCGTTGGATGATATACGGCATGGACTGCGCACATTCAACACCACATTTTTCCAAGCCCCGGGCCGACTCAACAATTTTGATGAACACCCTTTCAAAGTCATTCTGGATTACGCGCATAATCCTGCTGCTTTGCGTGGTATGTGTCAATTGGTAACTCGTCTGGAAACTTCAGGAAAAAATCTGTGTGTTATTGCCATGCCCGGAGACCGACGGGATGAGGATATAATCGAAGCAGCAAAAACTGTTTCAGGTGTTTTTGATTATTATATTTGCAGAGCAGACGATGATCGTAGAAAGCGTGGTTTTGACGAAGTTCCCCAGATGCTGCGGAAAGTTTTACTGGAGAATGGTGTGCCTAAAAAAGCAATTGAAGTGATTCCAGATGAAGTAAACGCAATTCAACGTGGATTGACTCTTGCTCAGCCTGGAGACATGCTGATGGTGTTTGGAGATAACCTTACTCGATGCTGGAAGCAGATTATCAACTTTAACAAAGATGTGGAAATTCCTGAATCCCCTCAGACAAGTAAACCGAAAACGGATGATACTATTGTGGACTTTATTGAACCATTTACTTTAGGAGAAGGACAGCGTCTGATTCGGGATGAGCGAGGTGTCCGTCTTGAAGAGGGGGAAGAATCTGACTGAATAATTCTTAATATTTAATTACATGTATCCCTGATGAAACTGATTCTTGAAAGCTGCCGTCACTTAACTGGTCCAAGTCTTTATTCCCACATGCCGGGAACAGTGCTCGATGCCTCAATTTCAGGAATCACGGTTGATGAAGTGGTGGAATGCTGGCAGGAAGAAGTTCAAATGTTGAGAGAGGCTGTCGGTTGGAAACAAACCCCATTGCTTGTTCGCAGTACTCAACCGCATGGAGCAAGCCTTGCCTTTAATTCCTCAATTGACGCAGTTCTTTCCGCAACCGAGTTAAATAAAGCAGCATGGAACAAAACTGTTGCCAGACTTACCGGTGATGCAAAGGAAGATTTTGATGAAATTGTTGTTCAACTCAAGGATCGTATTCAGAAAGAAAGTGATCCTGCCTTACTAAAACTTCATGCAGCAGCTAAAGTTCATGGACTGCAATTACTGGCAGATGATGAAGCTGTTACGCTCGGACTTGGCACAGGCTCAAAAAGCTGGCCTGCCGGGAAGCTGCCTGCTCCGTATGGTATAGACTGGAATGCCATCCACAATGTTCCCGTCGCCCTGATCACCGGAACCAACGGCAAATCCACCACAGGCCGTTTGCTTGCTTCAATCGTCACTGCTGATGGAAAGGTTTCTGGACAGACATCAACCGACTGGATTCAGGTGGGTGAGGAAATTCTTGGTGAAGGTGATTATTCCGGACCGGGAGGCGCCCGCGCCATTCTGCGTGATAAGCGTGTGGAATTTGGTGTTTTGGAATCAGCACGGGGTGGGATGCTGCGCAGAGGTCTTGGAGTTACTGAAGCACAGGCTGGAATTATAACCAATGTTGCAGAAGAACATCTGGGACAATATGGTGTTCACTGCCTTGCTGATCTGATTGATGTCAAATTTACCATCCTGCGTCCTCTTGAGGCAACCAAAGGAACATTGGTTCTGAATGCAGATGATGCAGGACTTGTCGAATATGCTAAAAAAATAAACCATACGTTTTGCTGGTTCAGTATGGATGCTGAATCTGCCGTATTGAGTGAACATCGGAATCAAGGTGGCGAAGTCTGTTATCACGATCAAGGAAAAATTTATTACGCGAAAGGTGAGTCAACTAAATATTTGCTTAACGTGAAAGAAATTCCCATCACTTTGAATGGTGCAGCAAGATATAACATAGCGAATTGTCTGGGAGTTATTGCACTGGCCAAAAACCTGGGTTTTAATGATGAAGTTATTTTGAAGGCATTAAGAGAATTTCAGGGAGATATGAAGGATAATCCCGGAAGGGGCAACTATCTGACATTTCCGCTGCCGAAAGCCAATTGTTCAAACGATTCCCAAAAGGATCAAACCTTTCAGGTACTGATTGATTTCGCACATAACGCACATGGTCTCAATGCTGTGTGTGAGACTGTGAACACGCTTAAGGCCAAACGACGTCTGGTCGTTGCCGGCCATGTAGGTAGTCACAGTGATGAGGAAATACGCGAGATGACCAGAGCGGTTACAAAAATAAAACCCGTTTATTTTGTATCCCCTCAAATGAATGAATTTTTAAGGGGAAGAAAGGCCGGAGAGATTCCCATACTTGTTCATGATGAATTAAGGCTGCAGGGATTTGAGGAAGAGGAAATAGCTTCTGCGGATACCTCACTTGAAGGAGTGAAGAAAGCTGTAAAGCATGTCCAGGCAGGGGACTTACTGATGCTGGTCGGACTGGATCAGAGAGATGAAATCATAACCTTTCTTAATGAACTTTGATTGTTAAATATTAACTGTTCTGTGCCTGCTTTACACTAATTCTTTTACTGTAAAATCCCCGCTACAAAACCATCTTTCAGAACATCATGTCAACTCAAGACGTTATAAATTATCCTGTAACACTGGCACCTCCGGACATCTTAAGCTATCGTAAAAGCAATACCGGAGTAGAATACATTCATCAATTTGATTCCGGAAAGCCGGGGCCAAATGTTATGATCAGCTCGGTAGTGCATGGCAACGAGTTATGCGGTGCCATTGCCGTGGACCATCTGCTGCAAAACAATGTTCGACCACTGCAGGGCAAGTTGACTTTAGCATTCATGAATGTGGATGCATATCTCAGTTTTGATCCGGATAATCCTTCTGCATCCAGATATCTGGATGAGGATTTCAACCGGCTTTGGACACATGAAGTGCTGAGTGGAAACCGTGACAGCGTTGAGCTGCGAAGGGCACGTGAGGTTCAGCCTGTACTTGATACTGTTGACCTATTGCTGGACATCCATTCCATGCAGACTGCTACAACACCTTTGATGATGGCCGGACCTCTTGATAAGGGACGTAAGTTCGCCAAGCAGCTGGGTATCCCGGAAATTGTGGTAATGGATTTTGGACATAAAGCCGGAAGAAGGATGAGGGAATATGAAGGGTTTTCTGATCCGAATAGTCCCAAAAACGCTTTGCTGATTGAATGTGGACAGAACTGGGCACAGAGCAGCGCTGATCTGGCAATTACTGCGTCATGGCGATTTCTTTGTATGCTGGGAATGGTTTCGGAAGAAATGGCAGATCAACACTTACGGGTATATCCGCAGACGGAGCAGCGCTTCGTTGAAGTTTCCGCTCCTTATACCATTAAATCTGGAGAGTTCAGTTTTGCGGAGCCTTATGTGGGGCTTGAAGAAATTCCCGTTGAAGGAACTGTCATCGCCAACGATGGAGATCAGGCAGTAAAAACTCCATTTGACAACTGTGTGTTGATAATGCCTTCCCGACGTCAATTACCGGGTGACACTGCTGTACGCTTTGGGAAATTTTTATAGAAGACAGAAGTATGGGTTCCCTGTCTTTTTCACTGACCCAGCTGCAATATTTTGTAAAAGCAGCAAAGACGCTCAACATGACACAGGCCGCCCGGGACTGTCATGTTTCTCAGCCCTCAATTTCCGGAGCCGTGCACCAACTGGAGGATGTTTTCGGAACCATTATACAGAAAACCTTAGACCGCTCAGGTTTGGCGCGGTATGCTTACAAAAGCATCCTCTGAGTAAAGCCGCAAAAGATTTCATGCAGTTTTGCCGGAAATCGGTTTCGCAGTGGATGCCTGACCTAAAGTAACTACTCAATTATTAATAAACTTGCACATGAACCCTCAGTCACACACCAAGCCAGTTGATCGTACCAAGTGCCCTCTTTGCGGCAAATCCAACACCTGTGGCCGCGAAGCCGGTCTCGACCATTGCTGGTGTGCCGAACTTGTCTTTCCACGAAATTATCCACAAACCGTGACGTCTTGTTTTTGCAGGAGTTGCACAGAAAAGATGCTGGAACAGGAACGGGATACTGCACAAGCCTCTTCTTAACCGAAAAGTCCTAAGCCATCAGAAATTCTTATAGCTTTATCAGATAATAATATTTTACACTATCCGTAAATTTACTTAGTGTTTTAGAATCATTTTCTTAAGGCCTCAAAATAGCTTTGGACTTTAAGGGAACCTATATAAAACTAAAACCTGTAAAATACAATGACTTCAGTACAAGAAACTGCTGCGCAGGAATTCCTGTCAGGAATGCGCATTGCGGCCTCTGGAGTAACTGTTGTTACGGCCAACGGCGAAGGGGCCACAGTCAGTGCGATGAACTCAGTCAGCAGTGATCCGCCTTCCCTGCTTGTCTGCCTGTACAAGGGAACACGTACAGAATCCGCTATTGACAGAAAAAGAGGTTTCTGTGTGAATATCCTTGGTGAATCTCATTCAGCAATTGCCCGGGTGTTTGCGGGAATGCAACAGGCGGAGGAACGCTTTCCCAAGGATCAATGGATATCCTCACCTGTTACAGGATCTCCATTGCTGAAAGACGCGGTCGCGAGTTTCGACTGCGAAGTTGACCAGCGTATTGACTACGCCACCCACACCATCTTCATCGGTCAGGTGCGCCATTCCCAAGTCAGGGATCACGCACCCCTGATTTATTCCAACTGCAATTTTCACGGTTTGGGAAAACTCCCTGCTAACACCACTTAATTACTAAAGGATCAACATGATACGCACCGGAAACGAATACAAAGAATCCCTGCGTGATGAACGCAAGGTCTGGATTGACGGCGAACGGGTAAAGGACCTGTCCACACATCCAGCCTTCAAACCAATTATTGACATACGTGCCAGGATGTACGATATGGCACACGAAGAACAGTACCAGCAGCAGCTTACATATCAGGACGATGAAACAGGCGAACTCAACACTGTCTATCACAAACCCCCTCACACCCGTGAAGACTGGTACGAAAAAGATGTGGCGCTGGACGCGTTAATGCAGGATATTGGCGGAATTGTGATTCGTGTAAGCGATGAAACCGTTGGAGAGATGTGGTCGCTCTTTGACGGGCAGGATGTACTGAACGAGGTGGACCCGCAGTTCGCGAAGAATATCGAAAGGCACATCATAAAGACCACCAGGGAGGATCCATTTCATGTCTCCGCAAATACTGATCCCAAGGGAGACCGCTCAAGACTTCCTCAGGAACAGGATCCGGACATGCTGCTGCATGTGGTCAAAGAAACTGATGCAGGCATTGTAGTACGAGGGGCAAAATTCGAAACAGCCGCGGCCTACTCTAATCAGGCATTCGTTAAGCCGACCATTGGAGGCTGGGCCGGAAACGAAAAGCTCTCGGACTATGCTGTAAGCTTCATCTGTGAAATGGGGGCACCGGGACTTAAGCACATCTGCCGCACAGGATTCGCGGGAAACTCATCCATAGAGGATTATCCGCTGGCCAACCGTTTTGATGAAGTTGACACATTGCTTGTATTCGACAACGTGCTGGTTCCATGGGAAAACGTGTTATTTTACCGACATACCAGCGCCGCAGCATTTATTCGCGCAACACTCCACCGATACAGCGCATATCCATTTGTACTTCGCATCCGCTACATGGCTGACATGATGATCGGCGCTGCTCTTTTCAACGCCAGACAAACGGGTTTGGACAAAAACCAGGCAGTACGGGAGAAACTGGCAATGCTGGCCTGCTACCGTGAGGGGATCAACGCCCACCTTACCGCATCAATTGCCCTTGCGGAAAAAAGTCCTGGGGGCTTGCTGATGCCTAACCAGTCACTGCTTTTCACAGGAAGGGTACATGCTTGTACACGCCTTCCGGAAATGATGCACCTGGCACGGGAACTTTGCGGGGGACAGATTTGCGTAACTCCCAACCACGCAGCTTTTCAGGATCCGGAATCCGGACACTGGCTGGAAAAGTTCTACAATGTCAACGAAAACTGGGTGGCTGACGACCGCAGAAAACTGCTGTCGTTTGCTCGTGATTTGCTAAACTCAGACTACGCCGGGCACAGACTTACTTTCCAGTTGTTTGCTCAGTCACCACCCTTCAATCACCTCAACGCGGTTTACAACAACTTCGATTTCTCAGGGCCGCTGGATTTTGTGCGTAACGCAGCAGGATTGTCGGAAAATGTGATGAAGTGACAGCAAGTAAAATGTTTTAATTCAGACTGATTTTGATATAATCGACACTATCCTAAAGGAGAATGAATGACTCACGAACGAATCAGAAAATTTAACACCAAAGATACCTATCCCGAACAGAATCTGGACAATGACCTTTGTCAGGTTGTACGGGCGGGAAACATGGTTTTTTTACGCGGACAGGTCGGTTCAGATTTTGAGGGAAATATTGTCGGTATCGGCGATCCGGAAGCTCAAACTGATCAGGCAATGAAAAACGTAAAACAGCTGCTTGAAGAAGCTGGAAGCTGTCTTGAGCATGTCTGCAAAATCACAGTCTATCTTACCGACAGGGGTTACCGGGATCAGGTCTATCGTACAATGGGCAAATGGCTCAAAGGAGTGTTTCCCGTTTCTACAGGTGTGGTTGTGTCCGGGCTGGCAAAACCGGAATGGCTGATGGAGATTGACGTGATTGCAGTGATTCCGGAGGAAAAATGACTCTGTCTATTGCCGGACGCTGTCCGGAAACAGGTATGCTCGGCGGAGCAGTTACCTCTTCCAGTATCTGCGTAGCCAGTCGCTGTCTTTTCACTCGTGCCGGAGTGGGAGCCGCGCTCACCCAGAATGTTACAGACCCCAGTCTGGGAGATAAAATGCTAAGTCTGCTGGCATCCGGAATGGATGTCAATGCGTCTGTTTCCAGGGTTGTGTCTGAGGCAAATCATATTGAATGGAGGCAGCTCGTGCTGCTTGATGCCGGGGGCCGTTCCGCAATCCACACCGGAGAAAAAGTATTAGGAAAGCATTCCACTGTGCAAGGCAATCAATGTGCTGCTGCGGCAAATCTTCTGGCAAATGAAAATGTACCACAGGCCATGGTCACGGCTTTTGAACAAAGTTCCGGACACCTCGCACACAGGCTGATCTCTGCTCTGGAGGCAGGAATAAAAGCAGGAGGTGAGGAAGGTCCAGTGTATTCTACCGGAGTTCAGGTTGCCCAAACCGTGTCATGGCCGATAGTTGATCTTCGTGTTGATTGGGATGATGATCCTATTTCCAGGCTTCGTACAATCTGGAATGAATATCAGCCGCAGCTTGAACCTTATCTTACCCGCGCCCTCAACCCTGAAGATGCACCGTCTTACGGAGTTCCGGGGAATCCGTAATTTGGTATTAGGCTGCAAACAACGACTTGAAAACTTAAATCTTGGAGGAAGTATGAGGGCGAATAAAATACCAGATGGCTATCATACGGTAACTCCATATCTGCTGGTCCACGAAGTATCTGCGTTCCTCGAATATCTGGAAAAAGTCTTCAGCACAAAGGAGTTACGGCGAACAACCTTAGCGGAAGGAGTAGTGCATCATGCTCGTATCCGGATTGGTGATTCTGTTTTGATGATTGGAGAAGCTGGAGATCACCAGCCAGCCGTTCCAACAGTTCTTTACATGTATGTTGATGACGTTGATGAGACTTATCAGTTGGCTCTGAAGCATGGTGCAAAATCATTAAGAGAGCCTGCGGAACAGTATTATGGCGAGCGAAATGCTGGGGTGGAGGTTCCGTTTGGAAATCAGTGGTGGTTTGCCGTTCACCTACAAAATGTTTCCTTGGAAGAAATGGAGAAACGGGCGAATGAAAAATTTCATGTGCCCAATACGAAATAGCAAGGATCATGCTTAGCCAAACGCAGATTGGAACCTTTTGGGAGCAGGGCTTCGTGCTTGCGGAAAACGAGGCCACGCCGGAGCAGCTTCAAGCCAATCTGGAACTGCGCCCGCAGTACGAAGAGGATTTGTTCTTTGAGCTTCAGGGACAGGCTACCGCCGGGAAAGTGTAACCCTCACAGAGTTCCTCCATGCCCGCAGACGATCATTACCAAATTCTGTTTGAGCCGGTGAAAATAGGCCCGGTGATGGCTCCGAACCGCTTTTACCAGGTACCGCATTGCAACGGCATGGGCTACCGTGATGTTTCCGGAATGGTGGCCTTGCGGGCCATCAAGGCCGAGGGCGGCTGGGGCGTAGTCAACACTGAGCAGGTTGAAATACACCACACCTCCGAAATTACGCCTTTTATTGAATTGCGGATTTGGGATGACCGGGACCTGCCTGTTCTTTCCAGAATCACAAATGCTGTCCATACATTTGGTTCATTAGCCGGAATCGAACTGGCATACAATGGCATGAACGGGCCAAATATGTATTCCCGTGAGGTTCCGCTCGGACCAAGCGATCTTCCTACGTTAACATACACCAGTGATCCTGTGCAGGCGCGCGCAATGACAAAACGTGATATCGTGGACCTAAGGCGCTGGCATCGCAATGCAGCTCTCCGTGCCAAATCTGCCGGATTTGATATTGTTTATGTTTACGGCGCGCACGGTTTTGGAGCTCCGCAGCATTTTCTTTCGAGACGCTTTAATCATCGCACAGACGAATATGGAGGAAGCCTGAAGAACCGGGGTCGGTTGCTGGTGGAACTAATTGAAGATACAAAGGATGCGGTCGGTGATACATGCGCGGTAGCCTGCCGAATCGGTGTGGATGAGCTGATTGGTACTGATGGCATTCACATTGAGGAAATGCTGGAACTCTTCAGCGATATCGCCGAACTTCCTGACTTGTGGGATTTGACTCTGTGCGACTGGGACATTGATTCACGTACTTCCCGCTTTGGGGAAGAAGGCCACGAGGAACCGTTTGTGACCGGCTTCAAGCCTCTCACAACCAAACCCGTAGTTGGTGTGGGGCGCTTCACCTCACCGGACGCAATGGTTTCGCAAATTCGACGCGGAGTGCTGGATCTGATCGGCGCGGCGCGTCCCTCTATTGCTGATCCGTTTTTGCCCAAAAAAATTGAAGAAGACCGTTTGGAGGACATCCGGGAATGTATCGGCTGCAATATTTGTGTTTCCGGAGACATGACAATGTCACCGATCCGCTGTACCCAGAATCCGACGATGGGAGAAGAATGGAGGCGACGCTGGCATCCTGAAAAAATCCAAAGCAAAGGTCACAGCAAAAGTGTGCTGATTGTAGGTGGAGGACCATCCGGATTGGAATGCACACGTGCGCTGGGGCGACGTGGATACAAAGTTACACTGGCTGAAAAATCGAACGAACTCGGCGGGCGTGTTACACAGGAATCCCAATTGCCCGGCCTTGCTGCCTGGAATCGTGTGAGGGATTATCGTCTGGGGCAAATTCGGCAGATGGACAACGTTGAGACTTATCCTGGAAGTGAAGTCACTGTTGAGGATATTCTGGAATTCGGCAGTGAACACGTTGTACTGGCCACCGGTTCAAAATGGAGGCGTGATGGTGTAAGTCGCCATCATCTGCTTCCACTGACTTTTCCGGAAAAACTTGTTTTTACTCCGGATGATATTTTTGAAGGTCGTGTGCCAAGTGGCAGGGTGGTGGTTTACGATGATGACCATTTTTATCTTGGCGGTGTAGTCGCGGAATATTGCCGGAAAAACGGCTGTGAGGTTACACTTGTCACTCCGGCGGCGGTTGTTTCTTCCTGGACCATGCACACCCTGGAGCAGGAAATAATTCAGGCTGATTTGTTAAAAAAAGGAATCAAAATTATACCGCATCATTTCATCCGACCCGGAAAAGAAACTTATCCGGAAGCTGTTCATATTTATACCGGAGAATCAACTGTTATGAATTGTGATGCTTTGCTGCTGGTAACCGCACGTTTACCCAATGCTTCACTGGAAACTGAACTTGGGATGATGCGTGATTCCTGGGGTGATGCAGGGATCAAGAGTGTTACACGCATTGGTGATGCCCTTGCACCGTCAACCATTGCCGCAGCCGTATATTCCGGACACCGTTACGCACGGGAGCTGGATGAAAAAATTGATCCGGACGCAGTGCCGTTTGATCGTGAGTTGACAAACATTGCTCCGGAACCGGACTGGAACACATTCTGGCAGGAATAATTTACAAAATGGATTATTGAAAAATGTCAATCCCGCATAAATGGGAATCCAGGAAAATAAACAAAAACAATAATTGAGTTAAAATGATCACAATATATTCAGATAAGCATCGACTGCGTAACTCCAAAACTGAACTATACGGCGGCCAGCTTGTACCACCATTTGAAAATCCTTCACGTGCCGATATAGTTTTGGAGAGAGTAAAGAGCGAGAATCTTGGTGAAGTTATCTCTCCCAGGGAATTTGGTATGGAACCGGTTTTGGCGCTGCATGATGCAGGATTTGTTGAATTCCTTCAAGTAGCCTGGGAAGAATGGACCAAGACAGGCTACAAAGGGGAGGCAATGGCCAACTGCTGGCCCGCACGACGAATGTCACAGCGTGTTCCTGATTTTATAGAAGGTAAGATAGGTTACTATTCACTGGCCAATGAAACCTCAATCAGCAAAGGTACATGGGAAGCCGCTGAGGCCAGCAAGGATGTGGCTCTGACAGGAGCAGAATTGATATTGAGTGGAAATGAAAACGGAGTTTTCTCTCTCTGCCGCCCACCAGGCCACCATGCCGCTTTTGATATGTTTGGCGGATATTGTTTTTTGAACAATGCCGCAATTGCCGCACAATGGTTCAGGGACAACGGGATTGACAGAGTTGCAATACTGGACATTGACTTTCATCACGGAAACGGTACACAGGATATTTTCTATCAGCGGGATGATGTTCTTTATCTCTCGCTGCACGGGGATCCACGTGATGCATTTCCCCATTTTTCCGGTTATCAGGAAGAAACAGGTCAAAATACGGGTGAAGGCACCACATACAATTGGCCACTGCCTCCAGGGACACAGTTCAATAAATGGTGTGATTGCCTTAAAGAAAGCCTGGCAAAGATTGATCAGTTTGAGGCTGAGGTGATAATAGTATCTTTAGGTGTGGATACATTTGAGAAGGACCCCATCAGTTTTTTCAAACTCAAATCTGAAGATTTCCTAACCATCGGCAAGTTGATTTCTGATTTGAAACTTACCACACTTTTTGTGATGGAAGGAGGATACGACATCAAGGAATTGGGTGTCAACGCTGTCAATGTCCTGCAGGGTTTCGAGGAATAGAAGTTTCCCTTAACAGGCAGATCTTCTTTCGCTGTTAGTTCAGTTACTATCAATCCATAGTTGCAATAATTCAATAAGTGTATCACGGATGAGAACGGTAAAAGTTGCAGTAACTCAGATGGTGTGTTCTGAAGATCATGCAGAAAACATTGATAAGGCTGAAAATCTTATCCGGCAAGCAGCAGGACAAGGTGCAAATATCATTTTGCTGCAGGAATTGTTTGCAACAAGGTATTTCTGCAAAGAGCAGAGTCCGGAATATTTTGAATGGGCACTTCCTTTTGAAGAACATCCTGTTCTTGAAAGAATGAGCAGTTTAGCGAAGGAATTGAATGTTGTGCTTCCGGTAAGTTTTTTTGAACGATCAGGTAATACATTTTTCAACTCGTTGACCATGATCGATTCTGATGGTCAGCAGCTTGGAGTTTACCGAAAATCTCATATCCCGGATGGACCGGGCTACATGGAAAAATTTTACTTTGCTCCAGGAGACAGCGGATTTCGTGTCTGGGAAACACGTTTTGGAAAAGTCGGTGCCGGGATTTGCTGGGATCAATGGTTTCCGGAAGCAGCACGCGCAATGGCCCTGCAGGGTGCGGAAATCCTTTGTTATCCAACTGCGATCGGTTCAGAGCCTCATAATCCTGAATATGATACCTGTCCGCATTGGACACGAGTAATGCAGGGCCACGCTGCCGCAAACGTCGTGCCTGTAATGGCATCCAATCGTATTGGTCTGGAAATAAGCAGGGCAGGGAATAATGGTCCCAGCTGTGAAGTGACTTTTTACGGGTCGTCTTTTATTGCAGGACCAACTGGGGAATTAATTGAACAAGCCGGGCGTGAAGAAGAACAAATGCTTTTTGCGGAATTTGATCTTGATCATATACAAAAAATGCGTACAGAATGGGGAGTTTTCAGGGACCGCCGTCCTGAGCTTTATCAGACCCTTTTAAGTTTAGACGGGTCCTGATATAAAGGATTAATCGGTAACATCTTGACTTCGAGAATCTACATTATGCTGAGCCAAATACAAATTGATCACTTTTGGGAAAAAGGTTTTGTAATTACCGAAAACGGTGCTACGACGGAGCAGCTTCAAGCTTTGTCAGAGCAGCTTGATAAGTGGATTGAGGAAAGCCGTGATCATGATAAAAACTACGGAACAATGTCTGACGGCAAGGCACGGTTTGATCTGGAGGCCGGGCATTCTGCTGAAAGTCCAAAGCTAAGACGTGTGGCCAATCCTGTTGACATTTCTGATGCATATTACGATGTGCTGATCAATGGAGTAATTCCTGATATGGTGGCTGACTTGATCGGTCCGGATGTCAAGTTTCATCACTGTAAGCTCAACATCAAGCTGCCCGGAATGAAGACACGGGTGGACTTCCACCAGGATCATATTTACGATCCGCACACAAATGATGACATGGTGACGGCACTGCTGTTATTGGACGAAATGTCCGAAGAAAACGGCTGTTTGTGGGTGGTGCCTGGAGCACACCGAGAACGCTACAGTCACTTTCAGGACGGGAAATTCACCGGCAAGGTTGACCCCAGGCTGAACGCTCAACTTGAAGATCGTTCCGTACCGATAACAGGAAAATCCGGAGATGTTTGTCTGATGCATACCTGGATGGTACACGGAGGTCCTCCTAATCTTTCAGACAAACCCCGTCGGATGCTGATCTGCGACTACCCAGCCGCGGATGCCATTCCACTTACTCCCCCGATGGTGCCGTCGATCTACAGCCATCAGGTTATTCGCGGAAAGCCGGCGAAGATAGCCCGGATGATTCAAGCCAATCTGGAACTACGTCCGCAGTACGAAGACGATTCTTTTTTTGAGCTGCAGGGGCAGGCTACTGCGGGGAAGATGTAACTGGTTAAAATGAAGACCTCGTTTTTAATTCCTGCAAAAGCGGGAATGACATCTTTTATACTATTTCATCAATTTTATATGCTTGATAAATGCCTTTGAGTGTCTGCCGTTGCTTTTTCCAGTTTTTTGTACATCCACCTCAATTCCCAGTGCGGAAACAGGAGGCTGTTCCTTACCGAATAATTCCTTGAATTTTTCTTCAAGGTTTATCTCAGTGACAATGGTTTTTGCAGTGCTTCCGTCGCATGGTATGCAGAGATATCTTCCACCTTCCTGCCAGTAGTTTCCATAATATACCTGATCAGGTTTTTCTTTTTCTCCCAAGAAAAAACTTATGAAGTACGGAAGATCCGGAGCAAGGAAAAATCCACTGTCCAATTTTTTGTCACCAAAGAAGATCATAAATGAAATTGCTTCGCGAGTGTTCCTTTTTTTGTCTTTTGGCCCGCTCCAGTCAGCACCTTGTGGATATTGATCCACCCCCCATTCGATGTGTAATTTGGTCACATCCTGTAAATAGTTTCTTTTGTCAAATTCCCGCATCATCACACCAAGCTCATCTTTTGTGGGTTCAACCACAAGTTTTCCGTCTTCGAAACGAAGATTCATATCGTCAATATCTTCACGGAATTCCCAGTTGATTTTTTCAAACCATTCCTTGACATTACCTGATGCAGAAGTGAAATCCAGTTCATAAATTGTTTCCGCGTGGACTGAAAATGAAATAAACAATAAAACGATAATTGCGGTTATTGTTTTATGTATTTCAACTGCGGGGAATCGTTTTTTCTTCATGTTAACTGAAGTACAATGTCCTTGAAAAATTTTTACGCATCCGTTCAAAACCAATTTTTTCCCAATTTGACATCACCATAATTATTTGACCACAAGTTTTCAAGATTATTATTAAGCTTGTTAGCTGTGAAATGTTCATATCTTTCCTTCTTTCAGTAGTCAGGATCAGAAAATGAATTTCTTAAAGTATATAAACTTTTCAGTGAGGCTTAACAATTTGTCAGGTTGAGTACTTTCTAATTTGAACTTATTTTCACTGAGGAATTCTTTGCAGATATAGTGATTATTCTTTTAATTCCGCTTCTAAATCTTTCACTAGTCGAAATCCCTGAACATCCTGCCACCATTCCACATCTGGCGGGTTATCTCCGCGGTTATGAACTCGCAACCCTTTGTGCCAGCTGTACCAATGCCCTCCGCGGGTTACTTTAGTTGTGCCTGTTACTGGCCCTTGCGGATTATGTGTGGGAGAAATCCTGTAATAATCCCATTGATACCAGTCACAGCACCATTCTGCCACGTTTCCTGCCATATCAAATAATCCATATCCATTTGGTGCAAAACTGCCCACAGGCGCTGTACTGTAACTCCATTCATCCTTCCAGTCTATTTCTTCAATTTTTACAGTTTTGTATTCTTCATCTTCTTCCCAGTACCTGTGGAAATTAGCATCATTTTTCGTGATATAATTCCCCCATGGATATCTCTGTCCTTTCAGCCCGCCGCGCGCCGCGTATTCCCACTCAGCTTCAGTCGGCAGGCGTTTCCCTGCCCAACTGGAATAAGCGGAAGCCTGGTGCCAGTCAACATTCACCATCGGATGATTGTCCTCCGGTGAAACAAAATATTCCTGCCATACAGACCAGTCATATTCGTAGCCTGTTTCTTCCAGGAATTTCCTGAATTGACCAACTGTGACTTCGTACTTGTCCATATAGAAACTATCCACTGTCACTGTATGCACAGGGACATTATCATCTCCTGCTTTTCCGTTGGGGTTCCCCATTTGAAATGTGCCGCCGGGGATTAGAATCATTTGGTCATCCTGCTGATCAGCAAACGGGTCTGGTGTAAATTCCCATTTTACAACATCTGGAAGCAACAAACCATGAAGGAATGTTCCTCCATTCCCCCGAATCCAATCTGCCTGGACGTTATACAAAGACTCTCCGTCATAATTTCCCTTCCATTCAATTGTTCCATTGTCATAGTCTGTGTGCATGCGGGATGTGAAGATGACTCGGCCATCATCAACTTTGACATGGTATGGTCCTGACTCCTTTGAAGAATCATTTTCCGTGGTCAGTATTCCAAACTCAAATGTTAATGTTGTGGTGCCTTCAAACAAGCCAAGCCACCCCTCGGCTTTTATTAGTCCATGAAATGATTTTCCTTCCAAAGACAAAACAGCATCTTTATCACCAGCCTGAATCTGTACACTACAGCCGAGTAAAAGCGTCAGCGCTGCAATAGTTTTTTTGAGCTGGAGCAGTTGTTTATTCCAAATTGAAAAACACATAAACTACTTCCGGATGAAGAATAAAGTTTCTCAGTATTTAACCGGATGTGTCCGCGTTCATTCTATTGTGAGGGGGATACTTGTGCATCATTTTTCAAGGAAGATACGGTTTCATTGTCTTCGATTGTTTCTATTTCTTCCATTGGATCCGGGTTGATGAAAAACAGGTGATACCCCGGAAGTGTTTTGGTGGCAACTTCAATTTCCTTTTTGAGCAAGTCACTGGTTATTCTCCGGCGTAAAATGCTTTTTCGTTTTATCGAAAACAATTCCAGCTCAAGATGGCCAAATGTGTTTTTTAATTCAGAAAGCTGCTGATATTCAGCATTATTTTCCAGATAATCTATAATCAGACTTTCTCTTCGGGGGGAATAACCGCTGAACACTATTGTGTATATTTCCCCAATCTCGCCGGCATTCTGATAAAAATGGTTGATATGTTCAGTTGACTGAAGCACATTTTCCAAAGCGGCCTGTTTACCTGCTGTCCCCAGCAGTTTCTGCCATAGTTTTTCTTCCGGATTCATTAGTGTTTTTTCGATTCCCATAACGGATGTTGCCGCAATCTGTTGTCCTGAAACAGTATCAAACACACTGAAACGCACAGTTGATTTGACTTGAAAAAAGGAGCCGTTCAGCATGTGACGTTCTCCGGGAATCATTTCCATGATTACCAGTATTTCCACATTATAATTCAGTGCCAGCGCAGTCAGAATGTCCACAGGCCGCCAGTCTATTATATCCTGATCAAGAGCACGGTAAATCTGCTTCATGGTTTTCTGATTTAACGTCCTGAAACCTTCTTCGGCAAATGTTTTCTGCACCATCGCAATTGTTTCCTGCACAGCTCTGTTTTCACGGGACAATGCCTCAGCAGTTTGGCCATGGTAAATCACCATCAGCATTTTGTAACCCATTCGGTCGTGTATCATTCCCAGCTGCTGTAATTTTTTCAGAATTTTTTCATCATCAACATTTGCCTTGATTTGGATTTCAACGTATTTTTGCTCCAGATCAATGTCCTGATTGACAATTTCGAAATCAATGATGAATTTTTTATTAAAGTTGTAAATCTGTTCCTTAATAACTTGATAATTTTGGTTGATAGTTTTTTTAACCAATAATTTCTCCACACCTTTTTTCACTGAGTTAAGTTGAGCATTTCTAAGCGCCTGTTCTTTTGCCTCGATTTGGTTGTTGTTATATATTTTTGTCAACCCCATGACAAATATTTCCTCTGCCTGTACAGGATAGACAAGCAGTGAGGTTAGAATCACAAAGTTAAACAGTAATTTCATTTGAACACTAGCTTTTGATCTTGTGACATTTGTGCAGTAAAGCTTAAAAAACTTCAGTGTTTGGAATGTAAACCGAAATCAGGTTTCAATCAAGACTAAGGTGTTTTTAAGCTTGCCGGCTGAAGTAAGGCACCATCTGGAGGAGGGAGTTTCGCAGCTGTCTCAACGGTACGTCCAATCAAAGTATCAAATGGGTTGTAATCACCGATTATATGTTGAATATCAATCCATGACTGAGAATATTTTTCATCAGGATTATATGCATTTGCCTGTGCAAAATGGTATGCCGCAAGTTCCAGTTCATTACGTAAATGATATACTGCGCCGATATTAAAATGAGCAGCAGCTAAATTCAAACGGTCTATTTGTTGAGTACTGCGCGAGTGTGCTTTAATAATTTGCGAATATCGTTCAAAATCCTGGTTTGAAATCAGTCCCATCAGCACAACATCAATCTCCTCTGATGAAAAAGTTTTTCCATGAATTTCCAGCAAAGGCCGTAAGGTGCTATCCGGCAAATTGGCTTTTTTGAGTCGTGTATAGACATTGTCTGTGAAAATAAAACTCTCTGATTCAGGATAAGTTCTAGGTTCAAACAGCACATAGTTCCAGCCTTTCAGCGCCAGGTCATACCTGCCGCCTGTGGCATAATGATTGGAGCGCATAATTTGTGGATGCCCAAAATCCAAAAATCCCATTGTCCATGGTACAGGCTGACTTCCTTTTTCTAAAACAACAATTCTCTCAGTCGGTTCAGGATTGATCCTGTATAAAAATTTCTGGATAAGCAGTTGTGCGAGACGCACCATTTCGTCAATTGTTTCCGGAATCAGCATTATGCTTTCTTCACCAACATAGCTCTGTTTTAAACTGGCATTTTCCTCATTGATGTAAAGAGTTTTATCTCCTGCAATATTTGTAATTTTAAAGGCTATTCCCAAATCCAGCGTACGATGAATTGAGCGTTCAGTGTAAGGTTTTTCCACAAACTCAAAGGTGCGGGAGATAACATTAAGTCCGGTAGGATTCTCCTTCAACACCTCTTTCTCTACCAAACTGATATGGGTCTGCTGCTGCACTTCTTCCTCATCTTTGACAGAATAACGCAGTACTTCGGCGCTGATCAGCGCGGCTTCTTTTTTTTCGTTATCCGGAAAGACCGCCAGGTATTTAATCTCAGGCAGTTGATTGATTTCATGTATCAAGATTGTGCCGAACAACACTGACTGCTCACCTTTGAAATTTTTTATATATAGTTCATTGATGCCGGAAAGCGCTTTTGGTGAAGGGGGAATTTTATGCTGAATCTCAGTTACAGAGCATCCGGACTGAAACAGCAGTAATGATAAAATCAGCGGAAGAAGAAAGAGTCGGAGAATATTAATTCTGAATACAGAGTTCGGAAACCTCATATTATTCAGAGCTAATATCGTTGACAGTGTTTTGAAGATTTTTGTTCTGATCAATGGTCCATGTATCCAGCGCCGCGTCATCGTCAAGGTTGCCCCTGGCAGTGGCGGTGAATGAAGAACTGTCACCGCTGATTGTGAAGTTGTAGCGCGCACTTTCTCCGCTTTCCAGTTCAACATCAAGTTTGCTGAGTGAATCTGCGTAAGTCTGATTGGTTGCAAAATAGATTTTCTGTGCAGTATAAATGGCGCTGAGGCTGACTTTTGCTTCAGTCTGTTTTGAGCGTTGAAGGTAGCCTTCCAGGCTGGGGTAGGCGAGTGTTGCCAGGATTCCGATGATCACAACAACAATCATCACTTCCAGCAGGCTGAATCCACGGCTCAATCTGCTCGCTGTGGATCTCATGTAAAATGTGACGCCATCTATCATCGCCTTACTTCAAAATATTAATGCGGGAGACAGAACTAATGGTCAGGCTATTGTTTCCAAATAAATATGTCGAGCTTTTTTGATAAAGCCTACAGCAGAGCCTGAATGGACGACGAGGCAAGCTCAATAATCTTGTCCGGAAAAACTCCAAGATAGAGCACCGCCACAGCTGTTCCAATCAGTCCGGTTAAGGCAAATCCGGACGATCTACCGGACAAGTCGGCGCCTTCCGGAAGCGCTCCCTCACGCATGTACATGAACATTACAACCCGCAGATAGTAATATGCTGAAAGCGCGCTGTTGAGTATTCCGATTACAGTCAGCCAGACCCATCCTTCATCTAATGCAGCGCTGAAAATTTGAAGTTTGCCGATGAATCCCCCTGTCAGAGGCAGGCCGATCAATGAAAACATAAACAAAGTCATCAGCAGTGCCAGAAACGGATTACGCTTACCGTAGCCTGCGAGATCATCGTAGTTTTGGGGAACACTCCCGGAATCACGTATGGTTAAAATACCAAATGCCCCGGTACCCATCACCGCGTAGGCACATGAATAAAAAATAACTCCGCTGATGGCTGAAGCGCTGCCAACCACCACCGCCACCAGCACATAGCCGGCATGTGCGATTGAGGAAAAAGCCAGCATGCGTTTTACTTCACTTTGACGCAGCGCCATTAAATTGCCGACAGTCATTGTCAGTACTGCCAGTATCCACAAAAGATTTTCCCAGTTTGCATCATCTAGCGGAATTCCGGTCAGCAAAACGCGCACAAAAACAGCAAAACCTGCGGCTTTTGCTGCGGCGGAAAGGAAACCTGTCACCGGGGTCGGGGCACCGGTGTAAACATCAGGAGTCCACATGTGAAAGGGAACAATGGCAATTTTAAAACTCATTGCAATAACAACCAAAGCCAGACCGACAATTACAAGCGGATTATCCGCGCCTTTTTGCTGAACTTCAGAAATTATGTCTGGCAGCAGCGTACTTCCTGTCGCGCCATAAAGCATGGAAATTCCGTAAAGCAGAAATCCGGTGGAAAACGCGCCCAACAGCAGATATTTGAGTGCGGCTTCATTGGACAGGGCGACCTTGCGTTTAATGCCGACCAGGATGTAGCTGGAGATTGACATTATTTCCAGACCGATGAAGATCACAAGCAGGTCAAGTCCGGAAGTCATGAACATCATTCCGGAAACAGCAGTCAGCAGCAGTACGTAATATTCCCCAAAATTCATCTCATTTTCGGCAATGTAGTGTCGCGAAAGAAACACTGTCACGATCGCCACACTCATGTAAATCAACTCAAACAGCACCGAAAAATCATCTGCCACAACCGTTCCGTAAAATCCGGTAATTTCCCTGCCATGCAGCTGTACTTCGGAAATAATTGCCAGCAGCAAGCCGATGATGGTGGTTATTGCTAAAGTGAAGGCTCGTTCTTTATGCGGCGCGAACAAATCAACCAGCAGAACTGTACAGGCCGTCAGTAGCACAATGATTTCGGGAATTATTGGAACTAAATCAGCTAATGTTATGAATTCTAATGGAGTCATTCAGTTATGATTTATTCGTTAATTAGTTCATTGTCGGAAAATTATACTGTGCTCCGGATTTGATTCCGGCAGGCCAACGCGAAGTAATTGCCTTGAGCCGCGTATAAAAGTGAATTGTTTCCGGACCATAAATATGGTGAGTACCAAAAAGTGACTGCTTCCACCCGCCAAAACTGTGGTAACCGACAGGCACAGGAATCGGTACGTTTATTCCCACCATGCCTACCTCAATTCGGCTGGCAAAATCTCTTGCGGCGTCACCGTCACGAGTGAAAATAGCTACGCCGTTTCCGTGCGGGTTGCCGTGAATCAGGTTTATCGCGTCTTCATAATCTTCAGCGCGAACAGTGGAAAGCACCGGCCCAAAAATTTCTTCTTTATAAATATCCATTTCAGGTGTTACCTGATCAAACAGCGAACCCCCAATGAAAAATCCTTTTTCGTAACCGGGAACTGTCAATTCTCGGCCATCTACCAAAAGGTCAGCGCCCTGGTCCACACCGCTTTGCAGCAATGAAGTGATTCTTTCCAGACTTTGTTTTGTTATGACTGGTCCCATTGCCGCTTTGCTGTCATCCGGAGGACCGACAGGCAGTTCTTCAACCAAAGGAACCATGCGATCCATCAGGTTTTCCGCGACATTATTCCCAACCGGAACAGGAACAGAAACCGCCATGCAGCGCTCCCCGGCGGAGCCGTATCCGGCACCCATCAGCGCGTCCACTACCTGGTCCATGTTTGCGTCCGGCATGATCACCATGTGGTTTTTTGCTCCGCCCAGTGCCTGAACCCGTTTGCCGCTGCTTGCTCCTCGGGAGTAAATGTATTTTGCTACAGGAGTTGAGCCTACAAAACTTACTGCCGCAATGTCCGGATGATCCAGTATGGCATCAACAACAACTTTGTCACCCTGCACTACGTTAAATACTCCGTCAGGCAAACCTGCTTCCTTGAACAAATCCGCAATTATGAGTGACACACTGGGGTCTCTTTCGGATGGTTTGAGGATAAACGCGTTTCCGCAGGCAATCGCGTTAGGAAACATCCACATCGGTACCATTGCCGGAAAATTGAAAGGCGTAATCCCGGCAACTACACCTAGCGCCTGTGGAAAGGAATACATATCTATCGACCTTGCAACCTGTTCACTGAAAGTTCCTTTCAACAGGTGTGGAATTCCGCATGAAAAATCAACTGCTTCCAGTCCCCTTGTTACCTCCCCCAGGGCGTCTTCATGTGTTTTGCCATGCTCGCTGCTGATGGTGCGTGCGATTTTGTCGGCGTTTTCCTCAAGAAGACGTTTGAAGCGAAACATGACCTGCGCCCTCATCCCCACAGGAGTTTGTGCCCATTCGCTGGCAGCTGCTTTAGCCACTTCAACAACTTCATCAAGATCTTCAGAACTTGACAGTATAACCTGTCCGGAAACATCACCGGTAGAAGGATTAAAAACATCCTGGAGTGTCCCGACATTCTGGTTTGATCGAGAGCCTCCTACATAGTTCCCGATTATGTTACTCATATATTCTCCTGTATTTATTGTCTGATAAATGCTATTGTTAAACGCACTAATTCTAGGAGAGAAAGTCTGGCGAATCAAGTTTTTTTGCTTTTGATCACAAATGATTCCTGCATAAATCTCCGTTATGACAGATCAATAAATTACATGCATCATGATGTCATGTTCGCGGACAGATTGTTTATAAAATATTTTTTTCATCACAGATATACATGACTGAAAATAACAAAACCACTGAAAGCCTTCTCAAGACTTCTCTGCATTCCTGGCACACAAGAAATGGAGGAAAGATGGTTAATTTTGGAGGCTGGGATATGCCCCTGCAATATGGGACCGGAATTTTAAAAGAACATCTAGGCACACGTCGTTATGGCGGTTTATTCGACGTGAGTCACATGGGACGTTTCCGGATTCAGGGTAAGGACAAAATCCCTTTTCTTCAGCATGTACTTACCAACAATGCTGAGTCGCTGGAACCCTGGCAGGCACAGTACACCCTGATTCCCAACAGTAACGGAGGGTTATATGATGACGCCTACCTCTATCGTCCTGGAGATGAGTATTTTCTGGTAGTTAACGCTTCAAACAGGGAGAAGGACTGGGATCATTTGCTGCAGCAGGCAAATGACTTCGAAGTTTCAATGAAAGATGAAACTTCACAGATTTCGATGATTGCCTTTCAGGGACCTCTTTCCGGAAGGATTCTGGCCAGGCTGATTGAAGACGGAACTATGCCGGAAACATTTCGCAATAGTCTCTCCGAGGTCACACTCCTGGGAACCAGGGTCATTGTAGCCAGAACAGGTTACACCGGTGAACCGCTCGGTTTCGAACTCTTCATTCCATCTGAAAAGGCAGAGGAGGTTTGGGAGCATATTTATCAAGCAGGAAGTGAAGAAGGTTTGGTTGCAGCCGGACTTGGTGCGAGGGATACACTACGTCTGGAAGCAGGCATGCCGCTTTACGGACATGAGTTTGGCAATGATCCGGAAGGCAGAGAAATACCTGCCTTTGCTTTCCCCCTTACGTCAGTGGCGGTTAGTTTTTCACGGCGGAAAGGTGACTTTGTTGGTCGTGAAGCTCTGCGTGCTCAGTTTGAAGAAATCCGTAAACTTCGTACAGGACAGTATGAGACCTCTGAAATCCTGCCCAGACGAATCTTGCCGATGGCACTAACAGACAAAGGCATAGCTCGTCAGGGCGATCCGGTCTTTCTGAACGGTACTAATGTCGGCATGATTACAAGTGGAACCATGGTGCCTTATTGGAAATTCGGAGGAGAGGGTGCCACAATGAATATCACTGACGAAAATGACCGCAGGGCGCTGGCACTGGCATATATTGATGCAGAAATTCAACCCCAGCAGCAGCTTGAAGTCGAGGTACGCGGGCGACGACTTAGCTCACAGCTGGTGCTATGGCACGGCCGATCCGAAGCACCTCCGTATTTTCGTGCAATTCCAATAAGCACTGAAGCTGATACAGCAGAAACTTCTGCAGCCATTACAAGTGAGAAAGTCTCTTTGTTATTGAAAAAGAGCCTGGAAAACCATGAATGGCGTCAGCAGAACTGCGTCAACCTTATCCCCTCTGAAATGACACAGTCCTCTTTGGTCAGGCTTCTGCAGATCACCGATCCATGTGGACGCTACGCGGAACACAAGGAACTGCTTGCTGCATTTGAACAGGAAGTATTCTACTACCAGGGGACAGAATTCATTGAGTGGGTTGAAGAAAGGCTGGTCGATGAAATGTGTCAATTTCTTGGCTGCCCGCTGGTTGAATCCAGGATGATCAGCGGACAGATGGCAAACATGACAGTTTTCAGCGCACTGGTTGATTTTCGAAACCGCACAGAACGCCGCAGTGAACCCGCCCGTATTCCTCTGGTGATGAACAATCACATTGGCAAAGGCGGTCACCTGAGTTCCCAGCCGATGGGGGCCCTGCGTGACTATGTGGCAAAAAATCCGATAACAGAGAAGTATGCGGTGATAAACTTCCCTGTACTCAGGGATGACCCTTATTGCATTGATCTGCAGGAAACAGCTGAACTGCTGGAACGTTATGATCCGGAACTTATTATTCTCGGCAAGAGCATGATTCTGTATCCGGAACCGGTGGAGGCCATCTGTAAGATTCTGGAGTCAAAACTTGTCAGGCCTGTGGTGATGTATGACATGGCACACGTTTTGGGATTGATAGGACCGCACTTTCAGAACCCATTTGCTGAAGGAGTAGATATTGTCACCGGATCAACTCACAAAACCCTGTTCGGCTCACAGCGTGGACTAATCGGGGCGGCGTTTCAAGAAGAAACTCCAGAATACGAACTTTGGCAAACCATTCAGCGGAGAGCATTCCCCGGTGCAGTCAGCAACCATCACCTGGGCACGCTGCTCGGAATGCTGATGGCTTCTCTTGAGATGAATGCCTTTAAGGATTCCTATCAGCCACAGGTGTTGGCAAATGCCAAAGCCTTTGCTAGTGCACTGGCTGATGAAGGAATTAAGGTACAGGGAAATCCTGAGCTTGGCTATACCCAGACTCACCAGGTTGTAGTGGTTGTGGGTTACGCCCAGGGCACGGTCATCGCTGAGGAACTGGAAGCAAGCAACATCATTGTCAACTACCAGGCTATTCCTTCTGATGAAAGTTTTACCTCCAGTTCCGGCCTGCGCATGGGAGTGGCCGAAATGACACGTTTCGGCATGAAGGAGGATGACTTCAGGGAATTTGCCACACTTTTTGCTGAGGCCGTTCACGGAAGGAGTGTGGGTGATGAAGTAGCCCGGTTCCGTAAACGCTTCCTTAATCTGCATTACTGCTTCGATCAGGATTATCCTGAGGATGTTGAAGCACTTAAAAAACTTTTTTGATACATTAAGATTGGTATTAGCTTTCAACAAGACAGCACGGGGTGAACAATTCAACCTTGTTTAAGGCCTTGGTTCTTATTGAAGTATAATTAGTGGATTAGGACCTGAGGGGTGATTACTATGACGGGGCTTTTACTTATCCAACTTTAACAAGCATAAAATAATCAGTATTATTTTATTTCAGCTGATTCCTGAATTGCCTGCTTGAGAACCTCATAATTAAAATCGTCTCTTTTGCATGCATCAAGAATTACCTTCTCCCGCCTGATCATCAGATCAATGGCATTCGGCAAATCCTTTGCGAGCTCCGCAGGAATGACTACGGCGCCATGCCGGTCGGCATGTACTAAGTCATTGTGCTGAACTTTCATGCCGAAAATTTCTACCGGTATTCCTGTTTCCTCTACCCGCACATACGCATGGGCCGGCCCTATTTTTCCTGCCAGCACCTGGAATCCCGGAGCAAGCACATCAAGATCCCGTACCGAGCCGTTGGTCAAAACACCTGCAACTCCCAGCGCGTTATGAATGTTTGTATTCACCTCTCCCCAGAAAGAGCCAAAACCGGGAATATCATCAATATCCTGGATCACACTCACACAGGGGCCTGTTCCGGAGGACACATATTGGTAATAAGCTAAACTTCGTTCACGCTTTGTGTTTGGATCAACTTCAGTGGATAAGCGGATGGTTGCTGTCCTGGCATAACCCACAAGCGGAGGAAGCGACGTGTCAGCGCAGACCAGCTGTTCTGTAGTAAAACCGCTGGTGCGGAAGCTGGAATCAAGCAGTTCCAGTGAATTCACGATTGTCGGCGTGTCGTATTTCCTGAATGTATCAAGCAGGGTTTGAGGGATTTGTTTCAAGGTTACATTTAAAAGTGTTAAAGTAGTTTTACCTGCTGTGATCAGACAGCAGTCCAGCCCCCGTCAACCTTGATGGCTGAGCCGGTCACCATTTTACTCATGTCAGAGGCAAGAAACAGCACTGCGTCTGCCACATCCTCAGTCTGTCCTACATGTCCAAGCGGAATGCGGCTCAGGACATAATCACCGAATTCCTTTTCTGCCAGGAATGGTTTTGTCAGTTCTGTCTCAACAAAGGTCGGGCAGACAGTATTTACCCTTATTCCATTTTCTGCCAGGTCCAGCGCCATGCTTTTGCTGAAGCCTTCCATGGCATGTTTTGAGGCACAATAGACAGTCCTTTTTCGACCTCCAACAATTCCCATCTGGCTGGAAATGTTGATGATTGATCCCTTAATTCCAGACTCAAGCATTCCCTTTGCAACAACCTGTGCCACGAAAAAGGCTGATTTAACATTAAGGTCAATTACCTTATCGAAACTCTCTTCCGTGACATCGCAGAAATGTTCTGGAATATTGCTGCCCGCGTTGTTCACAAGTATGTTGAAAGGGCCATGATTTGATAAATTATAAACTGCTTCCATGGACAGAAGGTCTGCCGCGTAAACCGAGGCTTTTCCTCCGGATTCAATGATTTGATCCAGGACCTTTTCCAGTTGTTCTTCGGAGCGCGCGGTCAGCACAACTTCCGCGCCCACCGAGGCCAGGCATTTAGCACATGCTTTACCTATACCCCTGCCGGCACCGGTAACCAGTGCACGCTGTCCGCTTAAATCAAATTTTTTTTCTTCTGTCACGCAGCTTCTCTGCTGTATCTACGCACCCTGAGATCAGCCTGTTCCTGGTGTCCGGCAAATCCTTCAAGCCTGCATAATCTTGAACAGTATTCTCCTACCTTCACACTGGCTTCGTTGCTGAGGACTTTCTGGTAGGTACAGGTCTTGAGGAATTTTCCAACCCACAGGCCTCCGGTGTAGCGCGCCGCTTTTAAGGTGGGCAGAGTATGGTTTGTGCCGATCACCTTGTCTCCATAGGAAACATTGGTACGAGGCCCAAGGAAAAGCGCGCCGTAGTTTGTCATGTTCTCCAGGAACCAGTCATCCTTTTGGGTCATTACCTGCACATGCTCAAAAGCAAGTTCATCAGCAATCTCCAGCATTTCATCATAAGAATCAGCCACGATTATCTGTCCGTAGTTTTTCCAGGCCGGTTCCGCGGTGTCACTGGTTGAAAGCGTTTTCAGCTGCCTTTCCACCTCCTCAAGAGTGTTCCTGGCAAGATTCATTGAATTTGTTAAAAGGACTGCAGGGGAAGTCGGACCATGCTCTGCCTGTCCCAGCAGGTCTGTGGCACACATTTCTCCATCAACCGTTTCATCCGCAATTACAAGAGTTTCGGTTGGTCCGGCAAAAAGGTCAATACCAACTCGTCCGTACAGCTGCCTCTTGGCTTCTGCCACATAGGCATTTCCCGGTCCAACCAAAATGTCCACGGGTGGAATGGATTCTGTCCCCAATGCCATGGCTGCAACTGCCTGGACACCTCCAATCACGAATATATCGTCTGCCCCTCCAAGATGCTGGGCCGCAACGATAGCATCAGACGGACGTCCTTCATAGGGAGGAGCACAGGTAATGATTTCCTTTACGCCGGCCACCTTTGCTGTTACAACAGACATGTGGGCAGAAGCAACCATCGGGAACTTTCCTCCTGGTACATAACTTCCAACACGGTTGGTGGGGATATTCCTGTGCCCAAGAATCACACCCGGAAGCGTTTCCTCTTCAACGTCTTTCATGGAATCCCGCTGTATCTGGGCGAAGTTCCTGATCTGCTCCTGAGCGAAGCGGATGTCCTCTATTGTCTGTGCATCAAGCCGCTCTATGCAGGACTGTATTTCTTTTTCAGTAAGTCGGAATTCATCAGGAGACCAGTTGTCAAATCGTTTCGAAAGCTCCCTGACTGCTGTGTCCCCACGCTTGTCAATATCTTCAAGCAGTTTTTCTACCGTCTCACGTATTTGTTTCTGGGCTTCGTCCCGTTGTTCTTCTGAAATTGCTTCCTTTATCCAGTTTGCCATAATTCTCCCTATTTTATTGAACGATTTTTGTACTTAATTTATTGTTAACCGGTTTATCGATGTATTAACTCATGGAATAGCTGCTGATTTGCATCCATAGTGAGATCTCATCAATCGCATTATATTCCCTTACAACCAAACCTTCCTGCATTTCAGCATGGGTCATGGCCATGATTACCACTGGAGCACCTGTTGGTTCGCCGAAACTTCCAAATCCGGTATGTTTAGCGGAATAGCTCCAGCGCAAAGCAATTCTGGTATTTTTACCTTCCTCCTCATTGACAATCCAATGATGAACCCTGAAACTTCCTTTTGGGAAAGATTTAGTGTAGCCTGTGAGAAATTCAATAAGCTGATCACGGCCATAAATAACTTTTTCTTCAGGAGCATGAATCTGGCAGGCCCTGTTGTGTGATTTTTCCAGAATGCTGAATTCTGATTGCTCCCATATGGCTTGGTAAGTTTGAGCAAGATTTTTTGCTGCTCCGTTAAGCGGGCCTGAGTCAGGAGGTCCTGTCCAGCGATTAACGTATTCCTCAGCTGTAGGAACTTCACTACCTTTCTCCTTAAGGTTTGAAATCAACTGACGTGCGAATTGATCTGGTTCGAGTCCTATCTGTTTTACAATGGCGGATTGATCTCTAACCATCCACTCATCAATCACTTGGTTTTCCCTGCAGATGCAATCTGCGATGACTCTGTAAGTAACTTTTGAACTGTTTGGAGATCCGTAAAATCCGTCGCCAAGATGTGTTGCAGTACTAAGTATTCTGTGTGAAGAATAAAATGTTCCCGGAAGATCCTCAGATCCTATCACATCTTCTCCCAGCAGCTGCCTGTCAGGAAACATCTTCAGTGTATCCCAGGTGGAACTGATTACATCTTCAACACTGTATGAGACGCTTGTGGGGGTCTTTACAGGAGCCTTTTCACCATAATAATCCCTGATACGTTCCACTCCGCGTTCCTCCCAGATGCGATAAGTAATCTTGAGGATGTAATCCTTTAAATCCTTAAATTCAGTTTCAAACCCTTTCATTACATTACAACACAGGTATTTTTTTCATCCTTTCATCACACCATGATTTAAACCGCCGAATATCTGACACTCGAAGAACATTATTTCGAGACCACATTACCGGAATGATTATTTGCCTGAAGTCCTCAAACCATTGAGTAGTCAACAAGTTCTTTATGAAAATTCAAAAATTTACATCAAATTATTAATAAACATGATGTTCAGCACTTTATGAAATCAGGATGGAATAGAATTAATGCAATTCATAAAATGCAAATTCGTTGGGCTCTGATGCTTCAGGAAAAACGATTATAAGGCTTGTGATGAGTTCTTGTTTGTTTGATTAAGGTTATATTCGAGACAACTGGATCCCACATGAAATTTTACTAATTCCTGAACAAACCACGCATTTTGATGGTTAATTTTTTTAAAGTAAAATTTCTATATCTACTGCTTCGAAAACATCGTAATCTAGTTGTTTTAGCATATCAATTAGATCAACAAATACCCAATTTTCTACAAGAACGTCTCCTTCTCTTCTCCACCAATCAGAAACACGACAAGTAAATTGTTGTCCCTTAGCTTTAATTCCTAGCCAATCCTGACATAAATGCCCACCATGTGAGGGCCAACCACCTGAAGCAACGAAATTTCCTTCAGCAAATCTCGCAAAATGGCCTTTAACAGCTAAATCAAGCTTTGATCCTTTTTCACAAGTCATGGTTGTAGAAGATTTACGATAGGGATCAAAAACACTTTCATAGGGTAATTGAAAACGAGCAAAACCATCTACACCTATATAACTTCCATAGCCTGATGGACCATACCACATCATATTTGGGTGCCAATATTTTCTCCAATATTGTTCTTTGGTATGAAGATTTCTAAGCATTTCTTCAACCATCACAAGGCTGGTTTTAGTTTCTTCTGAATTTTGCGCTTCTAATATAATCCCATCTGAAGTTATTGGACCAGGAATAAATCTTTCATCCCCCAAACTTTTTGTAAGCAATGGCCATTTTCCAATTTGGCGCAATAGATCAATAAAATCTAAAAAAATATATGTTTCGATAGCCTGGCCATTTTGCATTCTGTGAAACTCGCCATATCGTAAATACGTCAACTTTTTATTTGCTGGAATTCCCATCCAATCCTTTGCAAATGTTCCAACATAGTGACCAGAGCCTGTCACCCATTCTTGATTATTGGAAATTCCAGCAAAAATAATATCAGTTCGTCTATATAAGTTTGGAAATGCAGATAACATTGGGCTAAAAATTTTTTTTAAGAGTCCTTTTCCTCCTGTGATTTCGTTAATGGGAGCAACAACGTTAATTTTTGCTTCATTGTTAAAGAATTGATGAACGGCATTACTTAGCCCATCTTCTGTAATATCCAATAGATCATTGGAGAATTTTTTATATATTATTTTGTTTTCTGAAATCATTTCATTCACCCTTTAACTGCACCAGCTGTCAATCCACTTATAATTTGTTTTTGAAAAAACATAACAATCATAAATAAAGGCGCTGTTGCGGAAACCACTGATGCAACTGCCCACATCATATTTCCTTCATGTTGATTAGTGCCTAAATAACTCTGAAGTTTGGGTACCATCGTATGGTTTTCAAAACTAAGCAGCATTGCTGTGACAGTGAAATCGTTGTAGGCAAGCATCAAACTGAATAATCCTGCTGTTATTACCCCAGGCCACATGACAGGCATTATGATATATCTGAATGCTTGAAAATGTGAGCACCCATCTATCATTCCACTTTCATCTAGTTCTTTTGGAACGGTTTTAAAAAAAGAATATAATAGCCATAAAGTGAATGGTTGATTAATCGCAACAAGAACGATAATTGTTGTTGGAAGGATTCCCCAGATATTCAGTTGAAAAAATGGGAATAAATATCCTGAAACAAGTGTAATATGTGGCATAGCACGAAAAACAAGTGCAGTTATTAAAATCCAGAAAGCATATCGATAAGGTGATCGTGAGAGAGCATAGCCGCCGAGAGTACCTAGAAATAAAGAGATCGTAACAACAAAAAAAGTCACAATTACTGTATTTCTTGCGGCATACCAAAATTCTCCTTCAATCCAGGCTTCTTTATAAGCATTCAAAGTGTAACGTCCACCAGTTTCAATAATAGTGTTAAAACCTGAGATTACGTACCACCAATCTGATCTTGAAAAAAAATCCTCACGAACCTTGAATGACCCTAAAAAAGTCCAGATGAAAGGGAAAGCTGCTATTATGAGCCAGGTAATTATAAATATGGTATTTATAATTAATAGTTTTCTGGATTTAATGTCTGCTAAAGTTGCCATGTTTTTTCTTATCTTGTTTCTCCAAACTCACGCCATGTTTTAATTAGTACCGGAGTTAAAAGTATTCCAACCATGATGATAGTTAAAATAGAGGTTGCAGCAGCAGAACCAAAATTCATTACCTCAATATTGCGTAGATCATTATAAATTAGCCATGAAAATGATTGAGCGCTTGCCTCTGCACTAAAACCAAGTATCGGCTCGAAAACTCTGATATTGTCCATCATTGAAATAAGAGCAATAAAAACTGCCACTGGAAGCAAATGCGGAATAACGACATATCGAATTCTTTGAATGCGATCTGCACCATCTATTATCGCTGCTTCTATGGGTTCTTGCGGTACTGTTTGAAGAGCAGCATAAAAAACAATAAAGGCAAAAGGAGCATGGTGCCATATTCCATAAGTTATTAATGTAATCCAGGTAAGTGTGGTTGAAGCTTTTAAGGATAGATAAGGATCATTGAATAAATCCTGAATTGTTGATCCAATAATGCCTTCAGCGTCAATCATCCAGAATAGTACCAGAGAACCCATCAAAGGAGTAACAATCATTGGCAGGATTGTTGCGAAAATAGTCGGCCCTTTTATCTTCAGTGTTAAAGCATTGATGCTCAGTGCTAAAATAAAACCTAAACATATGACAAAAGGTGTAACAAATAACGTATAAGTTAGTGTAAATGTTAATGCCTTATAAAAAGGTAAATTAAAAAAAGTGCTTGAAAACTCCCTAAAATTTTTTGAATTGCTCCAACCTTCATACAATTCTTTAAATGCCAAATGATTTCGATCAATGTAAGTTTCTAAACCGTTAAATCTTCCTAAAGGCTGTTCTTCATTTAAAGCAGCATACGCTTCAATATCCACTCCGACCTCTTTTTTACATCCAAATGGATCACATATCTCAATTTCAATTGTAGGTTTTTGATGTTCAATGAAAAGTGATTGAACAAAAATTGAAACAATTGGGATAGCAATGAATAAAACCATTGCTATGCATGTAGGAAGCATGAACCAAAAAAATGTTTTATGTTTCACCTATGCAGCTTTATGAGAAATTTAAATTTTGAAATTGGTTAAACCCTTAATGACAGCATCGTCACCTTGCAACCTTTGCAGGAGAATGTACAGGAATAATGAAGAGGATACTTGGTAGATGGGTATCTGCCAGGGTATTATAGCACCTGAGTTGTAGTTCAGAAAGAACTGCGTTTCCAGTAATTTTTGATGAAAACTGACATCATGAACTATGTCAGGTCAGAAAAAGTGAATAAAGGTGGGAAAAAATTTTTCCCACCTTTATGAATATATTGATTTAGAGGAAACCTTTTTCCTTAGCTTTACCTATATAAGCAGCTTCAACATCCGCCAGGGCTTGTTGAGCTGATTCTTTGCCTTGAAGGAAATCAACTATTTCAGTTCCAAGTGCTCCATGCATAAGTGACATGTGAGGCAGCATTGGATATGGTTTTGCTCCCATTTTAGCCGCAGCAAGAACTCCAACTGATTTTGGACCAGGTGTAAATCCTTCCACCAGCCAAACTGCCTGATCTGCTGCGTCATTTGCCATTTTCTTGGAAGTTGCAGCATGAACAAGTACTTTAAAACTGTCTTCGGCATCTTTATCTGACCTGTTTGTGGCTAAAGTGAAGCCGTCCCACCATAAAGTCGCAGCAGGAATAGACCCTCCGCCAACAGTTGCCGGTGCTGCTAATTTTGTTGCAGCAGTTATTCCCGGATCACCTTCATCATCAAGCAAAGTACCTGATCTTGAAGCCCATAATGTCATAAGACCAACCTTTCCTGATTCCCACTCAACTTTGATAGCCTCTGAGTCGTGAGTCAGGAAATCAGGGTTGCTGTATCCAGCAAGTTTTTTTAACATCTTAAGTGTTGCAATTCCTTTAGCGTTGTTGATATTTGGCTTTGCAGAACCAGGCTTGAAAAACTCGCCACCATGACCTAAAAACATGTTTACAAATTCTTCTCCTAAATTCCATCCTGCTTTATAAGCTGCAGCATATGGATTTAGCAATTTGCCTGAAGAACGCATTTTTTCTGCTGCTGCTACTACTTCTTCATAGGTTTTAGGTACAGGAATACCAAGTTCATTTAAAATATCTTCACGGTAATATAAATGCTGTGTATTGGCCATAAAAGCAACAGCCATCACTTTACCATCAATGGTAATTAGCTGTGATTTTTGCAAGCCTTTTCCGTGTTTTGCAACCAAGTCATCCATTGGTCTGATTAAACCTTCATTCATTAAAGGTACAATAGAACTGTTTGCACCAATTCTAGCTGAATATTCTGCAGGATTAGCTGATAGAGCTGCCATTGCAAGATTGCTATGTTCAGATGTATGATTCACCTTGAAATCAGCACCCGCTCCTGCACAATCTTTTGCAGTCGCAGTGTATGTCCGTAACGCAGGGAAATCATTAGCTAAGATATTTATTGAACCACTGGTGTTACCACAAGCAGCATAGGTTGTCTGTCCTAATAGAAACATTAATGTTGCTGTTAGGGTTATTTTAGATAGCATTTTCATTATCCATCTCCTTTATTATGGAGGCTTAACTTAATGTCTGTCCCCCAATGATTAATTGATCTGAACTGTTTATTACAAACAATCCCGTTGTATCCAAATTCCCCTTTCATACGAAGGGTACTATCGGGCTGGCCAACATGATATACATACGTATTCAATCAATAAAACATATTTATTGAATAAAATAACAATTTTCGGTATATATATTGGTACAGGATATAATTACATACGTATTCATTCAATGCAAGAATAATTTTAAAAAAAGTAAAATATTCTTATTTGATCATGTATAAGCTTAAGCACCAGCCTATCAAAGAAAGTAATTGTGGATAAACAAAGCAGGCATAAAAAGCTGATTGCCCCATTGAGAGAGGCAATGTATGATTTCAGCGAATCTGGAGTCTTCAAAGAGATGAATAAGCTGTTTGTTCCAAACGCCCAGATGCACCTTTGTCATCCATTGGGATCAAGGCAAGGATCAGAGGCTTTCTACAGTAGGGTATATGCTCCCCTTTTTATGTCAATCCCTGATCTTGAAAGGCGTGATTATATTGTAATCGCAGGACCGACTACCGGAGGGGCAGACTGGGTTGGATGTGCTGGGTATTATACTGGAACATTCTGCAAGTCATGGCTTGATATCCCCCCCACAGGGCATCAGGTTTCCATGAGATTTCATGAGTTTTATCGTTTCGAGGAAGACAAGGTAATAGAAGTCGAGGCGGTTTGGGACATTCCGGAAGTCATGATGCAGTCTCGTGCCTGGCCGATGGCACCAAGTCTAGGACGGGAATGGCATGTACCAGGCCCGGCAACACAGGACGGGATTGTACAGGGACCTTATAAAGAAGCAATAAGCACAGTCACCTGCCGCCATATCACTGAAATGCTGACAGCTTTGAACAGACACCCTTCTCAGGGAGGTCCGGAAGTGATGGAACTGGAAAAATACTGGCATCCCAAAATGAACTGGTATGGTCCTTCAGGCATTGGTACCGGGCGGGGTATTTCAGGCTTCCGAAATTGGCACCAGATTCCTTTTCTGGCTGCAATGCCAGACAGAGGGCAGTATAACGACCAGGTGACCAATCACTTTTTTGGAGATGGAGATTACGCAGGCGGAACAGGCTGGCCTAACATGATGCAGACCTTGTCTGAAAATGGATGGATGGGTATTGCTCCATCCGGAAAAAGAATAACTCTAAGAAGCCTGGATTTCTGGAGGGTTGAAAAAGGCCTGATCAGGGAAAACTGGGTTCTGATTGATCTTCTGGATGTCTTTCAGCAGATTGGGGTTGATATATTTTCACGCATGAGAGAGTTTAACAAATCACGTCATGGTTTTGATCCTGAAACCGGGACTGCACTGAGATAACTGTTTGAGTATGAGTAACAATCAGGAGAACAAAGCACTCCTACTGCAATATTACGAGAATATGGAAGCGGCAAATGCAGCCAGTGTTGAAAAGGTTTTAAGTTATTATACTTCACCAGATTTTCAGTGGTTCGGAGTCTATCCGTTTAACGAGCAGAATGGAGCATCAGCAGTTGCTGAGGCTTTCTGGAGACCTTTTCTGACATCATGGTCACATGTGCAGAGACGTCAGGATATTTTTCTGGCAGGCACCAGCGAGATTGATCATACCGACTGGGTGATAAGCATGGGACACTTCATGGGTTATCTGGAAGCAAGCTGGCTTGGTCTTCCTGCCAGTAATAAAATTGTTTTTCTGCGTTACGCTGATTTCAACTGTATAGAAAAAGGAAGGATTGTTAGGAGCAGTTTTTTCTGTGACCTGATTGGATTGATGCTACAGCTGAATATAAATCCTCTTCCTCTTCAGACTGGCGCATCATTTATCTGTCCGGGTCCCAGGACTCATGATGGATTATTGTTTGAAGCTCAGGATCCAAAAGAATCAGCAAAAACTCTTTTACTTGTTAACAGTATGATAGGAGACCTGGATAATCTGAATAAAAGCGGGGATGACTCTCCTCCTCCTGAATCGCTTGCAGAAACCTGGCATGAAGATATGATCTGGTACGGACCCGCAGGCATAGGGGCTTCATACACAATCAGACGCTACCAGCAACAGCACCAGTATCCCTTCAGAAAAGGACTCAAGGACAAAGTTTTCAATGGTCACATCTGCCGTTTTGCTGAGGGGAATTATGCCGGTTTTTTTGGTTGGCCAAACCTGACTAACACTGCTGTTGGCGGATTCCTTGGATTGCCTGCCAGCGGGGTAGCAGCTGATATGAGGGTTGTTGATATCTACCGCCGACAGGGAGAAAAGCTGGCTGAAAACTGGGTATTGATTGATTTGCCATGGTGGCTGAAACAGCAGGGACTTGATATCTTTGAGCGCATAAAAAAAATCATAATTTCGTGATTCAATATTAAAAGAATCTATTGAATCAATATTCCGAAACTCAATCCACCGCTTTATTTCAAGTTTTTACCAATTTTATTGGTTCCAGTAAAATAGTTGATTATTCTTTGATCCTTTGAAGTTGTAGGTTTAATTCTCTAAAGCCTGTTCGATATCTTCAATTAAGTCCTCTACCGATTCAATTCCAACTGACAGACGCAAAAGCCCATCTACCAAACCTAATTTTTCTCTCCGTTCAGGTGGAATTGCCGCATGGGTCATTGATGCAGGATGTTCAATCAGGCTTTCAACTCCTCCAAGACTAACTGCAAATTGAAACAAATTGCAGCGTTGAAGTATTTCATCTGCTCGCTTAAGACCTCCAGCCACAACTATTGTTATAATTGAGCCGTACCCTGACATCTGGCTCTTTGCTATTTCGTGTCCGGGATGATCTTTGAACCCTGGATAGTTAATAGATTCAATCCCAAGTCGGGATTGGTTTTCGAGTAAAAAGTCTGCAATACGCTCTGCATTATAGAAATGCCTTTCCATCCGTATTGGGAGTGTTTTTAAAGATCTCAGCAATGTTGCACAATCTTTGGGGCTTAAGACTGAACCTAAAGCATTTTGAAGAAATCGGAGTTAATCAACTATTTCATCCGGAGTATTACCTGAAATAGCCGCAACACCGGCTAACAAATCCGAATGACCATTCAGGAATTTGGTGGCTGAATGAACTACAATATCTATCCCATATTCAAGTGGTCTCTGGCAAAATGGCGAGGAAAAAGTATTGTCACAAACGCTGATTACATTGCTAGATTTGGACAAAGCAGCAATTTTTTCCAAATCGACTATTTGCAATAGAGGATTAGATGGTGTTTCAAACCAGAGCATTTTTGTTTCTTCTTTAATTGCATTTCGTACTAAATCCAAATCAGAAAAATCTACAAAACTAATTTGATAACCGCAGGATCTCTTTCTCACGTTTTCAAAGAGGCGATATATTCCACCATAAAGATCATTGTGAACAACAAGATGTGAACCTGCATCAATTAATTCGAGCACAGTGGCAGCTGCTACCATACCGGAAGGGAAGGCAAACGCCGCTTGCGCTCCTTCTAAATCCGCAAGGCATTCCTCCAAGTTCAAACGGGTTGGATTAGCAGTCCTCGAATACATAAATCCCTTATTCCGGCCAATGCCTTCCTGCACAAAAGTTGATGCGGTGTATATTGGCGGAATGACTGCTCCTGTCTGAGGATCTGGAGCCTGCCCAGCATGAATAGCTCTTGTATTAAAATTTCTTTTTTTGGAGGCCATGCTTACTCTTAAAAATCAATATTTGGGTTTGATCTGATGGTCTCAATGGAATGGTTCCTCCTCGCTGTTTCGGCTTCGATGAGCCAGAATGAAGCAGAGCAATGTTGCTCATTTCAATTCACACATCCAAGGAGGAACCATTCCATTGAGATCATCTGATCTAATAAAGGAAAAATTATTCTTCAGATACATTAAAGACATCTCCAACCGACCGTTCAATAAATTATCTAAAGCTATGTAACTTAGATAGAAATCCTTGAAGACCCCCGTATTACCAATTCCCCCATTATTACTTTATGATTAGGAGGTTTTTCTGGTGTATTTATTCGCGAAATTAGGTCTTCAACGGAATCATCAACCATGCTTTGGACTGGCTGACGAACAGTGGTCAGGTTGAAACTCGGCCATGAAGCCATAGGTATATCGTCAAAACCGATAATTGATACATCTTCTGGAACCTTCATGTTCATAGCACTTCTGATGGCATCAAGCGCACCAATTGCCATTATGTCGTTAGCGCAGAATATAGCATCCACTGGATCCGGCCTGTCAACCAGACGGACCGCAGCAGCATAGGCATCATTATAATTGTAATTGCCAACTTCCTTGAGTGCCTTCACACCGTTTTCAACCATAATTTCCATAAACCCTTTTTCTCTGTCAATGCTGGTGGATGTATCCTCATTCCCTGCAAGAAAAGCGGGGCTTTTGTGTCCGGAGTCTATGAACATCTGGCCAACCAATCTCCCTCCTGCAACATTGTCACAACAGAACCAGCTCGCGTTAGAGTCCGGAATATATCTGTTAAATAGTGTTAACGGTGTTCCCCAGCGCTGGCATTCAAATGCCATTGCTGAACTCAAAGTAGCGGCAGTAATTAGAATTCCATCAACCTGATATTCAAGTAATTGTGGCAGGATATCATCCAGATTCTGATCTCTATGAACTGAAAACAGCATCACCTTTTGACCATTCTGCTGAAATTTTCTGCTTAACAGATCAAGCACTTCAGGATAAAAAGGATTTGTGGTGACGTTTGAAATGACGATACCAACAATATTTGATTTTTGAGTTATCAGACTGCGGGCCATGGCATTAGGCTGATAACCGATTTTATTGGCGATACCCAGTATTCTCTCTCTTGTTTTTACTGCAACAGGACTTTCCGGGGAAAATGAGCGTGATACAGTTGACTGGGAAACGCCGGCAAGTTGAGCAACTTCAATAGAAGTGATTTTATCTTTTTTCTTCATGTTTATTCTAAGTGTCTCATCAGAAAAGATGATCCATGAGAAATGTATGTTAACGCATTCGAATGTCATTCACGCTAAGCGGGAATGAAAACTTTTTATTCGTCAATTTAAAATATTTAAAATGCCTGAAATCAAATCGTTAACAAACGTTGGAAAATGATCATAACTTAAGTTTGCATAGGTATGCAAGTTTTCGTATAATGAAAAAAAATAACACATCAAATATTTATAGATAGTGAAAATTACAATAATAAAATCTGCAGATGCAATTGCAACTGATTGATTCACACCATCACCTCTGGGATGTGGAGTCTTTGGAATATGGATGGCTCAGGCAAATAGGCGCTCCCAAACCGTTTGGTGATCCGACACCAATACAAAAGAATTATCTGACAAAAGATTTTCAGCAGGATGTATCTCACGCTGAGGGTTTAGAATTTATCGGGTCAGTTCATGTTCAGGCCGACGGAGCACTGCCTGATCCAGTAACTGAAACCCGCTGGCTGAGTAAACTAAATCAATCAAGAATACCTGCTGCCATTGTCGGTTTTGTTGATCTTTCTCAAGAAGACGCTGAAAATGTGCTGAAAAGGCATCTTTCATTTCCTGAGTTCCGTGGTGTACGACAGATTATCGGAATGCTTGAACAGCGTCCGGATCTATCCTTTACAAAAGAACACCTGCTTAGAAAGCGCAGCTGGCAGGAAAACTTTGCTTTGTTGCAGAAACACCAGCTCAGTTTCGATCTTCAGCTTTATCCGGAACAGATGAAGGAATCAGCAGAATTTCTGGCGAGTTTCCCGGATGTGCCAATAGTGATAGACCATGCTGGAAGTCCGTACGATCAGACTGATTCAGGGCTTAAATTTTGGAGGGAAGGTCTGTCATCACTTGCTGATCTGAAAAATACCTGCATAAAGCTGTCTGGATTTGGAATGTATGACAGGAACTGGTCATCCAAGACATCTCTTGTAATTTTTGAAACAATTCTTGAGTTGTTTGGGGCGCAGCGCATCATGTGGGGCAGCAATTTCCCGGTTGACGGTCTAATGAAAACGTATAAGTTCTGTGTCGAACAGCTGTTAAAATGGATCTCACCACTTCGATCTGAAGACCAGCGTCTTATTGCTTCTGAAACAGCAAAAAAGTTTTATCGCATCACTGAATAAACAGAGCGTTAAACTGTAACAAGCAAAAAACATTTTTTTAATTAAACTGATTATGAAATTAAACAAAGACAGGATCCTGACCACCCATGTGGGAAGTCTTCCCCGCTCTGAGAAGGTGTTCAAACTAATCTTCGCAAAAGAAGCCGGAGAAGAACTGGATAAGAAAGAGTATGACAAAGTAATCGCTGATGCTGTTAAAACAGTTGTGGTAAAACAAGAACAGGCTGGAATTGATGTGGTCAGTGATGGAGAACAAAGCAAGATTAGTTATGCAACCTACATCAAAGACCGCTTGAATGGATTCGAAGGAGATAGTCCCCGACGCACACCAAAAGATCTTGAGGAGTTTCCAGCATTTTCATCCAGGGCTTCAAAATCCGGAGGTGTCCCCACGTACTCCCGTCCGCAGTGTACAGGTCAGGTTTCAGTCAAAGACATGGAGCCACTTGAAATTGATCTGCAAAATTTCCGTGTGGCACTCAAGGAAAGTAGTGCTACTGATGCATTCATGAATGCTGCTTCCCCGGGGGTGATAGCACTGTTCCAGCCTAATCAATATTATACTGATCACAAAAGTTATCTCTACGCCCTGGCCGAAGCAATGAAGGTGGAATATGAAGGTATTGCCAAAGCAGGCTTTCTAATTCAGATTGACAGTCCTGATCTTGCTTTGGGTCGTCACGTAATGTTCAAAGACAAAAGCGATCAGGAATTTATATCTATGATTGAACTGCACATTGAAGCGCTTAATCATGCTTTGGAAAATATTCCTGCGGAACAGATTCGGCTGCATGTCTGCTGGGGTAATTATCAGGGGCCACACCATTGTGATATCGAAATGAAAAAAATACTGCCTTCCGTTCTGAAAGCAAAACCTCAGGCGCTTTCTTTTGAAGGATCAAATCCCCGGCACAGTCATGAGTGGACAGTATTCAGAGATACAGATATTCCGGAGGATAAGATTTTAATTCCGGGAGTGCTGGACTCAACCACCAACTTTGTTGAACATCCTGAACTGGTTGCTGAACGAATTTGCCGATTCGCTGACATCGTTGGACGAGAACGGGTAATTGCAGGCACTGACTGCGGATTTTCAACTTTCGCCGGTTTTGGAACTGTTGACGCGGAGATCACCTACACCAAACTTGAGTCACTTTCAAAAGGTGCTGAATTAGCGTCAGAAAAACTCTGGTAAATAAAAATATTTTTCATAGTTGTAATGTTTTTTCTTTGCAGTCAAATATGAAATATTTACACAAAATCAAAATATAGTTTTTTCCATGGAAGATCGCATTGTCCGTCGTAGTGAAATGGTTCCCTGCCGGAGTGCCTTTATTGATACTTATACCCCGGGCAGCCATCTCAAGGATAATTTCAGCATAATCGGCCCCGGTGTTACGGAGAATCCAGAGCAGGTAATTAATATCAGTGAACCTCATGGGTTCAATTTTGGAGCGGCAGGACAGCCTCCACGAATCAAGAACTCACTGCACAGTCACTTTACTTCGGAAGTATTCTTGATACATGAAGGAACTTTTGAAATCTACTGGGGGCTGAATGGCGAGAATCACAAAATTATCAGCGAGGGTGATGTGGTTTCAATACCTACTCATTGTTTCAGGGGATTTGAAAATGTTGGGGACAAGTATGGGTTCCTGTTCGCAATTCTTGGAGGAGATGATACGGGCGGTGTTGAGTGGGCGCCGCAGGTATTTGAAGCCGCAGAAGAGCATGGCCTGGTTCTGCTAGAGGATTATGGAGTCTGGGATACACAAAAACAGCCCGTTCCGGAAGGATCAAAAAGAATCATGCCAATGAGCTGCAAGCAGGCAGAATCATATGACAATTACACAGCTGATGAAATGGAACAGAGGATTTGCCGTAAAGATTCACTCAATCCTCTTGAAGATCATCCGCTAAAGCATAAGAAATTCGGATGTATTGAGTTTCACAGGCTGATCGGAACAAGTGATGCCATGATTCCCGGAGGAGATGGGTTTGAGTTGCTACTGCATAAGGCAGTTCCTGGAGGTGGATACAATACCCACAGCAGGCTGGAAAAAGAAGTGTTAGTCTCTCACAGTGGCAGCTGGAAGATTAGCTGGAGGGATGAAAATAATAAAGGAAGCTTTGTACTTGAACCAGGGGATCTGGTTTCAATTCCGAATGATATTGAAAAATCAATTGAGCTGGTCGGAAATAAAAATGGATCATTATTCTCCATCATTAACAGTGATAAACCTGCCCTCCCAGTGTTTGGTTATACAGATGGGCGAAGGTAATCATTTTCTTGATTCCAATAATTCCGGACGATCTCGCCTCTTATGCTGGTTTATGCATTGTGAACAAAAGTTGCTGCTGTATCGTTGAAAACAGCATAGTGCAAAGTATTCGTAAGTCTTGAACTTCAAAATAAATTACAACGCGATCACAGTACCATTGTTGATCAGCAAGTCAATTTCCTTGTCGTGGTAACTATATTCACTAAGCACCTCTCTGGTGTGTTCACCCAGCAGTGGGGCACCATGGGTTACTCCTCCGGGGGTCGCTGAAAACTTGACGGGAGCACCAAGTGTCTTTACCAGACCCAGTTTAGTGTGCGGAACCTCTGTTACCATCTCACGGGCAAGTGTCTGGGGATCACGGTGCATTTCTGCTACGTCAAGCACCGGACCGGCGGGTACTCCGGCCGCTTCAAGGCGACTGAGCCATTCATCACTAGTGCGAGTCAGGAAGATTGGTGCCAGCGCACCAGCCAGTTCGAAACGGTGGGTGATGCGGTCATGGTTGTCTTTGAAGCGTGGATCCTCACCCAACTCAGGTGCCGCGATGAGGTCAAGAAGCTTGAGCCAGTTGGCCTGATTGGCAGCGCCAAGTGTGATCCAGCCGTCGGAAGTTTCGAACGCCTCGTAGGGCGCGTTGAGAGGATGTGCTGAGCCCATCGGGCCGGGTGAAGTACCGGAGGCCATTGCAATTGCTGACTGCCAGTAGGTGTGTACGATACCAGCTTCAAAGAGCGAGGTATCTACACGCTGTCCCTTGCCGGTCTTCGCTCTTTCGATGTAGGCGGCAAGCACGCCCATGGCGCCAAGTATGCCTGCAGTAATGTCAGCCATCGGCGCACCGCATTTAATCGGCGGGCGACCTGGAGCCTCGCCGGTGATGCTCATCAGCCCGCTCATACCCTGTGCAATCAGGTCAAATCCTCCGCGCTCGGCGTAGGGTCCGGTACGGCCGAATCCAGAGATCTCGCAGTAGATCAGGCCGGGGTTAGTTTTTTTCAGGCTCTCGTAGCCCAATCCAAGGCGCTCCATCGTGCCCTTGCGGTAGTTCTCTATGACTACATCTGCCTTGGCCAGAAGGCGACTCAAGACCTGTTTACCGTCCTCAGTCTTCAAGTCAACCACTATGCCGCGCTTGTTGCGGTTCATCATCATGAAAGCAGCCGATTCACCATCAATATCAGGCGGAAGGAAGCGGCGTGAATCGTCTCCTGCAGGCGCCTTCTCGAGCTTGATTACGTCTGCGCCCATGTCAGCAAGCATCAGACCGCAGCATGGTCCGGCCATGATATGCGCAAGCTCGATTACCCTGACACCGTCCAGCGGTCCCATCTCAACTCCCCTTAAACTCAGGTGATATTTTGTCGAGGAAGGCCCGGTAGCCGATGCGGAAGTCCTCGCTGTCGTAGCAATCCAGCGCTGCTTCGATCTCTTCTTTACTTAGTGGTGCCGGTTCAGCGAGACGCCTGAGTGCCTGCTTGTGAAATCGTGCGGTAAGCGGAGCGCCTTCAGCGATACGCTGTGCTGTGGCATAACATTCAGCCTCAACTTCGTTGTCGGCAACGACGCGGTTAACCAAGCCCATTCGGAACGCTTCGTCAGCTCCAAAGATTCGCCCTTCAAGCAAAATTTCCAATGTCTTCGAGCGGCCAACCAGTGAGATCAATCCGCGCAGCTCAGTGTAGGCCATTACCAGTCCTAGGCGTTTAATCGGTACACCGAACCTGCTGGATTGACCACAGATGCGCATGTCGCAGAATGCAGCCGCCTCCAGCCCGCCGCCGATGCATATCCCCTTAATCAGAGCCAGTGTCGGGTGTCGGCAATTTCCGAGAGCGTCGATAGTGTTTTCAACTGTTGAGTTGTAAGCTCGCGCCTTGTCACGGTTGGCGCGTTCGGTTTCAAACTCTGAAATATCTGCGCCGGGCGAGAACGCCTTGTCTCCGGCTCCACGCAGCACAATGCAGCGCACATCGTCGTCTGTCTCGAGCTCATCGATTGCATCACCCAGTGCGATCCAGGTTGCCTTGTTGATCGCATTCAACTTTTCCGGCCTATTAAGCACCACAGTGACAATCGGGCCATCACGTTCTATCAGGACAGTTTTAGATATTGCTTCAGTTTCCATAGAATAGATCGACCAGGCTGAGCGCGGTGAACGGAAGGTAGGTCACCATCATAAGAAGAGCAAACAGGAGGCCGATAAAGTAAACGTTAATCTTGCTAACCTCCCAGATGTCAGCCTTGGCAACCGAGCATGCTGTAACCAGAACACTGGCGACCGGCGGTGTCTGCTGGCCGATGCCAAGGTTGAGAGTAACGATAATGCCGAAATGCACTGGATCGACTCCGACCGCGTTGACTACCGGCATGACGATCGGGACGATCAGTATGATTGCCGCAGCAGAGTGTAGGAACAGTCCTGCGATCAGGAAAAAAACATTCAGCAGAGCTAGCACAGCCCACTTGTTGTCAGTAAGTTCGATGATTGCTGCTGCCAGTCTTTGCGGAACCTGTGCTTCGGTTAGATAGGTGCCGACCAGGGCTGAGGCCGATGAAGAGTGCTGCAACAACAGCAAGCCCTGCGCCCTCGGTCGCTGTTACCAGTCCACCGAAGATACCACCCAGGATGATAACCGGCATCAGGAAGGCCCAAGCTGCGTCCTTGAAGGAAACCCACAGGTGGCTCGGGTTGAATGCCTCCTCTACCGGATAATTGAAGCGTCGGGCGAACCAGTAGGCAAGCAGCATCATCAGAAGCCCGCCCAAGACACCGGGGACGATGCCGGCGACGAACAGCTTAACCACAGAGCTTTCGGCCATCACCGCGTAGAGGATCATTGGGATTGAAGGCGGGATGATGACCGCGAGTGTAGCCGATGAAGAGGTAATTGCTGCCGCGAATGGACCTGGATAACCCTTGCGCTTCATTGCTGGGATCAGGATCGATCCGAGTGCTGCTACATCGGCAACAGCTGAACCCGAAATCTCAGCAAAGAACAGTGAGGTTGCTACGTTGACCATGGCAAGACCCCCGCGAATGAAGCCGATCAGTGCTGAAGCGAATGCAATCAGCCTGCGTGAGATACCGGAGGTATTCATGATTGCACCGGCAAAGATGAACAACGGGATGGCTATCAGCGGAAACTTGGTTGCTCCATCGTACATCACCAGTGCCACGTTAGCGAGCATGCTTGTTCCCTGATCGACGAGGATTGCGACGACACCGATTGTACCAAGCGCGATGGCGATCGGCACATTGATCAAAACCAGAACGAACAACAGAACGAAGAACAGAAAGATAGTCATTGCTCGACCTTGGGTGGTGAGTCATCTACGCCGATTTTTTGACCCGCGCGTGCCTCACGAATCAGCTGGGGGAGTACTATCAGCTCTGCAATGATAAACAGGACTGCACCGATCGGCATCACAGATTTGGTCAGCTGGATCGGTACTTCGGGCAGACTGACAAGGTAGTCTCCGGCAAGGGCGTAATGAACCTGAACGCCTGTCCAGGCAACGACTACGAAGAATGCGATTACGATCCCTTCGGCGAGCAGCACCGAAACCAACCGGAACCTTAGCGGTAATTTGTTGACTAAACCCGGAAATCCGATATGGGCACGCTTTAACGCTGCAAGGGCGGCACCGTAATAGGTTAGCCAGACAAGCTGTACTGAAGCGACCTCGTCATACCAGGCAAATGATGAACCCAGCTTACGGTAAATAACAGCAAGCACTACGACAAGGGCGAGGCTGATCAGCAGTGCGATCGTTATTGTCTCAAGCAGTCGTTCGAAAACAGAGCGCAGACGTGACTCGAAGGCCATTTGTTAGGTCTCTGTGAGGAAAGCTGCCCCGCCTCCATGATGGGGGGCGGGGCGTATCTTCGGTTGGATCAACGTTAAGTTGAAGTCAGTCTGCCAGGCTTTGCGCCTTTGCGACCATTCCGGCACCACCGTCCACCGAACCGGCATATTCATCATAGATCGCCTTGCTGGCGGAGATGAACGCGTCCTTATCGGCGCTGTTGACAGCCATACCTCCGGCTTTCAGATTGGCTAAGAGCTCAATCTCAAGCTCGGCGGCCCTTGAATAGACAAACGACTGCATCTCACGTGCAGTTGCCTCAAGTACAGAACGTACATCACCAGGCAGCGTAGCCCACTTCTTGGAGCCGACTGTGACGTATGCCGGCGTATAGACGTGACCGGTCAGTGTCAGATACTTCTGTACCTCGTGAAATTTTGCGCAGTGAATCTGTGCAAATGGATTCTCCTGTCCGTCCATGACTCCCGTCTGCAGTGCAACGAACACCTCAGAGAAAGACATCGGCGTCGGATTAGCGCCGTAGGATTTGAACATCTTGACACGCCATTTACCTTTCGGTGTGCGTAGTTTGATACCCTGCAGGTCTGCAGGCACGTCGATTGGCCGAGTGTTATTGGTAATGTGACGGAAACCGTTCTCCCATACACCTATTATCTTGTAACCCTTTGCGGCAACGAGGCCTGAGAGTTTGGGCCAGAAGATATCATTGATGATACGTGCACCATGGCTTCGGCTTTTAACCATGTAAGGCATCTCAAAAAGTCCAAAGGCGTCAATCACTGAGGACATAACTGTTGAGGGCAGCGAGAAATCCACCGTACCCAGTTTGAGTTTCTGCAACAGTTCTTTGTCCTTGCCCAGCTGGCTTGCACCGAAAACGGTGACTTTTGCTTTGCCGGCCAGGCTTGCGTTTGCGCGGCGCGCAAATTCATCCGCCGAAATGGCGAACAACGAGCCTGGTGCGCCTACGTGTCCAAACTTGAGATTTACAGCTTGGGCTAAGGCCTGGCTCGCCACCAGCACAGTGAGGGCGAACGTGAGAGTGAACATTTTATTAATTATACGATGTTCCATTTGATCTTCTCCTCCTTTTTGCGACGAATAATTCGTCATTGGTTCATACAAAACCTTGCAAGCACCTCTTCAGGGCAAGCCTGTAAAGGCTGCTGACCGGTGCGGTACAGAATTGTACCGATGCAAATTAAACCAGCTCTCTAGTTATGAAACTTGCACTTATACACTACTGTAAAAGTAATGTCAAGCGTAAATGTTGAAAATCTAAAAAAAGATGTATAAGCCAGCACGACAATTGTTCACCTTTGGGGTGATGGAATTGGTAAGAACAAGCACAACTGAAACGTCGGCGGTTACTGGTTTCAATGGCATAAAAGCGGCACAATTTATTATTTAATTAAGGCGGAAAAACTGTAAGTAACTGATTTTAATGGCGCGGGCGGAAGGGCTCGAACCCTCAACCCTCAGATCCGAAGTCTGATGCTCTATCCAATTGAGCTACGCCCGCGACGGGAAAATATGTGGAAGTTATTATTGGTGTTGCTTCGATCCGGAATAACTGGGGCGAGCGAAGGGATTTGAACCCTCGACCACTGGAATCACAATCCAGCGCTCTACCAACTGAGCTACGCCCGCCATGCAATCAGGTTCATTTCCAGATCTTTAATTAGTACTTAATGAGTAATGTCAGGATTTCAGCAGTGTCATGATAGCTGTAAATACGTGAATTTGCAACAAATTAGTTGCTCAGGGCAACACTTCAACAGCCATCGCTGTAGCTTCACCGCCTCCAATGCACAGGCTGGCCACCCCTCGGGTTTTGCCATATTTTTTCAAGGCGGAAATAAGTGTGATCAGTATCCTTGTTCCTGAGGCGCCCACAGGATGTCCAAGCGCGCATGCTCCTCCATGGATGTTTACTTTTTCCGCAGGCAAATCAAGATCCTTCATGGCAGCCATGGTGACGGTGGCAAAAGCTTCGTTGATTTCATAAAGCTCCACGTCCTGAGCATCCCAACCGGTTTTTTCCAGAATTAATTTAATTGCTCCTATCGGGGCAGTGGTGAACCAGTCAGGCGCCTGCGCAAAACTGCTGTGTCCGAGAATGCGTGCCAACGGAGTTAACCCGCGATTTTTGGCGGCAGCTTCACTCATCATCACCAGTGCTGCTGCTCCATCAGAAATTGATGAAGAATTGGCAGCGGTGACTGTGCCGTCTTTTTCGAAGGCAGGCCGAAGCCTTGGAATTTTTTCCAGATTTGCTGTCATCGGCTGCTCATCCTGTTCAACAACTGTTTCTCCTTTACGATCAGTGAAGGAAACCGGAGTGATTTCTTCTTTGAAACTTCCGTCCTCAATAGCTGTTTTGGCTCGTGTCAGGGAGCGGATTGCGAATTCATCCTGTGCTTCACGTGTAAAACCATAAGTTTTGGCTGTTCTTTCCGCGAAAACTCCCATCAGAGTACCTTTTTCGTAAACGTCTTCAAGACCATCCAGGAACATGTGATCACTCATTTCTCCATGTCCAAGTCTTTGTCCGGTACGTGCCTTCTGAAGAATATAAGGAGCATTTGTCATACTTTCCATTCCACCGGCAACCATGATTTCGTTTGTTTCAGCACGCAAAGCATCATGTGCCATCATTGTTGATTTCATACCTGAACCGCACATCTTGTTGACGGTAGTACAGCCTGTGGAATTTGGAATACCTGCTCCAAGTGAAGCCTGCCTTGCCGGAGCCTGTCCCATTCCGGCAGGAAGCACGCAACCCATCAGTACCTCATCAATATCTTTAGCGGTTACTCCGCTGCGTTCCAGAGCAGCACGGATGGCAAAACTTCCCAGCACAGGAGCAGTAACCTCTCTCAAAACTCCCTGAAAACCACCCATGGGAGTACGGGCCATTCCTACAATAACAATTGGATCATATTCATTCATAATTTTTACTTATTACTATTTTAATTTTGGCAATGTAAATAAATGCTATAGTTCAGCATGTTATGCTTTCATTTTGCAAATAAATTATTACACAGGATTTTCCGGAGGACTATCAGGTAAAAACACCTGAAAAGTTGAACCTGCTGAATTACTGGGAGAAAAGCGCAATAATCCTCCAAGCGCCTGAACAAGTCTGTGAGAGATGGACAAACCAAGACCATGCCCTTCTTTTTTAGTGGTGAAAAGCGGCTTGAATAACTGATCGCGTATCTCAGTTGGGATTCCATTACCTTCATCTTCAATTGCTATCAAAGTATAATTCAGCTCCGGATCAAGATTAGTTCCCGCAAGCTCCCATCTCCCACAGAATCTGGTAGAGACTGTGACAGAAGTATCTGCCGGTGATGCCTCAACCGCGTTCCGGATCAGATTTAAAAATACCTGATGCAGTTTATCTCGGTCAGACTGAATTTCAGGAAGTGATGTGTCAAAACTTCGCTTAAATCTGATTCCGTCCGCAGTGTTGTTTTCAAAACGAATTACGGTATTTAACAGCTCATGAATGTTAAATGCACTTGTCTCTAATGGTATCGGATGAGAGTGAAACAGCAGCTGTTTCAATAAACGCTCTACCCTATCTAGTTCTTCCAGCATCATGCTGATGGAACCGTTTTTGAACTTTGTGTTTTGCAGGTCACGCTGCAGCAGCTGGAGCATGCCTTTGACACCACTGAGCGGATTCTGAATTTCATGTGCCAGTGTCCCGGCAAGCTTCCCAATTGAACTGGCCAACTGCTCTTCAAGTTCTCTTGCCTGAGACTCCTGGATAGTTGTGCTTTCCAGCAGCGTGATTACGGCTTGTTCAATCCTGCCTGATTTGAGACGAACAGGAGCAATTACAATTTCTGCCCCACGCTCCCGCAGTGGTGGTGTCTGCAGCACATATCCTCCAAGACGGCAAACCTTTCCGGAATCCAGAACTTCCCTTATTTTGTGCTGAATCATCACATCTGCCTGAAACAGTTCATTGTTTTTTCTGCCGATCAGACGATCCGTGTCTCGCTGCCAGAACTGGGAAGCAGAATCATTACAATAGACTATCAGCCCTTTCTGGTCAATTGCCAGCACCGCCTGCTGCAAATGATCAGTCATATTTGCTATGTGGTCATTTGAGAGCATCAACTGAATATATTTTATGTCAATAAAGATTCTGAAATTCCAAACATACAATTTATGTTGAACCAACCTCAAGGACAAGTCATTTAGCTTGAAGGCAGTTTTGGAGAAGTTGAATTGTGCAGGTTTGTGTATTAAAATTCAGGAACATTCAAACAGGAATATCTGGTAATGACAAAAACAGAAAATACAGGACCGGTTTACATTCCAAAACAGTCCGAACTGCTCCAGGATGACCCGGGAAAAATGGCAGGAAATAATTCAACTGCGGAAATTTTCCATCAAGGTAAAAACAGACTGACAATGATTGAGGCCTCGGCTGGAACGGGTAAAACTTTTGCTTTGGTGGAATTGGTTTTGGAATTGATGTTTACGCAAAATATACCGCTCAATAGTATTGTGCTTGTAACATTCACAGACAAAGCCACCTCGGAACTGAGACTGCGTCTTCGCGCTAAACTCCGGGAAATATCAAATGCCTGTGAAAATAATAACAATAAGTTTCTGACTGTTCCGAAAGGAGCATATTGGGAAATAAATAAAGTCCGTAAGGATCAAATCAAAGCCGCACTGCTGGATTTTGACTCAGTCCCGATTTACACAATTCATGGATTCTGCAAACGGATTCTGCAGGAATTTGCTTTTGAAAACCGACAGCTGTTTGAACAGCAGCTGATTGATATTAACCATCTTTTCCCGGAAGTGTTTCGAAGATATCTGCGTAGAGATTTGCTTTCTAACAACACTCCGGTTTCTCAGCTTTTTGCCATTTATGTGAAACATACAGAAGGCTCGCTGGAGACTCTTGAAAATGAAATAAAAAATCTGCTTGCCAAAAGAGGAACATTCGTTCCAAACTTCCCTTCATTTGACATTTTTCTGAATGAATTTTCGGAGCGCTGGAAAGTGTTAGTTGAGCGTGATTTAAGCCTGCGAGAAACAAATTCTACAGAACATCCAATCCTTGCCGCATTCAGTGCAACAGCCCTGAATGGAACGGGGAAAAATAATGTCATGCTTAACCTTAAGCTGCTTCTGGAAACACTGAGTGATGCACATTCAGGGAGATCCCTGAATGATCTTTTGCCTGTAATTTTCAATATTGAACTGCACAGGGTAAGTGCTCCAAAATGCAGAAAAAATTTGAGGAACGAAGAAAAGTGGCTCAGTCCGCAAAATTTTCCACAGGCTGAACGTGATTGGATTGAGGCGGTGTCCGATTGTGAGAGGCTGCTGCAGCATCACAATCTAATCGGTGATGGAAAGAAAATATTAAGAGCATGGGTTACACAGCAGGTTCTTGGAGATATACGATTTGAATTGCAGAATACAAAAATGGAGCAGGGGATGTACGACTATGATGACCTGCTGCGACTGGTTGAGGAACAGGTTAAGCACAGTGGCAGGGACAGAAATGTGCCGACTGTACTAACGAAGGTTGTTCGTGAAAAATACACATGCGCTGTTGTGGACGAATTCCAGGACACAGACCATCGGCAATGGAATATTTTCCGGAATATATTTTTGGAAAGTACGGAGCACCGTTTAATAGTGATCGGTGATCCAAAACAGGCCATTTATTCTTTCCGTGGAGCAGACATTTTTACTTATATGCACGCCAGAACATTATTTGAAATGAACAGCGCACGTCTGCCGTTTTCATTGAAAAAAAATTTCCGTTCCACAGAAATATTGCTGTGCGGACTGAATCATATTTTTGAAAGTAATTACTGGCTACCTGAAAAGAAAGGGATTGTTTATCGGCAGGTGGGTTGCGGCAAGCCTGAACTGGAATTTATCGACAAGTCAACCGAACGAAGCGGGGTTCATTTGCTTGAGCTGCTTCCACAGTTTACTGTATCAGGAAAAAAAATTGCCGATCAAAGAAGTCTGAAAAATCCGGAATTGTCTGCTGAATTGCTGAATGCATTATCTTCTTTGAATGGTCAAATATTTTATGGCAAAGAAGATTTAATACAGGCAGTGGAGTCACGGTATAACAATAAAATATCCAAATCTGATCAAAATGCGGTGTTTAAACTGTTCCTTGAGGATAACGCGGAAAAGGCCACTTCAAGATTTGCAGAGGCCATCGCGCAGGAAATTAAAACGCTTTTGAGAAAGGGGCACCCTGGTTCAGAGCGGCCGATATGGAAAAATGAAAAAGGGGAACATCCTCTGCGTGAGCAGGACATTTGCGTGCTTTTCCGTAAAAGCAGCGAAGGTGAAAAGATCGGCCAGGCATTGCGCGGCTTAGGAATTGACTTTGCCTTTTATAAACAAAAGGGGTTATTGTCCGGACGAGAAGCACATGATATTTATTACCTGCTGGAAGCAATAGCAAATCCTCATGATCATTCACGAATTGCAAAAGTCTGGCTGACTCGTTTTTTCGGGGCAAATATACAGGATCTTGTTGGAACAACAATTATTGATTCTGATTTCTCGAATATGCTGCATGAATGGAATATTCTTGCCGAAGCCAGACGCTTCAGGAAACTGTTTGATCAGATTCTGCTTAAAACCAGACTGTTTGAGCGGGAATTGTTTTTGTCCGGAGACGAGAGAAGCGTGTCAAATTACGCGCATTTGTTTGAGGTGCTGATCAGGCAGGTGATGGAGAGACATCTTGATTTAAATGAATTGAGTTTGTTGTTAAAGCGTTTTATCGACGGTGAAGAGGATGCTGGAGAAAATGAAAATTTGCTGCGCCTTGAAAGTGAACGAAACGCGGTTCAGTTGATGACAATACATGCCTCCAAAGGTCTGGAATTTCCGGTGGTTTTTTTATTTGGAGGACTTACAGCAAATAAAAAGGACACTGTTCACTTTTATCATGATGCAGACGAAAAACCTGTAATTGATTTCCTCAGCAAAAATGTTCCTAAGGAATTCAGCTGGCAGGAGGAGGCAGAAAAGCAGCGTCTGCTCTATGTTGCAATGACTCGGGCCTGCGCGCGTCTTTATTTACCCTATGTGGGTTTTATTGAAGGAAATGCCGGACAACACGTTTGTAAGGTCAATGGTGATTATGGGGTTATTAATGAGAGGTTGACAACGCTTGATTCCGGCTCTGCATCCGTTAGGGACAAACCGGCATTCAGTCACAGTTATTGCGGAAAGCCTGTGGAGGATTTGGACCAAACTTTGAAAATTGAAGAACAGCAGAATCTGGTTAATTGGAAAGTTTCAGGACTGCCGGAAACTCCGGATTTATTGGGTGAAACAACAAATGCGGAGGAATCTTTCAGGATGCTTCGACACAATAAAAAGGGTTTTGTGGTTAGTTCCTTCAGTCGGTTGAGCAGCAGGAAAGAAGAACGGCATACAACGGAAACGGAGCAAGGTGTGACTGGTGTTTTGCCTGTGGAAATCCGTACCGAAAATCAGCTGAAAGCACACAGGGAAGTTGATGAAACTATCGATCAGGAAATTGATTCGGCAAATGATTATTCAGGCTCCTCAAACGATGGAGTAAAAAAGGGAGAAACAAAAAATGAAATTCTGCCAGGTGGTATTCAAACCGGCAACATGCTGCATGAATTGCTGGAGCATATTGATTTTAATATTATTCTTGCGAGCAGGTCTGCACAGGACTGGCTGGGGCAGGCACAAGTCCGTGAGCTGATTGACTCAATCCGGGAGCGTTATCAGCTTTCTGCTGAAACTGTGCCGACCATCGCAGAGATAATCTGGAGCACTTTGCGTACTCCGGTCAGGCTGGGAAGTGGTCCGGACGCAACAAAAGTGGAACTTGCTTCCTGTGAACCTTATTTACGTGAAACTGATTTTTATTTTCCAATTCCTGGAAAAGGTACAGTAAAAAACAAAGATACTGACACCCTGAATAATCAGTCTGTAATGAAGCTTGAGGGATGGAATGTTGAAAAGGGATTCCTGCGCGGTTCAATAGACTTTGTGTTCGAACATGATGGCAAGATTTATTTGATAGACTGGAAAAGCAATTTATTGACAGGTTATAATCCGGAATCATTAGAAAAGGAGGTGATGGAACACTATCTGCTGCAGCTGCAGATTTACACATTGGCGATTTCTTACTGGTTTAAGCTTGACGGAAGAGAAAAATATGAAAACAGGTTCGGCGGTGTATTTTATATTTTTCTGCGTGGAATGCCCAACAACGAAGGTGCATATTTTACGCGCCCGGGATGGAATGACCTGCTTGATTATGAAAAACGTCTTAGTCTGGAAAATTATTGAATGAAGAATCAGTGAAAGGGAGATTGCGGTACAGTCAAAAGCTCACTTTTTTGTTTAATGTTGTAACTGCTTCACAAGATCCTGTTTGAGAAGATGTTTTATTGTTCTGTAAGTTTTGAAATCTTTGCTTGCCAGTTCCTGAGCAACCTCCAATGCTCTTGGCATCAGTTTTTCAGGAAGATGTGACTCATCCATCATCCCCAGTTTTTGTGCCTCCTCTCCTCCGATTTTTCTTCCTGTAAGCAGAAGTTCACGCACTGCCTGTTTGTTGGGGAATAAATCAGCCATCAGGTAAAGTATTGGAGACGGTGGAATTTTTACATCAATTTCTGTAAATGCAAACCAGCCTCTGTCTGCCCTCATCATTCGGAAATCCATCACCGAGGCCAGAAAAGCGCCTCCTGCAATGCAATGTCCGGTGACACAGGCAATGGTTGGAAGCGCAAGCAAAGCCCAGCGTCCGAATACTTCTTCCAACTCCCTGAATGTTCCTTCAAATTCCTCAGCTGACTGAGCCTGTATCCACTCAAAATCCAGGCCGACACACCATGATTTTGGGTCACTGCTGGTAATAACAACAGCAGAGTTTTCCTTTATTGTTTCAAGCTCTGCCAATATCTCTCGATGTGCAGAAAGTGAATCTGTATTAATGGCATTTCCTGTTGAAGGATTATTCAGTGTAACAACGAAAATGCCGTCTTTTTTTTCAATTTCCAGTTCTGACATGATTTTTTCTGATGCCTAAAAAGATTTTACTCTGAGATAGTCTGACAAGCCTATGATGATCCTCCCAGGGTTCTGTGTTTGGTCAAAAATTTTTTACTGATCTTCCTGAAAGGCTTGTGTTAGGATTGAATAATCTTCATCACAAACTCAAAATACTTTTTATCAGATTATAGTTATTTAAAAAATTCTGCCAGAAATAATCCATCGCGTATTCCTTCACAAGGCGATGAAATGAACTGTGAGGTTTTCGTTAACTTTGATGACGTTCATCATTTTATATACAGAATAAATTTTAAATGCTGCTGCAGCTCAGAATTGAAAATTTAGCAACAATCAGGGAACTCGATGTGGAATTCACAAAAGGTTTTTCCATTCTCACAGGTGAAACCGGGGCAGGAAAATCGATTATGATTGATGCGATTATGCTGGCGCTTGGGCATCGCGGTGACCCTGCAATGATACGTACCGGTGAGGAGCAGACTGTAGTGGAAGCAATATTTTCTTTAGCTGAAGATTCAGAGGATATTGGTGAGTTCAACATCCGGAGGGAGCTGGAAGAATCCGGAATTGCCTTGGATGATGAGATTATAGTGCGCTGTGTGGTTGCTGAAATAGGCAGACAAAAGCGATATATAAATGGAAATTCTGTCACAGCAGATTTTCTGAAAAAAATTGGTCGTCAGCTGATCAATATTCATGGACAGCATGACAATCAGTCCTTGTTCCAGATATCTACTCACCTTGATTTTCTTGACGGATATGGACAATTACTTCCATTGAGAAAACAGGTGGAAGAAGTATTCCGTTCTTTGCAGGATGCCCGCAAAGAGCAAAATGAATTTCAGAAAATAATTGCTGAACGAGAATTTCGGTTAGAAGAACTTAAGGTCATTATTGAAGATTTGTCTGAATTGAATTATCAGCCCTCTGAAGAAATGGAACTTCGTAAAGATGAAAACAGACTGACTCATGTGGAAAAACTTTCCATGCTTTTGGGACAGGTCAGGCATCAATTGCAGGAAATGGATGGTTCTGTTCTGGAGCAGCTGGAAATGTCTCGAAAACTGTTGGCTGAAGCAGAACAAATTGATCCGGAATGTTCTGAGATACAGGCAGGAATTGAAACAGCTTGTTTTCAGTTAGAGGATAGTCACAGGGACATACTAAACTATTGCGGAAAGGTTGAAGCTGATCCGCAACGCTTAAGCTGGATCAACGAACGTTTAAGCCGCATCCAGCAATTTGTGCGTAAATTCCGTCTGTCAGATGCGGAAGAGCTTTTGACGCTGCATGAAGAATCCATAAAGGAATTTGATTCGCTGCAGCAGCTTGATGATAATGAACAGCAGCTTGTAGAAAAAATAATATTACTAAGCACACAACTGCAACAGCATGCTGAGCATCTTTCGAAGCAACGTCGTAAACACGCCAGACATCTCGATCATGCAATTGTGGATGAATTGCGGCAACTGGGAATGAATAAGGCCAGATTTGAAACACAAATTGTTTCAGCATCTATGTCTGAAAACAATCAGGCATGCAGCGCAAATGGTATTGATAAGGTAGAATTTTTGTTGTCTGTTAATCCCGGACAGGGAATGCGAAGTCTGGTTAAGGTTGCCTCCGGAGGAGAACTGTCTCGTATCATGCTTGCTCTCAAAACAGTGCTTACTTCACTTGATTCAGTAGAAATTTTGATTTTTGATGAAGTTGATTCTGGAATCAGCGGAGGAGTCGCCGAAATTGTTGGAAAAAAATTACGACAGCTTGGATCACGGCATCAGACATTGTGTGTGACTCATCTTCCGCAGATTGCCGCTTTCGCGGAACATCACTTTCTGGTCAGCAAAGACATGGAGGACAATCAGACTTTCACAAAAATTAATCCACTTAACACAGAAAGTGAGCGTGTACATGCACTCGCAGATTTAATTGGTGGACAGGAAATTACAACGAATACTATGGAATTGGCTGGTGAAATGCTGCGTAGTTTTCAAAGCAAATCACTGATCACAGAAAAATGCTGATTGACTTTAAATATAAGATATTTGTCCTTTTAAAACTTTTTTTCTTAGAGTTATCAACAAAAAACTTGCACACGTAATTTCCCTCCAATAGTTTGAAGAAAGAGACTGACAATACAAAGATAATATGGATTACAAAGCAGGATACTTAAATGGAAAATGAAAAAGACGAAGAAAATCAAGAGCAGGACAATCTGGCAAACAAGCTGCTGAAGTCACGTACTGTGGTGATCTCTCAGCAAGTTGATGCTAAATTAACTTCAAAAGTTTTGAGTCAATTGGTACTGCTTGAGCAGGAAGGTCATGATGAAATGGTAACGGTATTTATAAATTCACCAGGTGGAGAAATTTTTTCCGGATTTGCCATTTTTGATATGTTGAATTTTATTTCATGTCCGGTAACAACTATTGTAACCGGATTTGCTGCCAGCATGGGGTCAGTTTTAAGTCTGGCTGCAGACAAGGGACATCGATATGCCATGCCGCAGGCAAAAATAATGATACACCAGCCGCTGCTGATGGGTTACCAGGGCCGCGCAACAGAATGTGAAATTCAGGCACGAGAAATTCTCAAGACGCGCGATCACCTTGTCAACCTGTATGCTGAACAAACCGGCAAAAGCAGAGATGAAATAAAAAAAGCCCTGGATCGTGATAACTGGTTTACTGCCGATGAAGCATTGGAATATGGTTTAATTGACAAGGTTGTGCATACACGTTCGGAAATTTGAAAGTAGTGCTGATACACAGCAATTGCTGAAAACGGTTTATTATGTCAAACAAAATTATCATCGTTGAATCCCCTGCAAAGGCCCGCACAATCAGTAAATTCCTGGGCAAGGATTATACAATTATGGCCTCAATGGGGCATGTCAGGGATCTGCCGTCGAAAAAGCTTGGATTTGATCCTGAAAACAGCTTCATGCCGCAATATGAAATTTCCAAAGAAAAAAGAAAAGTTGTAGCAGATCTTAAAAAACAAATTGACAAGAAAACTGAAGTTTTCCTTGCAACTGATGAAGACCGCGAAGGAGAGGCAATTTCATGGCACCTGCTGGAAGCTCTTGGACTAAAAAAGAACACCGTTAAACGGATTGTATTTCATGAAATTACCAAGCCCGCTATTATCAACGCCCTTGAAAATCCAAGAGAGGTTGATCAGCAGTTGGTTGATGCTCAGCAGGCACGAAGAATTCTTGACCGTGCTGTAGGTTATAAGCTGTCGCCATTGCTTTGGAAAAAAATCAAACCGGGGCTTTCCGCGGGCAGAGTGCAAAGTGTCTCTGTGTATATTCTGGTGGAACGTGAAAGAGAGATAAGAAAATTTGTTCCGGAAGAGTACTGGAAGATAAGAGCAGAATTTTCAGAATTCTCCGCCGATTTGAAGAAAATCGAGGGCAAGCCTGCCAAAGTCGCAAATGAAACAGAGGCTCGTGCAATTGAAGCAAGCGTAAAGAATGGAAATTTTGTCGTCAGTGAAATTAATGAACGTATGGCAAATCGGAATCCCGGCGCCCCCTTCACAACTTCAACAATTCAGCAGGAAGCTTCACTCAAGCTTGGTTTTTCGGTAAAACGTACAATGGTGGTGGCGCAGCAGCTGTATGAGGGCAATTTTGATATTCCTGATTACAGTGGCGGTCTGATTACATACATGCGTACTGATTCAGTGGCGCTTGCAGAACAGGCGCTTGTTCAGGCTCAGCAGGTTATATCAGATGAATATGGAGTACAATTTGGCTTGAAGGAGCCAAGAAAATATAAAAGCCGTGCTGTTAACGCACAGGAAGCACATGAAGCAATCCGTCCGGTGGACTTTTCTCAATTGCCTGCAAAGGTTAAAGCCCATTTGAGCCCGGATCAGTTTCGCCTCTACAGCCTGATATGGAAGCGTGCACTAGCCTCACAAATGGCTGCAGCTGAAATTGCCCGAACTACAATTAATATCGAGGCTGGAGAAAGGCAAGAGTATTTGTTTGACGCACAAGGTCAGCGTGTTGTTTTTCCGGGATTCCTGCAGGTTTATGCCGGAACAGCTGATGAACGCGCAGATACTCTTAGTGAAAAAGATGTAATCCTGCCAAAAGTAGAACAAGGTCAGGTCCTCACCCTGAAAGATCAGCAAAATCCTGTTAGTCTTGAACAATTGTTTACCAAACCTCCGCCCCGCTACACAGAAGCATCATTAGTAAAAAAAATGGAATCAGAAGGTATTGGGCGTCCCTCCACTTATGCTCCGACCATTTCAACCATTCAGGATCGTGGATATGCTGAGTTAACTGCCGAAAAGCGGCTGAAACCGACTTCTGTTGGTGAAGTTGTTACAGATTTTCTGACAGATCATTTTGCCAAAATTGTAAATCTGGGTTTTACCGCGGAAATTGAACGGGATTTTGACCGGATTGCGAAGGGCGATGAAAACTGGGTTGAAATGATGAGTAATTTTTATCAGCCGTTTAACCAGACTGTTGTTGAAAAAGATAAATCCGTAACACGTGCTGAGGTACTAAAACGCAGGGAATTAGGATCTGATCCTGAAAGTGGGAAACCTGTCAGTGTAAGTATTGGAAGATATGGACCAATGGTTCAGATAGGCACACGCGAAGATGAAGAAAAACCGCGTTTTGCTTCTTTGCCAGGCAGTCTCAATCTTAATGAAGTAACTCTGGAGGAGGCACTGGAATGTTTTGCCTTGCCGCGTGAGCTTGGTAAGCACGAAAACGGAGAGGTGATTACAGTCAATAGCGGACGTTATGGACCTTATGTAAAACTTGGCAAGGATTTTTTCTCATTACCAAAAGGCGAAGATCCGATGAAAATTGAACTGGCACAGGCTATGGAAATTATCCGCGAAGGTCTTGAGAAAAAAACTAAACGGGTTATTCATGATTTTGGTGATATGCAGGTATTAAACGGTCGTTATGGACCATATATAAAATCCGGAAAAAATAATTACAAAATACCAAAAGATGTTGAACCGGAAGGGCTGGATGAAGATTCCTGCAAAAAAATTATTGCAGAAGCTCACCCAAAAGGCAGTAAAGGTGGAAAAAACAAACTCTCAAAAAATGTAACGGCCTGATGAGCCCCTCTGAAATAATTGTGGAAACCAGGCCGGTTGGTCCGCTTCAATGCAACTGTACCATTTTAGGAGATCAGGAAAGCAGGAAAGCAATTGTGGTAGATCCTGGCGGTGATGCAGAAATGCTGCTGGAACGATTAGTTGAACTGGATCTGCAAGTGGAGCGTATTATTCATACACATGCGCATCTGGATCATTTTTTGGCATCCGGAAAAATGAAAGAGGCAACCGGAGCAAATCTGGCTCTGCACCAGGATGATTTATTTTTGTGGGATAAACTGGAAGATCAATGCAGGATGTTTGGAATACCTTTTGAGCCGACTCCACCGCCTGATCAATGGCTTGAGCATGAAGAAGAGATTGAGCTTGAAAACGCGCTGGGGAAAGCGCTGCATACTCCGGGACATACGCCGGGTTCAATGTGCTTTTTATTTGAAAGCCAAAACCTGCTTATTGCCGGTGATACTCTTTTCCAGGGATCAATTGGACGCACTGATTTGTGGGGAGGAGATTACAGTAAAATTGAGCAGTCAATTCAGGAAAAACTGTATACACTGGATGAATCAACCAATGTGATTACCGGTCATGGTGAGTCCACAACAATTGGTCGTGAAATGCGCACTAATTATTTTGTTCGTGCGTGAAACGCTGTTCCAGTTCAAGCAGCTGTGTTTTGCGATCCAGGCCCCCCGCGTATCCGGTCAGAGTGCCGTTTTTACCAATCACACGGTGACAAGGAATAATGATGGCAATGGGATTTCGAGAATTGGCCTGACCAACTGCCCGGATTGCCTTGGGATTGTTTAATGACTGTGCCTGCTGCAGATAGCTCCTTGTTTCGCCATAAGGAATCCGGAGCAAAGCTTCCCATGCTGAACGTTGAAAAACCGTTCCCTGTGGTTTTAATGCTAAGTTAAATATTTCCCTTCTGCCTTCAAAATATTCATCCAGCTGCTCGCATGCCGCTTTTAGCAGCGGGTTAGATTGTTGCTTAAAGTCGGTGCAGAACTGTTCTGTTTCGGGATTATTTTCAACGAATTCAGCTCCTGTCAGGAAGCCTTCGAATTCAGTCAGTTTTATTATCCCAAGCATAGACTGAAAAAAACAATAAGCTTCAGAAGGAGGAGCGGTCATACCATGATTTTCAAGACAAAAACCATTTTCTACAGGTTAAATTTTTCTATCAGGAAATCGTCGTATTCATCCGCGATGACAGCGATGCAGGCAATTATCCATTCAAGTTCTTCCGGATCCAATCCTTGGACAGGACGGACATAGCTCAGGATCAGGTGCTTGTTACGAATCCCAAAGCTAACTCCTTTAAGCTTCAGCGTTCCGTTAAGCTTAAGCACATATTCGTTAATTGCGTTGTTTTGTTCCGGATATTGGAAGAGGTTAGACGCGACTACAAGTTCTGCGTTTTCATCCAGGCTGGTGAGGAAAATTTGTACTTTTACTGAACCGCTGATAATCCACCATTCCTGATTACTGACAAAAGCTTTTTCTACATCTTCATAATTATGCAGAAAATCCGTAATCATGGCACTATACTTGTTCAAGCATCCTCCATATTACAAAAGCTGAATTGATGGAAAATGGTGCTTACTACTTACCAGAGTTCCAATTCAAAATCTGACAGTTTATTTTTTTTCTGGAAGATAATTGAGCAATTGTGCTGCTAACCCGGCAAAGATAAATGCCATTACTACACCTGGAATAATAGCAATGAAAAAAATCCAGGGATAGAGAAATAGATAAAAAACCTGCTCAGAAATCATTTCATTTTCCTTTAATATTGATTGTTATTACGGTTTTTAAACCAACTTCATTTCTTTGATTTGCAAATTCAACTGCAGACTAATATCATTATTAACAAATTATTGCAAGTATTTGTCAATATATTTTTATTTTTATCTGGTATTTTCAGCAATTTTTTTCCTGTACTTTGATAACACTAATTAACCCGCATTGCAACAATGAACATCAAAAACACATTAAGGTTTACATATCAAAGTATAAACAAGTAAGTCTGTCGTTTTAACTATTTTATACCTTAACTTCTTTATTGAGCTGTAATTCATGGCAGAAAAACAAACCTCACAATTTTCTCCAGTTCAGGAAATTTTTATTCCAAACATAAAAATCATTGGAGTCGGTGGAGCCGGAGGCAATGTTGTCACCCAAATGGCGGAAGAAAATCTTGACCAGGTTGAAACAATAATTTGCAACACAGATGTCAAAGCGCTCAAGCGCAATAAATCTCATAAGAAGATTGAACTTGGCAAAAAGCTTACACGTGGAATGGGCGCGGGCGCTCGTCCGGAAGTAGGAGAAAGTGCGGCGGAAGAGAGCATCAGTGAATTGAGCGAGGCTGTTGATGGCGCAAACATGGTATTTATTGCAGCCGGTATGGGAGGCGGAACAGGGACAGGAGCGGCTCCAACTATTGCGCGAATGGCAATGGAAAAGCAAATTCTTACTGTTGGAATTGTTACCATCCCTTTTTCTTTTGAAGGCACAAAAAGAAGGGAATCAGGACTGGCAGGTGTGGATCGTCTAAGAGAATTCACTGACACACTGCTGGTCATTCCGAACGACAAACTGCTGGATGCAAGTACACAGAATACGAGTTTCCTTGAGGCTTTTCATATGGTAGATATGGTGCTGATTAATGCTATCAGGGGCATTACTCTTCTGCTAAGCGGCGTGGGAGATATCAATGTTGACTTTGCTGATGTACAGACCATAATGAAGGGCATGGGGAAAGCAGTGATTGGACGCGGTGTGGCAAAAGGAAAGGACAGGGCTATCAATGCCGTAGAAGACGCGTTACATGGATCGCTGATGGAAGATACTGACATCCGTGGAGCAAAAGGTATTCTGGTACATGTAAACGGACCAAAAGACACAAGTGCTTATGAAATACAGGAAGCAATGTCACTCATCGAAGATATGGCGGACGAAGATGTTGAGTTGATCTGGGGCGCCACATTTTCAGAATCAGCAGGAGATGAAGTTGCCATGACCGTAATTGCTACCGGATTAGTCTGATTAATATTTCATTTCCCTTTTTTCAAACTCTGTCCTCCGGATGATTAAAGATGAGCAGAACTCTGATCAAGCTCTATCGGACAGACAACGGTCCCTGTCCTTATCTGGAAAATGGAACCTGGCAGAATATATCCTTCCAGACAAGCGAACTTCCCGCTGACGGCTACACTTCACTTCTGAATCAGGGTTTTCGCAGGAGCGGACTCACCATTTATCATCCTGTTTGTTCAGGATGTCAGCAATGTATACCGATTCGTGTTGATGTGCAGAATTTCTCTCAAAACAGGGGACAACGCAGGACGTGGCGTAAAAACAATGATGTACGGGTTGAACACCATGCAGTGGAATACAAGCAGCAGGATTTTGAACTTTATCGGCGTTATCAAGAGGATTGGCACAAGGCGGATGTTCCAGTGGAAGAGGACGAGTATCTTGATTTTTTGATAGACTCTCCGGTTCCAACAGAAATTATGCGCTACTATCTTGGAGATAAACTGATTGGTCTTGGATGGCTGGACCGTTTACCGGAACTGCTCAGTTCAGTTTATTTTGTTTTTGATCCGGATTATGTCTCAAGGAGGCTTGGCGTTTTTTCTTTACTATATGAAATTGAGTACGCGCGAAAACTTGATATACAGTGGTTGTACCTGGGATATTGGGTAAAAAGCTCTGCAAAAATGAAATACAAGGCAGATTATCAGCCTGCGGAATTATTGCATGATTCCAAATGGATACCATTCAAATCTTACCAGCCGGAAAACACCAAACTATCTGCATCAGAAAATGAATGATTCGAGCAAGGAGTTTACCCACATCAGAAGTAATGATCTGCCGAGCATGGTGGATGTTTCAGAAAAATCTGTTACTGAACGTAAAGCAGTAGCTATGGCACGTATTCATCTGGGTCATGAACTTGCTGAATTGCTGAGAAATTCCGGAAGCACAAAAAAAGGTCCGGTTCTGCAAACAGCAGTAATTGCAGGAATTCAGGGAGCAAAGCGTACTTCGGATCTGATTCCGATGTGTCATCCACTGCCGCTTTCCGCGGTGGATGTGGATATTGAACTGGAGGGAGAATATGCCTTAATTCAGGCAACAGCAAAAACCTCAGCACGTACCGGAGTTGAGATGGAGGCTCTCACAGCAGCCTCTGTTGCGGCCTTGACTTTTTATGACATGTGCAAGTCTGTCACAAAAAGCATGAAAATTGAGTCTATCTGTCTGCTGGAAAAATCAGGAGGCAAATCCGGAGACTACCGTGCGAAAGATGCACAAATAAGCAAATAACACTTATTCAGTTATTACTGGAAAGAAACAGCCTGACCAAGGTTGTCTGAAAGCAAATCGGCCAGACACTGGTAAAATTCCTCCTGCTCAGCCCTTGCAAACCAGATGTCCTTTTCCTGCAGGAACTGGAAATGCCATGCGCGCGAATTACCTGCCAGCCAGATTTCCTTAATTGCACGCTGGGTGTTTATTACAACTTTTTTCCCGCTCAATTCAAAATTGACCATCAGCTTGTCCGGTGTGTGGTCGTAGTCAATTTCATCTTCAAATTCGTCAAGTTTATCCTCCACTTTCTGGAACAATTCTTCAACTCTCTTAAAATATTCTTTATTTTCCATCGATTTTATTTCATTCAGGTTGATGATGATTTAGAAACAGCATTTTGATGCACCACTTTTAATAGAGACAAATCCAGGTAATGATGTCCACTCCTGAACGCAATGGAATATCCCCGTTGTCCACCAATTCATTGTAATACTGTGTTTTGGATTTGTGAAGTTCCGTGATAAATTCGGACAAATTCCCCTGATTGTCAAAAGCAGGTTGAAATTCGTCAACATAAAATTTCAAGCGCACCTTACCGCCTGTTACTGAAAGCAGCTTTTTATAAAGATGGAAATCCCAGTTCCAATTCAGTCCGGCATCCAGGAAAGCCAGATTAAAAGCAACTCTGTGTCCATAATTTTCTGTATCCGCCAATGTGCCGTCCACATCAAAAATAAGCGCTTCCAGTTTTGCCATTAGTGATTACATATTTTCTGGTTTGAGAAATAATATAAAACGCATATGTATGTTATTACCCAGGTTTTGATAGTCAATGCAAATACATTTTCTTTCAAATTGCGTTTTTTTCCTATTGTTTTCAAAATGAGATACGTCTTTCTGAAGTTTTCAAACAATAACCTCATAACAAAATCAAATGAAACATTTGCTTAAATCAATATTTACATTTTGTTTAATTATTGGAATCTCTGTTTCAGTAAGCGGAGAAGCTCTGGACAATGCAGATTCACGTTTTCCTGAACGTCAGTATCGTCGCTTTCTGCTACCGAATCAGATGAAGGTTATGCTTATTTCGGATCCCACCCTTCAGCGCGGGGCTGCTTCCCTGACGGTTGCTGTAGGCTCAATGAGCGATCAAAAGGAACGATTTGGTCTGGCGCACTTTCTGGAGCACATGTTGTTCCTGGGAACAGAGAAATATCCTGAAGAAGGCAGCTATCAGAAATTCGTTTCTATACATGATGGATTCAGTAATGCCTATACCGCTGATGATCGCACCAACTATCACTTTGAAATTGATCCGGATTATTTAGAAGAAGGTCTTGACCGATTCGCACAATTTTTTCTTGCGCCTCTGTTCAACCAGGAGCTGATTGAAAGAGAGTTGAAGGCTGTTAATTCAGAACACTCAAAAAATATACCGAATGATTTCCGTAGAATAAGGCAGGTGAAACGCAAAGCCTTTGAGGAAGGTCATCCAGCCAGAAACTTTGCTACAGGTACTCTTGATACACTTGCAGGTGTGACCAGAGAGGAACTGATGACTTTTTACCAAAAGCATTATTCCAGCAACCGCATGTTGCTGGCTGTGGCAGGCCCACAGGATTTGGATACTCTTCAGGAATGGGTTGTTCCGCGTTTTGTTTCAGTGAAAAACCTGAACCTGCAGGAAATAAGGGTTCCAGCAAAATTCATGAAACCCGATCCTCGATTTAGACTGATGCGTGTTAAAACAATCAAGGATACACGCACTCTGACATTGATGTTTGCTTTATCACGAACACTTCATTATTACAAAAGTTCGCCACTGGGAATGTTGGGTTTCCTCCTGGGACATGAAGGAAAAGGGAGTTTACTTTCGCTTTTAAAGCGTGAAAATCTGGCCACAGGTTTGTCTGCAGGGGGTGGAGAATCGAATAAATCATATTCAAGTTTTGAAGTAAAAATTCAGCTTACACCAAAAGGCCTCCGGAACTATAAAAAAATAATCCGGAATGTTTTTCAATATTTGAGTCTGCTGCGCAAAACAGGATTACCACGCTATGTTTATGATGAAGTAAAACTGATGTCAGAACTGGATTACAGATTTGCCGAAAAGCCTGAAGGAACATCGCTGGTTAATGTTTTTTCAACACTGATGATGTATTACCCTTTGCGAACAGTGGAAATTGCTCCGTACCTTATTACTGAGTTCAAACCGAGAATTTTTGACAGTATGCTCTATAATTTAACTCCGAAAAATATGCTGGCTGTTTTGGCGGCACGGGATGTTAAAACAAATCAAAAAGAAGAATTTTATGGAGCTGAGTACTCGCTTACATACAGCGATCCAAAACTGGTAAAGAAATGGCGCAATGTCAAAACTCATTCTGCCTTGAAGCTTCCGGAAGAAAATCCGTTCCTTCCGGAAAGCATGGATGTATTGCCTTTTGAGGGCGGCATACAGCTCACTCATCAATCGATTAGAGGACTTGAACAAGAAGGAATCAGTTCTGAATTACTGAAAAGTTTTGAAAAATCGCAGGGCAAAATTTGGAAGACCCTTGATGAGTTGCTGAACTCAGCAGATATACCTTCTCCAGCAGAAAAAACTGGAGAATTAAAAGAGCTATTACGCAAACACACCTTAGGAGATCCTAAGATTATTCAGGATGATGAGTTTGGCAAAATTTGGTTTCAGCAGGATTTTCGTTTTGAAACACCAAAAGCTCAGCTGATATTCCGTATCAATACACCTAAAGTTTATTCTTCGCCAAGAAACGCGGTGTTATCTCAGCTGTACACTGATGCCATCAGTGAAGGGCTGAATGAATTTGGTTATCCTGTCAGGCTGGCAGGTCTGGAGTATGGTATCAATGTGGATAAAAAAGGAATAAATCTTACTTTCAGCGGATATTCAGACAGGATTCTTGAACTGGTGAAAACTGTGGCAGGTCATTTAAAGAAAATCACCATCGATAAAAAAACCTTCAACACTCTCAAGGAAGTTCGCGCACGACGCTATCAGAATTTTCATTTTCAGCAGCCATATCAGCAGGCATTTTATTACAGGAGTTTACTGCTGGAAGGAAAAAAATTCTCCATCATGGAGTATGAAAAAGAAATCAAGAAAATACGTTTGAATGATGTTAAGAAATTCACTAAAAAATTATTTGAACGTATATATATTGAGGGCCTTGCTTACGGTAATTTGCGTGCTGAACCTGCGCGAGAAGCGGCAGCAATTTTGCGGCAAAAACTTGAGGCAAAGCCTCTTCCTGAAACAGAACGTTTCCGGGACAGTGTTATACAGGTTCCTCCTGGAAAATCTCACGCGTTCACTCGTAATATGCAGGTTGATAATACTGCACTGGTAACAGAAACACAGATTGGGCAGCTTAACCCTAAACTGCAGGCATCATTGCTGGTGATCGACAACTTGCTCCAGCCGCAGTTTTATAATGAACTGCGTACCAGTCAGCAACTGGGCTACATTGTTAATTCAGGCATGACGTTAATGGAGAAAACTCTGGGCTTAATATTTCTAGTACAATCTGGCGAATACGATGCAGAAATCCTGGAACAAAGGATGGATGTTTTTCTCACAAAATTTTACAAATCACTCGAAGACATTCCTGAAAAAGATTTTACAAAAATAAAGAAATCCGTTCTGCACAGTAAACTTCAGAAGACCACATCTGTTTCAAGCGAAGCCGATCGGCTGTTTACTATTGCTTTTGAACGAAACGCGGAGTTTGATTTAAACAGTAAAGGGATCACAGCTCTTGAAGAACTTAAACCGGAGGATATTTTGAGTGTTGTAAACAACTATATGCTGCCGTCTAATCAGCGCAGGCTGATTTTAAGAATGACAGGAAAAAACCATCCGGAAGGAGAGTCAGCGGGAAAACCAATTATCTCAATTGCTGATTTTAAACAGTTGTATACTTGTCCGGAAAACTGTCTTCCCTGATTTCAGACTTCATTTGCTGAAAGAGTATATTTTGATTAACAGAAACGTGTTTATTTTTTATGTGGTATGAACCTTGCGAGTACTTTTTTTGCAGGAAAATTTAGAATACTACAATAAAAAAATACCTGGAAATGAGTACTGAAAACAGAGTTCACCTGGAAATTGATCAGCAAAGGCGTATTGGAATCGCAGATGTGATCAGCATGCTGAAAGGATTGCGCAGCGAAGCGAAAATTAAGATTGTTCAAGCTTCTGACGCGCATGAAGATGCATTTAGATCAAAACGCAGCAAAGGTAACAGTGGTTCCTCCAGGTATGATATTTCCTCCCAGGATTCTTTTGACAAATCTCTGTCTGTAAAAGGAAACACAGATTTGCCGCAAATACGTGAACTGAACGATATTGCCGCTCTGCTGCGAAGCATGGATATGCCTCAAAGCCAGCTATCTTCCTAGATAACTCCTAATACTTTAAGCCGTTTCCTGTAGGAACTTACAGCACTTTCCGGAATTGATATGCCTGCTTCGCGTGCAACTCTGCAAAGTTTTTTAGCAGGATAGAGCGGCTGTTCTCGTAATATTTCAAATAAAAAACTCAGACTATCGGAATCAAGCAGTCTGTGAGCAGGTTCGGCAAGTTCTTCAATTGCATCAAGGCTGATGTTGTAAGCCTGGCCAATTTCCCTCCAGTCATTTTCCTCCAATAAATCTCTGATTTCTTTCTGCTCAGCAAGACTGATTTGATTAAGACTTCTTGGAACTGAAACTCCACACTGTTTACACCAGCGTCGTATTGTACTTTCCTTGACTCCAGCCTCAGCGCTGATATTTTCAACTGATTCACCAGCTTCTATTCTTCCAACCAGTATTTCCCGTTCTGACTCTGTAAAGCGAATGCTCTTTGCAGTCTTTTTGTTTAATCGCGTGGATTCCATTTCCCTGGCAATTGCTTTCACAGCAGAGATTTTCAGATCAAATATTTCTGCCACTTCAGCAATTTTTTTGCCCTTATCCAACTCGATGGCGATCTCGATGTTCAAGAGTTCTTGATTGACTCGATTAGATGTTGCTGACATTGAGTAAATGTATGAAAGAAATATGTTTTTTATCTGCATAACTGCTCACACTAAATGAGGTCTTTTTGAATACATGGTCAAGACATTCTTGACAAGCTGTGCTTCCTTTGCGATGCTGAGAACAAGTATTAAGGGGAAACAGCCCAGGATAATGGATTCCCCCTGATTAAAAGTGTGCTGATACAAAAGTTCTATTTTTGCATCCGGACATTAATTTGTATTTTGGAGTGAGGGTGATGGAGGAAAGTTATAATACAATCATAGAATTTCGCATTATACCTGAATGTCTTGAGAAAATAAGCGACGACGGAAAAGTTTGGCTGGCACAGGCAATTTCGAATATCCTGATTGCTGATAAGCAGCTTTCCCCGGAAGAAAAAGGATACTTCAAAGACGCGATTATGATGGTTGATAATGATGACCTGCGAAATGTATTAATTGAATCAATAAAAAATCGTGAAATTATGGAACTGGGAGAATTTTCAGAAGACCGTGAGTATGCTGGACATATCTTCTTCTTTCTTGGGATGCTTATTGCCGCGGATGGGAAGATAAAAACTTCTGAAGTTAAAATGCTTTCAACAATATGCGGCAAGCTTGGATTCCCACCTGATTCTTCAAGAATGGTATTGCGCTGGGTTACCGAATTGATCAAACTCAACAATAATAGAAATAAGATCATTGAAGATTTAAAAGAAATCAGACCGGTATTTGTTTGAGAGCTTTAGTAATCCATATTGACTTCATAAGAACTTTTCCACGCTGTTTTAAATGTCGATATTAATTTGCATACCGGACACATTTGAGCCGGAATCTTTGAGTTCAGCCTTACTTTCTATTGACTCAAACCTGCAAATAGAAATCGGTCCGGAAAATGTGAAAAATCCATTAGCAGTAGAATTTGCTGTTGTTTGGAAACATCCTGAGGGGCTTTTACTCAATTACCCAAATTTGAAAGCAATTTCATCATACGGGCATGGAGTGGATGGTTTGTTTTCAGATAAGAAACTTCCACAAGACGTACCCGTTGTACGTATAAAAGATGAAACAATGGCTGAGTTGATGAGTGAATATTTACTGGCTGTTGTGCTTCTCAAACGGAGGCAGCTGCTGGAATACGCAAATAATCCGGAATTCAGTGCATGGGGAACTTCCAGACCTCATCCGGGGAATCAAATCGGCATACTTGGTCTGGGATATCTGGGACAGGCAGCAGCGAAAGTATTTTTAAACATGGGGTTTGATGTTGCCGGATGGAGCCGTAGAAAGAAACAAATTAATGGTGTCAACTGTTTTTCAGAAACTGAAGGAATGATTCAGATGCTTAACAAAACTGATTATCTGATCAATTTGCTTCCAAACACTACTGCCACTCAGGATTTGTTAAACACCCAGACTTTGACTCAGCTGAAACGTGGTGCATATATAATTAATGTAGGAAGGGGGCAGACACTTGTGGATGAAGATCTGATTGCCTTACTTGATGATGGCCATTTATCCGGAGCGTGTCTCGATGTATTCCGGACGGAACCACTGCCAGCAGAACATCCATTCCGTAAACATAGTAAAGTACTTGTCACTCCACACAATTCCAGCGAAACTCCTGCTGAATCTGTTGCGCCGCAAATACTTGAGAATTACCGAAGGGCCATATCCGGGAAACAACTATTGAACATGGTTGACTTAGAGCATGGCTATTGATCCATGAATCCCCGCTTTTTATTTTCTCCCCAAATTTCCTGTTTCCTTTTTCTTTTGTTCAGTAGTGTGTGGCTGGTTTCCTGTGGTTTACGGACAGCCCCGAGTTTTATTCCGGAAGTAAAATCAAAACCAACATTCTCTGACTTAAAAATACAGCAGCGCGATAATCGAGTACGTTTATCCTGGAGAATCAAACAGACTGAGAGAAATCAGAGATTGATGAAGTTTGGAACAGAGCAGGATGAGGAAGATTATTTCCTGATTCAGAAACAGCTTATTCAACTTAATTGCAGAAATTGTGAGGTGATAGAACTGCCTGAAGAACGGGTGTTATTTAATAGTGACTCATTAGTTCAGGAAGCGAATCAATTTTATTATTATATGGAACTTCCAGAAACAGGCTTATATATACATCAATATCAGCTTAGTCATCGTGGACCTGATAATGAGAATATGTCTCCTGCACAAACTGTAAGATTGAAACTGAGTAATTTGTTTCCAGCAGTGCCTGTGCCGAAACTGGATATTGTTCAAATTGAAGATGAAAGTCAAATTGTACGATTCCCTTTTGGCAAAGTTGTGTTACATAAAAAAACTTCCGTTTCAGGAAAAGAAGAAAAAATACAGCTAAAGGAAATAGGAGAAACTGAAGAATCTGGAGAACTTCCTTTACAAATGCAGCCATTAATCGAGACAAGGGTATTTATATTGAGACTGTCCTGGCCTCAGCAATTAAATAATAGTTTGAGTGGTATATCAGGTGAAGGAGACTCTTTTGAGAATCAGGGATTTTATCTGACTCATCTGTACCGTACTGTCAATGAGGCTAGGTGGCAGGAAACTCCGATTAACAGTGTTTCTGCCTCAAATAACTACTACCTGGACAAACTTAAAATACGAATTCCACCCCCAAATCGACCTCATTTAGCAGATACTCATCCGGATATATTCCCCCCAAGAATCCCGTTTTATATTGATTTATCAGTGAAATATGTAGATACTTGGTATTATAAACTGCGGTTAGTTGATCGTTTCGGAAATGAAAGTGAAGCATCGGAAACGGTCATCTTTCGATTGCCTGATACCTCTATTTTAGCAAATAGTTTTAGTAAAAAGATTTTGGTTCCTCTCGCTGATTGACCTGTGATAATTATTTTTAACTTCTTGTTAGCAGTTTTAACTCTTCTAACTTTCGCCTGTACAGAAAACGGTAATAACGTTCAGGAATTTCTGCTCACCGCAGAAAATGTGGATAGTTATATTGATGAGCAGAGAAAAATTGTTGAGAGTGATCAGGAAAACGCGCAAGCAAATTTTAATTTAGCCAGATCATATTATTTCATAAATGAGTTTGAAAAAGCGGAACACTATGCCCGGCGCGCCACGCGTTTTGATCCTATTAATGCCAGATATTATGAAATGCTGGGCAGTCTTGCTTTCGCGCTGGAACGTTATGGCGACGCAATCACAGAGTTAGCAACAGCTGTTAGAATTGCTCCGGAAAGGGTTTCTGTTTATCTGAAACTTGCTGCCACCTATGAGAAAATTGATGAAGATGGACGAGCTGTTTCCTCCCTGGTTCAGGCTCTTCAAATAGATCGGCATTACTCGGAAGCACTGTATCATTTAGCACGTATTAATTTGCGCCAGCGTGAATTTGAGGGTTCATTACAAACACTTGAAACTTTGTTGAAACTGGAGCCGCAAAATAAAGAGGCTCTGCTGATGAGAATTCAGACTTACACTCTTCAAGGCAGCTATTATTACGCGCAAACCCTGGCTGAAGAAATGTTGAATAAATTTCCTGATTACGCTCCGGTCAGGCGTGAGTTGCTCAGAATAAATTTTGCTCAGCAACAATGGCCGGAAGCACAGGCCATGCTCACAAAACTAAGAGCTAAAAATACTCTTTCTCCTGAAGATCAGCTGATTGAAGCATATTTGCTTATACATCAGAAACAAGAAAAAGAAGCCCGACAGCGCTTTGAAGCGATTCTTGAAAAAAACCCCAAAAATGTGGATGCGATCATGGGTCTGGCAGTACAGTTGCTGCGTAAGGGGTTTTTGGAGGATTCACTCAACTGGCTTAATCGTGGATTGGAAATCAACTCTCGACTTGCTAAAGCACATTATTTACGATCCTCGATATTATTCAGACAAGGTGACTATTTGCAGGGAGATCTTGCGATCGCCAGGGCATTGGAATTAGACTCTGCCAATCCATCATATCAGCTTCTTTTTTTACGTAGACAATTGATGAAAGGAGAACTGGTAGTGGTTGAAAAGCAATTGAAGAGGATTCAGGAAAAACATCCATTGAACACAGAGGCTTTGCTGCTTCAGGCTGATTTGTACAAAAGCAGGGGGAATTCGGCTGAAGCAGAAAAACTGCTGAGACAAGCCATCCTGGTTCAGGATTCACCTTCGATACATTTTTCATTGGCCAGGGTGCTGTTTCAGCAAAGCAAGTACCGCTCAGTTTTGGAAGTCACAACGCCTTTAATGGAAGTTCTTTCTGGTAATTGGGAAGTAGTTTATTTACATGCTTTAACTTTAAGTCGTGTAGGACGCTACGAAGAAGCGCTTGGGATAAGTCAGCCATATCTGCAAAGAAAGGAAAGTCAGGGATATGCACATCGTCTGGTTGGAGATTTATTGCGTTATAAAGGGAAGGAACAGGACGCGCAAAAAGTTTATCTCGAAGGACTGGAACAGTTTCCCGGACATCTTTTTCTGGCAGATGGATTAAGCGCGTCATTAACGATGACTGAAAATTGGGTGCAGGTACAGGAACTGCTGGAAACAACATTGGAACAAAGTCAGCGACTGAAAGGGAATCCGCCGATACAGCTCATTTTTCTGGATCGCTTGGCGGTAGCATATCAGCGTCTGGAAAATTCTGAGAAAAAACTTCAAATATTAAGAGAATATCATCAAAATAATGATCCACTTACAGCTGCGCAATTGAATTCACTGGAAGAACAGCTTTTGTTCCCAATTTCTTTGCCATCTCTTGACAAAGCGCTTTCTCCATTATTAATTCCATCGAGGATGAACTAAACAGAAGCTATAAATGAACAATCGGATGGATTCAAACAATAAAAAAAATAAAAAACAAACATCTGCATTTCATGCTGCTGAAGTAATGTCACACGATCTTTCTCTTTTGCGGGGGAAGAGGCTTTCTGCATTTTTTGATGATTCTGAAGTTAAAGGTTTGTTATCAGCAGAAGAGATAGAAAAAAAGGTTCAGCAATTGAAGAGAATTGATGTGGATTCATATATTCAACGTGTAATCAATCCCTCTGAATCAAAAAAGCGTCCAAGCGCCCCGGAAATAATTCAGCAATTAGGTGGCAAAATGATTGCTGAAGAAACAGACGGGCCGCTTTACATGTCCGAAATTGAAATAAAGTTTTCAGGGCAACCCCGCAGACTGGGTTTTATTGCACAGAATCACAAAATACAAAATGGTGTCTGGTACCCAAATCATCACCGTAAGGCGGCAGAAAAAGTGCGCTTTTTTGCTTCACACAGTATTCCATTAGTGACATTCATGGATACTCCCGGAGCTGCCGCAGATGCAGAAGCAAATCTGGGTAACCAATCTCACAGCATTTCATTTTTAATAAGTGAGATGGCAAATTTGCAACTGCCTGTTATCGGTGTAGTGTTTGGAGGCGGTTATAGCGGGGGGGCAATTCCATTGGCAACAGCAAATATTCTGCTTTCTGTCAGAGAAGGTGTATTTAACACGATACATCCTAAAGGCTTAAGTAACATTGCGCGTAAATATGATCTGTCCTGGCAGGAGTCTGCAAAACACATTGGTGTTTCCGCTTATGAGCTTCAATCACAAGGGTATTTTGACGGCATCATAGATTATGCTTATGATCAGCCTCATCAGGTAAAAAACATAAAGGATGCTATTATCAGCGCGGTTGAGATAACTGAGAAAAATTCATGTAATTTTTTGTATGATAATGAATTCTTCTTCGACCATTATCGCGATAGTATTTACCATTATCTCAATCCCTCAAAACTACTGATTGAAAGCAACCGTGTAACCGATCGTTCACCAACGGGGACATTGAATATATTTGGTGATGTTTATCGTTTCATGCGTTACCTCAAATTGCGTCAGCGCATTGTCAGCCGATCTATAGAGAATTATGCAAGGCTGAGCTCTCGGAAAACTCCGGTTGGAAAATTACAAGAAAGGTTAAAAAATGAGCGACAGGAAAAATTCCAGCAATGGTACAAAACACCTTTGGAAGTCCGATATCATGAAAAACTTAACAAACGGTTGGAACAGTTTGTCAGCGCAAGAGAAGATCGGGAAAAAGAGCGCGGGAAATTTGTAGCATTTTTTATAGGTGATCCACGAGAGAATTATCAAAAAGCTATAGATGATTTAACCTTGGAAATCCTTCTTTATCTTTATAATTTCTGGATGGATAGTACCTCAGAAAACCTGAAGGAACTTAATGAGCAATTGAGTAAATCCACTCTCCATGATCATGCGCCAGATAATCCGAATTTACTTGATTTACTCAGAACAACTGAAATATATAAGAGCTTTCAAAAGAATTTCCAGAACATACTTCTTTTTGATTTACTTTACAATCAGGTAATAGAAGCACTCCCAACAATAGCTAATGAACTGAAAGGCACAAATCAAATTTCCCAGAAATCCGTGGAACAGCTTTTCGAACAAACTGTTGAGGGAGCTATGGAGGAATTTGAGAAAAACTCTTTGCATCATGAAAGCCATGATTTACGATCCCAGTTTTTCAAGTGGCTTGCAGGTTTTATTGAGCGCAAGGATTGTGATGATGTTTTGGGGACCATCAGTGAATGGAAAAAAGTTGTTTTTCCAAGAATGAGTCCTCCGCTGTTTGGGGTAGTTCGTTATTATTTTTCCGGGCTGCTGCCTTCGCTTTATGCCGCCCAGCAGAATAAGGGACGTTTTCAGGGGAAAATTACTCCACGCAACATTGGAATTAAAGATTTCTGGAATCGGCTTGATCAATCCTATAAGGATTTATTAATCCAAAATCTGCTGAGAGAAAACAAACGAAATATTATCACTCCAAAAAAAGTTATTGAGCATTTTTTCAAAGATTTTGAGGAACTGTATGCTGATAGAATTACCTCTAACCCTGTAAAATTTCCTGGTTTTCGAGATGCGATTGAGCAGGCATTAGAGAATGGGGTAACACCATGTGGTGTGGTAACCGGACTGGGAACATTCACAGGTGATGAAATAACTGAATCTGACGAAGGGAAAAAATCAAAAACCAAAAAAACTAAAACAAATTATCGTGTCGGACTTGTGGTAAGCAATGTGGAGTTTCAAGCAGGTTCTTTTGACATGGCAAGCTGTGAAAAAGTTTGCAGACTGCTTGATGATTGTGCTCGTTTAAAATTGCCTGTGATCTTTTTTATCTCTTCAGCAGGCATGCAAACAAAAGAGGGCGGCGGCTCTTTATTTTCCATGGCCATCATTAATGAACGCATTACCCGATTTGTAAAGGACTTGGATCTTCCGGTACTGTGTTTTGGTTTCCGTGACTGTACCGGAGGGGCACAGGCTAGTTTTGTCACTCATCTGCTTGCAAGAACATATTATTTTTCCGGATCACAAATACCATTTGCCGGTCAACTGGTTGACAAGGGAATTGATGAAAAACTGAAGGAAATTGATCCGCAAATTCCTGTCGGCCAATTCTCAGTGGAAGAGATCATCTCGCGTATCCTGTCAGGTGAATATCAAATCTCAGCAGGTGAAGAAGTCAAATCATATTCCACTCAGGAAAATTTACACACTGGCGAAATAAAACGAATTTTAATTCACGCCCGGGGATGTACCGCTGCCAGACTGATACGAGGGTCACAGGATGCAGGACTGGAGGTTGTGCTGGTAGCTTCTGATCCGGATATGGAAAGTTATCCTGCCAGCTTGCTGAGCGAAAAAGATCACCTGGTTTGTATTGGAGGAAAAACTCCCCAGGATAGTTACTTGAACGGAATGAGTGTAATAAGAATCGCCGAACAGGAGGAAGTTGATGCAATTCATCCCGGAATTGGTTTTTTATCAGAATCACCTCATTATGCACGTATTTGCAGAGAGCATGGATTCAATTTTGTAGGTCCTCGTGCGGTAAATATGGACAGAATGGGGAACAAATCGAATGCGATTGCTACCGCCCGAAGCCTGAATATCCCTGTTGTCCCTGGTAGTGAAGGTGCCTTAATGGAACCTGCGCACGCTATGAACGTGGCTTCAGAAATTGGTTTCCCTGTTCTGATAAAAGCCGCTCATGGTGGTGGAGGTAAAGGGATTGAGGTAGTGAGAGAGGCTGGGCGGTTCCAGTCTACTTTCACTCGTATGTCACAGGAAGCTTTGAGCGCTTTTGGAAATGGGGATTTATATCTGGAAAAATACATTGGTTCAATGCGTCACCTGGAATTGCAGATAATTCGTGACATGCACGGCAATTCAAAATTGCTGGGAATACGGGATTGTTCCATTCAGCGTAACTACCAGAAACTTATTGAGGAAACTGCTTCCAGAATTCCTACAAAAATCAAGGATCAGCTATATAATTATGCAGAAAAATTGATTGAGGAAATTGATTATGTAGGTGCGGGAACAGTAGAATTTATCTACGATTTGGCAGAAAAAAAGGTGTATTTTATGGAAATGAATACACGTCTTCAAGTAGAGCATCCTGTATCTGAAATGGTTTCCGGAGTTGATCTTGTTCGCCAGCAGTTTGAAGTTGCACAGGGTAATAACATTCGTGATTTGGATTATAAGCTAAACGGACATGCAATTGAATTGCGTGTGATTGCCGAGAAAGTTGAGTTGGATGATAATGGTGAATTATTGTTTGTGCCCGATCCAGGTCATGTGACAGAAGTGTTTTTCCCTGAAAAGTCTAATGTAAGAGTTATTCAAACGGTAACTTCTGGTTCTGTGGTTTCACCTTTTTATGACAGCCTTGTTGCGCAAATTATTTGCTGGGGCAAATCACGCCGCGATGCAATCAACCGTTTACTTGATTATTTAAAACGAGTGAGAATTCATGGTATTTCAACTAACCTTGCTTTGAACCGTGCAATTTTGCAGGATGCGTCTTTTCAAAAAGGAAGTTTCAGCACAGGATTTCTTGCAGATTTTTTCATGCGAATTGACTCACAGAAACTATTAAATGAAGCCCGAAAAGATTCCGGTGCGTCAAAAAGTCCTGTGGATAAAAAGTCCATAATGCTGGAAGGCTCAGATGAACTTAAAGTCTTATCTCCCCAGATGGGCGGCTTCTATCGCGCCCCGTCAGAAGAAGATGATCCGTTTGTCAGTGAGGGTCAGATCATTGACGTAAATCAAACACTCTGTTTGCTGGAATCAATGAAAGTCTTCTCAGAGTTAACGCTTTCGGACTATAAAGGTCCGGATGGCAGTACATTATATCCGGATGATATTAAATACAAAGTAACTCGAGTTATTGCAGAAGACCAAAACACTGTAAATCAGGGCGATTTGCTATTTGTGATGCTGCCTATGGTTGCCTGATCATTTGTCAGCAGTCATGAATCAAACACAAAAAATTACTACCAATATTTCTTCTCCTCCGCCAGCAAGTTTAGATCAAATCCTTCAGCCTGTCTCTTCAGACATAGAAATTCTTGAGTCACAGATATCCCGTGATATAAAAACCGACATCCCTTTGCTCAACAATGCGGCAGAACATATTTTAAGTTCCGGAGGAAAGCGTCTGCGTCCTTCTCTGGTACTTTTAGGGGCGGAGCTGTTTGGAGGTGTTAACGAACATGTAATGCAGGCGGCTCAAGTAGTTGAGTACATACACACTGCAACATTGCTGCATGATGATGTTGTGGATGGCGCAGAAACAAGGAGATCAAAACAAGCTGTATGCAGAATATGGGGAAATGAGGCGAGTGTACTTTCAGGTGATTATTTGTTTGCAATGTCTTTTCACCGAATGACTAAAATGCGCAATTCTGAAGTTTTGAAACTCATGTCGGAGACAACAACAAAGATGGCACTTGGGGAATTGTTACAATTAACTCGTTCATTCGAAACAACAGATGAAGAAGAATATTTAGAAATAATTATTAACAAAACTGCGTGTCTTTTTGCTGCAGCAATCAAAACTGGTGCACTGCTTGCCGATGCTCCTGAAAACTCCGCAAATCAGTTGTATGATTACGGTATGGCTTTGGGGATTTGTTTTCAGATAGTTGATGATGCTCTTGATTATACGGACGAGAAAAAAACAGGGAAACCTGTGGGAGGTGATTTGCAGGAACGCAAAATTACCCTGCCTTTGAGTCATTTGCTCGAAAAAGCAAATCAAGGGGACAGGAAACGGCTGGAAGAGATTTTATCCGGAAAGGAAATTGAAAAATCTCAAATTAATGAGGTAATCAGCATGATGAAAAGTTACGGTTCAATTCCGTACACATTAGCATACTCCAAAAAGTACGCACTTAAGGCTCAAAGCTGTTTAGCTAATTTTCCTGATTCGGCTTTGAGAAACGCTCTTTCCCAAATAGCTGATTTCATTGTTTCACGACAGGATTGAATTAACAGAATTTTTTCATTTTACATTTCCTGCGCGGATGCTGAGTGACGGCTGTAAAGGCTACTCCAGCGGATTGCGCGTCGAGATGCCTCACCGAGTGAAATTAAGATATCCTCAATTTTCAGTGGTTTTTCGAAAAAATCATAAGCACCGCCCTGCATGCATTGTATAACCCGCGGTAAGGTACTGTGTGATGTCATTACAAAAATCTGCATAAGGGAATTCATTTTTTTGATTTCCAGCAATAATTCAACCCCACTCATTTCCCCCATCATAATATCAGTTATCACAACGTGAAAGAAACTTCGCTGCAGTGTGTTCAGCGCTTCTTCGGCGTTCTTGGCGGTGCTTACGTGATAACCTTCTTTTTCCAAAGATTGACGAAGGACCAAAAGAATATTCTCATCATCATCCACTACCAGAATACTTAATTTCGATTCAGTTGTCTTTCCCATTAGTTGTTTTTCAGCTTAAGATTTATTTACTGTTCCTGTAAGTGATCTTAAAAATCCGACACGGTCCTCAGCCTTCATAACGGAATTCCCGATTAGAGCTGCGTCACAGGGGATTTTTAACAGACTTTGGATATCTTCCGGAGTATTAACGTAGCTGGCACTGATCAAAAGTTTACCAGGCTGTTCCTTCCATGCTCTCAGATCCGGATAACGTTCCCACCATTCTGAAATTACCTCAATGCTTCCTTTGTCATAAGATTCGGTAGGATCCTCCGGAATTGCTGCGATCGGCCGGTTATTAATCATCAATATGTCCGGATTAGTCCCAAGTGCCCTTGGCAGTTCATTTTCAACAGAACATTCTACTACTGCTTCCAGTCCGATATTTTTTGCCTCAGCGATGATTTTACCCAACTCTTTCTGCTTGAAATAATATGCCAGTATCAAAGCCGCGCTTGCTCCGCGTAAGCGTCCTTCCATAAGCTGATATGAATTTACTATGAACTCTTTGTGCAACAAAGGCAAAGAGGAAATCCCGGATACTTTTTCCAATATTTCAAGAGAACCTCCAAACCAGCTCTGATCGGTCAAAACAGAAATTGCTTTTGCGCCTCCATCCTCGAAATCCCTGACTACACAATCAGGTTCAAGCCTCTCAACATTTTTACGGCCTGGCGCTCTGGATTTTACTTCCAGGATAAGTGAAATCGATTCGTCATGCTTGCGCAACAAGCGCTTTCTAAAATCCGGAGCTGCTTCAAGTTTATCAATTTGTGTTCTAAGATTTTCTTCGCTAATTTCAGATCTGCGCTGGGCAATCTCTTTTAATTTGAGATCATGTAATCTGTCTAAAAATGTTCTCACTGTGTCAATTTAGTACATTCAATTCAAGGGATAAATACAACACCTGCAGATAGTCAACACATCCTAATACAATCAGCATGCCGTTGAGCAGCTTACGATTCAAGTATTCATTCTTTATATTTTACAGCACTTTTTTTGACATAGCTGTTGATTTTTTCACCTGAATTTAACTTGTTTGGAAGAGTAACTTATATATTTCTCTACAATTAAAATAATTGTTTGTGGTCTCCATATTGCAGTAATACAAATAAATGACTTTATTTAAAAAGAATAAAGAATATATTAATCAATATATTTCAACTACTTAGGAGAAAAAATGAGTGTTTCTCGCGATCAGATAAATGAAGCAATGGCTCGATTTTTAGAACGCGGAGGTTCAATCCGTCGCTATGATCGAGTTGTAGGAGAGCCGATTTTAGGCAGTGATATTTGGATTACTGAAGACACATTGGAACTGATTGAAACGAATGACTCCGATTTTTGGGGTTAATCACATTTTTTTCAGAAAGTTTTTACTTTAGTGTAACGCAGAACTAATCAAGGCTATTTTATTTAGATTATTATAATTAGAACTCAGGAGATGTAATGAGTGTTTCCAACCAAAAAAATAATGATGCAATGGCTCGATTTCTTGTACGACGCTATCAGCAGACTGTATTCGTACCTGTATTAGGTAGTGATACAATTCCCTCTGAGAATACAATAGAGCTTATCAAAACTCATGACTCAGATTTTCTGGGATAAGTGATTTTACAAGAATTTTTTTCAAAATCCGCAGTTTCTCAAAAAAAGAATCTTCTGCTGCAGACAAAAAAGTCTGTATAGGTCATCCTGACCAAGAAAAAATAGCTGAAGTTTCTTGTTCTCTTTAAAAAAGTTTCTACAAAAACGTAGCTGTCCGATTCAGCAATTAATATTGTTGATGTATGGATTTATATGGAACACATTAATCACGTTTTTGGGTCTGTTCCAGCAATTTCCAGCGAATAATGGGGATTTGTTTGAGGATTTCAATATCTGTGATGTTATAGACTTTTACACGTGTAGTTGCTTTTGCGAGACTTTTTCTGGATGTGTTTGAGATCATTTTCTCGCCTCCCCAAAAATCACCTTTTCCAACAACATGTTTTCTTCCGGATTTTTCATCTTGCTGTGAGCTGAGCTCCACTTTCCCTTCGTGAACAAGCATTAACCCTTCATAATCTATTTTCTCTCCTTTTGAGAAATTTTGAAGTGTCATATTTTGCGCAATTTGACTTTGGACAGGAGATGAAATTGATTCTCCAAATAACCATGTCTGCTGCAAAAATTCGGTGATTTCATGTGTTTTTTGCAGCTGTTCTATTAGATTGTTACGATGCACAAACTCTTTGAATAAAATTGCGGGTATCTTGAGAGTTTCAATATGACTTAGGGCTCGGTAAGTTCCACTGCTTTTAAGTCCAAACAGAACCGCCAGATCTCCTATTAATGTACCGCTTGATAACAGGTATCTTGTTTTTTCTTCTGTAGAAAGGAATTCCGCGACACCTGTAAGCACCAGACAGGCATGATTCGGAATTTCCTGATCCTTCAGCAAAACTGTTCCGGGACTGATTAATTCCCGTTTACAATTCAGCAGCATGTGGATTTCACCGTCTTCAACATTTGGATAATATCCCTGTAGATATGCTCCTCCGAATTCAAGCGGATAATCTTCATGACCTTCAATCAAAACATCGGCGCTGCCGAAAGTGACGCCACAACCAATCAACAGCTCGTCATGAGTCAACTTGTGCGCGGTATGGGCTAAAATGATTTTCTCAGATTTGTCATCCTTGAAATCCTCAGCCTTGCCGTGAATAATTCCACCTCCGATATCAATTTTCTTGACTTGCACGGGACTCAGATAATCTTCCCAGACTTTATTCTTTAATTTCTTGCTTATTCCCGGCTCTTTCTTATTTTCCTGGAGCATCTTTTTCAATACATCATGAGAAGCCACGTCTGCTAAATGTGCGTATGTGGCATATCCCTCTTCCCATAGTGTCCGGAAGAACAATATATTTGTTTCAACCGGATGCGGGGAAAATACTGGCTTTACCTCCAGCCCATCAATGTTGTTCCATTCATCAAACTCCAGATCACAAACTTCGAAATATTCTTCAAATGTACTTTCCTTGATAGACATAAGTGAGGACAGCTTCTTTGTAACAGTGGCACGCACCATCTGGGTGGAGTAGTACTTTATCCGGTGATTTGTATGGATAAGGGTAGTGAGACCGGCAAAATGATCATCATGTGCGTGAGTTTGAAAAATTCCCTCCACTTCATTCACATCAACTCCAATGGCATTCAAGGTATGCGAAATGTTCGGACCAACATCGATCAGAAAGATTTTCCCCTGAAAACATATAACACTGGCCATGCATGGACGATTAATATCCCAGCCGTCTCCTTCACCGGTATGAACGATGGAGAAATATTCACGCTTGAAATGATGGTTCTCCAGTTGATAGGGTGTTTCATATTTTTCATTTTTCCCCAGGCTCAAGTCAACTTCTACTCGCTCACCTTTGTAAACAAAATCATAGCAGTTTGTTTTCTTTCTGACGACCTTTACTCCGTTCAGGACTTCCACGGGCTGATGACCAACTATTACGGAATGCAGCAGGTCACTACTTGGACGTATTTCCCCAAAGGCAAAGAACAGTTTTATACGCATCATCTCTTCTGCCTGTTTCTGAGGTATGCCCGCGGCGAGGATGTCTTCAAGACTAGTCAAACCATAGTTCCCCCGGTAAATGTAATTCATTTGTGCGTTAACCACGTTTTCGTGTCCTATAAGCAACGGTTTAGCACCGGTATTGTTGGGATGATTGGGCAGCAGCATACCCTGTCGATAAAGCATCTGAAGTACCGGGAACTCTGCTAAATTAGCAAAGTCACCTTTCTGTACGCTCAGGTCGGAAAGTAGAATAGCATTTGGTCCGGTTTCATTAGTAATTGTTCCATGTGTATGATGGTTCGGACCTGATTCAGAATCTGTTTCTATTATATAGTCATGTATCTTGCCGGCTTTCATCAAGTGTTTTACGCTGTCAGCAGGACAACCGCAGAGGACATATAATTCTGCTTCCGGTACTTCCAGCCAGTAAACACCGGTCGAGATTTTTGTTTTGGAAATTTTGGTCATTGCGGTATTCACAAACACCCGTCGTTAATTATGGATTAACGGTTGGTTATCCTCCGCTGACTGGAGGAATCAAACAATATTCGGCTCCATCAGTAAGAACAGATTGTTTGCTTACATACTCATCCTGATGAGCCAGACGAGTTGATTTTAAAACAGGTGCAGCCTGTGGATATTTTATTGAGAGTTGTTCAATAACCTGTTCCGCGGTGCAGCCTTGCGGGACTTCAAGCAAAATAGGCTCCTCAGAAATTGTTTCCTGCAGCACTGCATAAAAAACCAGAGTGATTTCCACAAATCTATGAAATATTGGAAATTAAGTCAAACAAAACTATCCCCCAGATAACTATGAGGTTTATGGATGCCATAAAAACCGCGGCGCTCCCTGCATCCTTTGCTTTAGCAGAAAGCGGGTGGTGTTCTGTGGAAATCCTGTTCACCGCTGCTTCAACAGCAGTATTAAGCAATTCCACAATCAGTACAAGCAATACGGATCCAATCAGTAAAATTCGCACAATCAATGAAACAGGCAAAAGCACGGCAACAGGAATCAAAATTACTGCAACAGCTAATTCAATGCGGAAGGCAGTTTCATCATACAGTGTGTTTCGCAAGCCCTGCAAGCTGTAACCAAAGGCTTTCCACAAGTGAAGCAAAGCATTCATTTTGCCGGTCTTATGCCCTTAAAGTTGCCTGAAATTCATGTTCCAGACGCCTGATAATTTTATTCCTGATCTTCCCTACCTCATAATCGGTAAGTGTTCTATCTGATGCCTGAAAAGTAAGGGAATAAGCCAGACTGCGTTTCCCTTCATCAAACTGTTCTCCTTCATATACGTCAAAGAGAATCGCGTTTTTCAGCAACGGTTTCCCTGTTTGAAGAATGACGGGTGTGACATTCTCAACAGGCAGACTTGCATCCATCACAAAAGCAATGTCCTCAAAGATGGGAGTGTAGTTGGATATCGACTGCATCTGGTGATTTTCAACTCCAAGCCTGATGATAAAGTCCAGGTCAAGTTCCGCGACACAGACAGGCTGTTCCGGAAGATTAAACTCAGCTCTAATTTTTGGATGTAATTCTCCTGCAAATCCCAAAACATTTCCATTTACCAAAATGTTTGCGCTGCGTCCTGGGTGGCAGGGCAATTCACGGGATTTTTTCCATTCAACACCTTCAATATGCAGAGATGTGAGAAAGTGCTCCAAAACACCTTTGAGGTCAAAAAAGTCATTGTGTCCCACTTCCTGTTCCAGCCAAGACTGAGTATTCCGGACTCCGCTCATTAATAAAGACAACCTCTGAGGTTCATCCGGAAGCATTTTCCCTTTTTGCGGATGAAACACACTGCCGACCTCGAATGTATTCACTTTATCTAAAAATCTCAGATTCGCGCGCGCGGTGATCAAGGCACCGGGCAGCAGTGAACGACGCAGGTGGCTTCGTTCCTGCGAAAGAGGATTTTTTATGGGAATAAAAATTTCTAAATCTACGTTTTTTTCCAGTCGCAAACGTGCTTCATCTAAGGGATCCATGATTGAGTAAGTAATAATTTCATCCATTCCGGAAGCAACAAGAATATCCCGGACACGCTCAGTTCCTTCCAGATTCTGATTGCCATGCTGCGGAGGCAGTTCATCTTTGAGCAGAGTTGGTGTCAGATTTTCGTAACCATAAACCCTGACAATTTCTTCAACAAGATCGGCAGGAATACGAATATCCATACGATGACTGGGAACTGCTATTTTTAAGATTTTCTTTCCGGATACTTTAAAATCAAGCGCGGTCAAAATTTTTGTAATCTGCTCACTGGAAATTTCGATGCCCAGCAGCCTCTCCACATATACAGGATCAAGTTCCAGAGTGATGGTATCTTTGCGGCGTGGATAAAGGTCTCCGGCAGTCTTTTCCAGTGTGCCGGAACCATATTCAACCATCAATTGCGCAGCACGAAGGGCTGCCCGAAGTGTACCTTCGGGATCAACCTGTTTACCGAACCGCTCACTTGCTTCGGTGCGAAGTTTGAGTACCTGAGCGGTACGCCGATTATTGAGAAATTCAAAATTTGCTGCTTCAAGTATAATATTGGTTGTCGCGTCAGTCACCTCTGAATCCCCTCCACCCATCACACCGCCAATCCCAATATGTCCCGCGGCATCAGTGATCATCAGCATATCATCATCAAGTTTGCGTTCAACATCGTCCAGAGTGAGCAGCGTTTCACCTTTTATTGCGCGGCGAATGATAATTTTCGGTTTCCCTCCATTTGCCCGCTTTATAAGTTTATCGTAATCAAAGGCATGTAACGGCTGTCCCAGTTCCATCATCACATAATTGGTTATGTCAACAATGTTATTGATGGGGCGCATCCCAACTCGTAGCAGCCGCTGCTGCATCCAGAATGGTGAGGGAGCAATTTTAACATCACGTATTAATAAGGCAGAATAGCGTGAACAGATATCTGAGTCTTTTATTCCCAGATCAACAAACGGCGGTTGTTCGAGGACTTCCAATTGTGAGACATCAGGGATAACACTCTGATCTAAAGTCTCTTCTGTCAGTGCGGCAACTTCACGGCCTATTCCCAGAATGGAAAGCAAATGGCTGAATCCGCCTTTTATATCAAAATGCAAGATTACATCACCTAAATATTCCTGCAGCAAAGTTCCTACTGGTGCATCTTCAGGAAGTATCAGGATGCCCTCGTGGTCTTCACTGAGTCCTAATTCAAGCTCCGAGCAGAGCATTCCTTCTGATTCGATTCCTCTTATTTTGGCAGGTTTGAGTTTTTTCAGAGGAAGATCATCATGATGTGCATCAATAAGCATGGCTCCCGAAAGGGCCAGGGCAACTTTTGGAGCCAGCCGTGGGAGAGATCCTTCCATTTCCCTGATGTTTGGTGCTCCAGTAACAATTGTAATGGGTTTGTCTGCGCCAAATTCCACATCCACCAGATTCAAAGCGTCAGCATTAGGATGCTTTCGAACCTCCCTGATTTGACCTACAACACAATATTCACCCCAGTTATCGCCGATTTTTTCTATTGTTTCAACTTCAAGCCCTGCGTTTGTAAGGCGGTCTGCCAGCTGGTCAGGGGTAATGTTAATTGAAACAAAATCCCTGAGCCAGCTCAAGGGTGCTTGTATTGCCATATTTTTCCTGAAAAATGTTTGTGACTATAGGTTATTATTTAATTTACTGAAAAAATTTTTCTGTATCATAATCAAAGTTTGATTATGCTTTGACCTAACAAAAACAACTAATACTATGTAATAATAGGATATATTCAGTTTCACTTACTTTTGTTTTTTGTTACTATTGATTCTTCACATTCAGACACCCTCAAAGAATAATCCCCACATTCAAGGTATTATAAAAAATCTAATTTATATGGATGACAATGATACAAATTGTATGTTTCATCACCACAATTCTGGAATAGTAGTTCTTTCAAAAAATTATTATGACTTATAATTACTATGTTTTTATCATTTTCATTCATTATAGTTTTTTTAATTCCTTCAATTCTTTCTTTTAATTCTTCAATCTTTTCATATCTATCTGCTCTCCACATTTGATCTTCATCAGAATCTAAAAGTGAAAAATCAACTTTTTTAAATTTCTCTTCTAGTTCAATTCTATTTCTCCTCTTATTACATATTTCAATTCCTTGTGGGAATTCTTTTATTTTATCTAGAGCAGCAATTCTTACTTTTTGATTATTTTCAAAAATATATTCTGCTGTTTGAAGAGTTCTTGTCAAAGGTGAAACAAATACTATATCGATATTCTTCAATTGTTTTGAAGAACTTCCTAATTGCTTTGCTTGAATTATTCCTTCTTCTACAAGCGGAGAATCGTAAGATTCCTTTAAAAATAATGCTTTCTCACCGATTTTATCAATTAAAACATTGTGAAATGCTTTTCCGTGTCTTATACAAAGAATATTTTTCAATTTATTACTTGATTTGAACAAGTAAACTTGTGATAAAAGACTAAAATAACTATAAAAACTATGACTATAATAGTTTCAGAAAGAAACTGCCTCAAGTTAAATTAACCGATTTCTGATACATATATGATTCTCCAATACTAACCAGTCAAGAAACATAATGAGACAACTATTCATTATCTTCCCAATCCTTCTTCTTTCTCACCATCATTTTGGTAAGTTATATAAAATTACAAATGTAAGTCAATTTGCTCTCCAAATTATTAAGGAGAGGAAGTTCTGTATTTGATTTAGAAGAAAATCTTGTCCAAATTAACCTCAAACAAACTCACTCTTTCCGCTTGCTGTGTCACGCACGGAATGCACGACGGACTTTCATCCAGCGTATACGTGCTGCTACCTATATTAGCCCAACATTTCAGTCTTGGTTTCTCGCAAATTGGGTTGATTCGGGCCGTATACACAGGTGCGATGTGGCTTCTAGAGATTCCTGCTGGAATCCTTTCTGGACGTTTTGGGGAAAGACGGCTCTTGGTGCTTGGGATTATTGGATCAGGGATCGGTTTCTTCGCAGTATCCTTTACAGACGGTTACTACGGAGTTTTGCTGGCGTTGTTTGTTGCAGGTTGTGGAGCCGCTTTCCAACACTCTTTGTGTTCATCCCTAATCAGTCAATCTTTTGGAGAGCCTGAACGTCGCATCGCACTAGGGAGCTACAACGCAAGCGGGGATATCGGTAAATTGACATTCACATTGGTATCAAGCCTTCTGCTCGGTATTGGTGTCGGCTGGCAAACCATCACGCTGGGATATGGTGTGCTGGCCGTTACGGTTGCATTGACTATCTGGATTCTTCTCGGCGCAAAAAGTGCTGGAATATTGTCTGCAATTAAATTGAAAGAAATTGCAGGCAGCAACGGCTGGGGGATAAAGGATAGACTCGGTTTCACAAATTTGGCAGCCATCGTTTTTCTAGATAGTTTGATTCAGGACGGATTCCTCGTATTTATTACTTTCGTAATGATCGAAAAACAGGTTTCAACTGGACTAGTTGCATTCGCTGTGGCAGCAACTCTGAGTGGAGGTATCTGCGGCAAATTTGCAGGAGGTTTACTAGCAGCTCGAATAGGAGTGATCCGATCAATAGTTTTGTTTGAACTGCTAACCGCAATCGGAATCATGCTGGTTTTTTACGCACCGGGGAACATTCCATTTTTTCTCCTACCACTGGTCGGTGTATTTCTGCAAGGTTCATCCTCCATTACATACGGCACAGTCAGTAATCTGGTCCATACAAATCAGCAATCACGTGGGTTTTCAATTATATACACCATTGCTAACTCTGCTTCTTTTGTAGGTCCTGCCATTTTCGGCTTAATCATTGACTCTCTTGGCTTTAAGGTTATGATGACGTTAATGGCCACACTGGTTTTGTTTACATTGCCTCTATGATAGAGGATGCTGCAATTCCCATTGCAAACCAACCCATCATCTTCTGTGAGCAACTCCCACTAATTCTTCACAGTCAGACACCTCCCTCTACAACTTAGCCAACTTATTCTATACAGGAATCATGATAGGGGATTTAGGTGTCCATATAGGTGTCCATCAGCCATGATATTCAGTAGCATTCAGTAATACTTGATCAAATCAGTCCATATCCCTACCAAACCCATCAACAAAACTTGTTCTTGATTGTCCTTCTTTGTGGAAAAATTGTTACTATTTTGTTATTAATAATTTATAATACACAATTATATCAATATATTATCTATGCATAACATAAATAAAGTTTAATTATGAATTAATAACAGAACATTCTCTGGAGAAATGGGGGGAAACGCAAGACAGATCAGTTAACGAATCTGCTTGCATTTCATTCTAATATCCTTGAATTGAGCAGCTTTATGTTTCCAAATTTTTTTGGCGTTCATTTTTTTTGAGACAATGCCTTTTTCTTTGAGTTTTTTAAGATGCTTTCTTTCTCCGGGACTGAGAGGGAGATTTGTCCGCAATTTGACCCAGATGTTCTGAATGAGGAGCGCTTCCTGTTCAAGGGTCATTTCTGGACGTTTTTTTATTTTTCTGATTATTTTTTCAGCCTCATTCCTGCACTTTGTCTTTTTATACTGTTTCATGAACAGTCGGTCTGTGGCATATTCCTGTGCTTCAACAGAATCTGTTCCTGAGAACATAAAAAGCATTAAACCGACGCATATGTATAAGCAGCAAAAGAAGTTAATCTTTTCCCTTTTTAGCTGTTTAAAATGAGTTTTCCTAATTGTCATGAATATAAGATTACCATTTTATACGTGCTCAAGTTTTCCTGATACATGCCGATGTATAGTGCAGCTTGAAAAGTTTATGGTACATGCCATTTTCATCAAGCAAATTTAACACCTTTAGCTGCGGTTATTATATACCACTGAAAAATAATTATTATTCAGATTAAACCGTGATTCAGAATTTTACTTCTTTTAACATGAATTTGGTGACAGGGGAACAAATGACACAAACAGAAAAATTATCAGAAAAATTTAGCAATGCGGTAGGAGTTGATCTCAACAATCAATTTGAAAATCAGGTGTACGGTACAATCATGGAATTGATAGAGTCGCTGGAAAATCAATTAATTGACAATGAGACTAAAGTTGACTATGCGACACATGTATTCGCTAAAGCGCTTGACGAAATGGTGGATTATCTGGAGTCGCCAAGTCTGCTGAACTGAAAAGGATTTTTTCTTTATCCTTTTCAAGACTTTGCCTGGTAAGGATTCAGGCATTTATTTCCTCAGGCTTTTAAGTGTCAACCGCAGGGAATCTGTCAGACTATCAAACTCCTCATCAGACATATTCTGAACTGCTTCAGTAATCTCCTTCATTTTCTTCTTGGTCCAGTCCTTTTTCTGTTCTCTCTTTTTCTCAGTACCCTCCCGTCTTAGTTTTTTTTCTCTTCCTCTGGAGCGTGATTTTACCATTTTATCCTTTTCGGAGATAATTCATTCAGACATTTTATCCACCAGCTGATCGATTTTATTCCTGAATTCATCGTCAACAGTGAAATAGTGACCGTTCTCATCATGCACAGTAACCCCTCTGCTGTGGAAGAGTCTGAGATGTTTCTGAAAGATTCTTATATCCTCTACAGAACATTCCTGCCCACTGTTATCTTTGAGGGTCACTTTGAAGTCGTTCATGATTACCTTTCATTACCACGCAAAGGCGTTTTCATCCAATCTCCATAAATACCAGCAGGCTAAAGATCTGTACGGCTTCCAGATTATAGAATATGTTTCCATTTCGTTTTTAGACGGCAGCTTGTCCAGATTGAACATAATTTTAAATGCTTTTTTAATTCCTAAATCTGTATGAGGCATTACATCCATTCTGTTTAAAGTGAAGATTAAAAACATGTCCACCGTCCAGGGACCAATGCCCTTAATCTGCAACAGCTCTTTTCTGACTTCCTGATCTGTCATTCTATCAAAATCTTTTTGTTGCAGCGAATTTTTCTCAAAATATTCAGCCAGGTTGATAATGTAATTTACTCTTTGCAATGGTATTCCTGTGTTCCTGATCTCATCTTTGTTCAGCTTCAAAACTGCTTTTGGAGGCATTTTTTCATCTCTGGTAAGCAAATCTATTCCTGCTTTGATTTGATTTCTTTCAATATGTAAATTCATAAAATAATTATTTCATGTTCGGTGGTATTTTAATTTCAGAACTTATTTATGCTGATTGGTTTCCGGAGGTGGTTGTGGAGACAGATTATCGAACGGAAGTGTTTCAGTGTCTAGGAATGCTGGTTTACTATGGGATGATACTTAATTTTGGTAAGATCTGGAAAAGGATGGGCTAATTCCTGTGGTGGAGACAAGGATACTAATCTCCACTGTTTTACTGAATAAGGTTTTGTTTTTTAAGATTAGTATAGGGTTTAGAAAGAGTAACCTACAGCAAAGAATGGTGTGGAATTAATTGGCTGGAAACTGAATCTCTTCACTCGATCCTCTACATCTTTTCCATAACCCTTATCAGTTTTTAAACTCTCACTTTTTTTGCTTGTACTCCAATAAGACGGGCCAATACCCAATACGATGCTTAAATCGTTTTCAAAATACCACCCGTAACCGCCAACAACACTTAGTCCGAATCCGGAATAAGTATAGGTGGAACCATCATCTGTAGTAAAAACTGAACTACCACTATTCAAAAGAGCTATGATAATAAATGAATCACAATTTATGCAATTAAATGCATACGCATAATTTACTCCAATAAAACTATTTACTACTTTTTCAATATTGTCCTTATTAATATTTGTTGACAATTGACCAAGATGCAGTCCAACGGCATTTTGTTTGTCCATATTATATGTCAAGGCATGTGCAAAGATAGATGTTCTGAAAGCAAATCTTTTATCTTCAGCAGATTGACCAAACAATGGAGAGGCCAGGAAAAGAAGCAAAATGATGGATGTAAGAAAGTTTTTCATTTTCGTTTTTGGGCAAAAAGGTTATTCATTCTTAGATCATACGAATTTATACGCAAGATAACATCATCAAAAAAACTGTCAATATATTTTTAAGAAAATTTGCTCAAAACTTAACTTATGTCCGTTTGTAAATGATCTTTTTGTTTTTTTGTCAAACTGTTAATTCTCATTGTATGTCAATCATAAATATTTATATCTTATAAATATTCAAACAAGATAAAAATAAGACAGCATCATTACTGCTAAAGCTATAGCAGAAATAGCAATGAAATAGGTAAATTTTAAATCACTTCCCTGTTTCATACATACCTCCTCTGAATCGGAATCCATGGATTATGAGCAAGCTTGGAAACTATTTTCACAAGCTTATCATTGTTGTCGTGTGAGTTCTCAATTTCTTACAAAAAAAACAATAAAATACGCAAATATACTCATGCAGAAAATAGCATTTGTAGATGAACGTAACTCTCATATCTGCTGCCAATTACTTAAGAAAATGGACCCTGCTTAGTGTTCAATTATTTTTAAACTTCATTTACAAAACACTTTCAACTGGATTTGCTGGAAATTTATAGACCACTTTGTCTGATTTTCATAAAAACCTTTTTTAAGCATCAACTAATTAATTATTCTTGATTATTATTGTGAGGCATGATATTAATGTCCCTGCTTTCCTGAAAAAACTGAAATTTGATGAAGAAATGGGGAACGTATGTCAGAACAGAAAGCACCATTGGAAGAAGTATCTCAACTGGTGGAGGAACATGGTGATGTGCTTTACCGTTATGCACGCTGGCGGGTGAACAGCCATGAGGTTGCTGAGGATTTGGTACAATCAACATTCACCTCAGTCTTAAAGGACTGGCAAAGTTTCAGACGAGAATCTTCCGTAAAGACATGGCTGATAAGTATTTTAAGGCATAAATTAATAGATTATTACCGCAAGAAAAAACCTGAATCTATTGAAGACATTCCGGAAGACATAACAATGGCTGCTAAGGCCGCCGAAGAGTCTTCGGAAATGGTTCAGGATGCTGAATCGATCAGGTTAAATCCTGAAGAGATTTTGGAAAATAAGGAATTGCGCCTTACTCTCCGTGAATGTCTGGATAATCTTCAAGAGCGTTTCAGACAAGTTTTTGTAATAAGAGATCTTGAAAATAAATCAACTGAATTCATATGCGAGAACTTGAATATTAATCCAACTAATTTCAGCGTAATTATGTATCGTGTACGCATGCAGCTGAGGGACTGTTTTATAAAACACGGCTTTCCTTCTCTTTTCAAAGATAAATATTAAATTAGTTTGTAAGATTTTATGTGCCCACACGACAACAATCTCAGCGCATTGAGAATGCTTTAATGCTGACTGCTCAAAAAATCAAGGAGGAACTTTGAAATTAATGATCACTTGTGAGGAAACCGCTTCGCTATTATCTGAAAAAATGGATGTATCTCTTTCTCCGACACAACGCATTCTTCTTCAGGTACATATGATGATGTGCCGAAGTTGTGCCGAATTCGGACAACAGATGAGGTCTTTGAGAGATATTTTTCTCGGATTGGAAGGGGCTTCTTCGCAAGACCAGGCAGGCTTACCTGAGGAATCCAGGAAACGCATTAAACAAGCGTTACTTCAATAAAATAATTCTTACAACCATCCCACATAGAGGATGCAAATCAAAAAAATACTGCTGGCAGGCACTGTTGCCTGCATTGCTGCTCTATTCTTTGCGTTTGATTTGCAGCACTACCTGACACTTGAATTTCTTCAGGCCTCCAAATCAATATTCGCTTCATATTATTCACACAATCCAATTCTGGTATTGAGTGCTTATTTTATTATTTATGTTTTCAGCACTGCTCTTTCTATTCCGGGAGCCACAGTACTCACATTGGCTGGTGGGGTTTTATTTGGGTTGTTTTCAGGAACACTGCTGGTTTCTTTTGCCAGCACGACAGGTGCCACACTGGCCATGCTGATTGCCCGGTTTTTGCTCCGTGACTGGGTACAGAATCGTTTTTCTGCGCAGCTGAAAACAATCAATTCAGGCATCCGGAATGAAGGAGGTTATTATTTATTTTCGCTGCGTCTGATGCCTGTAGTTCCTTTTTTTGTGATCAATCTGGGAATGGGATTAACTCCAATCCGGACTTTGACTTTTTTCTGGGTAAGTCAATTAGGAATGCTCCCGGGAACACTGGTTTATGTCAACGCCGGTTCAGAACTTGGGAAAATAAACTCAATTGATGAAATCTTTTCACCAACCTTGATCATATCATTTCTATTGCTGGGCATTTTTCCTTTGCTTATCAAAAAAATTCTGACAATGATTCAAACAAAACGGGAAGTATAAGTACCTGAGTGAGATTTCAACTGCAAAATTCCGATGTGGTTCTAAACATTTGGGATAACTTCAAAACTCAGGAATAATGAATAAAATTGAAAGCATACTGAAACTTTTCCAATTTTTGTAATTTTTAGATTTGCTTTTTGCATTATTAATGTCTAGCCTTTTTCTGAAGCAAAGATTTTCTTGCTTCACACAATTCAGCAACAAGCTGATTCAATCACCTCGATTGTAAGCGACAGAACCCCGAGGCGGCAGGTTATCACCCATTTTTGTCATTGTGATTCTGTTATTCTTGCTGCAGCGTGTTTTTGCTCTTAGCAGTTGATGAATAACACCTAACTAATTAGGAGGCATTATGAAGTATATTTATTTCACATTTTTCCTGAGCGCTGTTCTTGTTATTGGCGCTTGCGCGAAAAAAGAAGACAGCAGCAGTAGCAGCAGTTCGAGCAGCAGTACCTCAAGCACAACCAGCAGCAGTTCTACCTACAGCCGTTCATCCACACCATCCAGTCTTTCTGTATCAGTGCCCGGCGGACTTTCAGCCAGCACTATCAAGACTTCTTCATCAAGAACTTCCGGCGGTCGTTCTGCAGACGCGTATGCCAGTTCAGGTCCATGTCAGAACGTCACTCAAACAGGTGAATCTGAAATTCCTAATAACAAAGTCGCAGTCGGATGTGAAAAACTGGCCAATGCAACTGAACTGCTGGGCAACAGCATCATGATGGGTGATGTGTACCTGAATTTGATTGATTATCTTATTACAAACGAAAAATCATTCAGTACTTCCAGTACTTGCGATGATACAAAAAGTATAGAGTTTACTTCAGCCATGTATGAATCAATGAAAGCCATGGCCACACAACTGGGCATTGACTCCAGCGCCTATTCGGACTGGACAAGCAAATCCGGAACAAAAATTTCATTGGCTTATGTATACAACACATCCTCTGACAGTGATTATGATTACAAGCTTCAGGTGGCAACTGCCTGCGACAATATCACAAACAGTTCCGGAGTAAGTACCTATCTCTGGAACAAGACATCCAATGTGATTGCGGTAGGATTTGAAGATACAGGCAAAAACACAAAAGGTGTGTTTACCTATAATCCAACCGATAATCGCTCGACTTACCGTGTGACGGAACAGGAACAAGTGACCTCTCAAAGCGGAGGCACAGACAACAACACCAACAATTATACCGTCACCATGAAGAACTGTAACAGTACCGAGTCTGATAATACCACCGGTACCTGCGCGGTAATCAAGATCAACCTCTCAATTACCGGCAAAGGTGTGTTCCCTTCCGGCCATGCTAATGCAGGTCAGTCAAAAACAAATGCTGTTGTATACTACGCGGACGGTAAATCGGATGACAGCGGAGTGTATATTAGCGGAACATATTCAGACTATACTTATGCTCTTGATAACCGCTCCAACATGGTGGACAACCATACATGGATTTACGAAGGAAGCTGGAACAAGACCGGCATAACCTACGTCAAGCAGAATATGGACGGCGGATCGTTCAGTACATATCCAAGTACCGAGCCTGACAATCTTACAGTATACAAACAATCTTCATACTCCTCGAGCGCCAACACGGCGACCCTTGATAATTCATCCGCGGTCAGCGCCGGAAGCTATGTGATAGTCAAGGATAATTCCTCGAATCCAAATACTGCGCCTGAAACAGTGATTGGGGTAATTGAGCGCAGTCATGATAACTACACCTCGGACGCCTGGGACAACTCATCCAGCTCCAAGCTTTGGGTTTGGGATCCTGTAGATAAACAATATGAATCTGACAACGCCACTGTCACTCTACAGTAAATTATTTTCTTCTCTGCCTCCCCTCCCTGGGGAGGCATTCCCCCCGGTTTATCCCTCCTTAGTCTTACTCCTGTTATGTATGGTCTGTTGAAGGCATTGCTGCTGATTTCTCTGCTTTTCCTGATAATTGTCCTTCCGGGATATATCTGGAGCCTCATTGACCGTGAATCATACGAAAATTTCCTGCTTCACAGTGTTTCCCCTCTCACCCAAAAAAGCAGGAACAACATCCTGCAGCAGCGTAACTCGTATTGATAAAAGATTTTCAGTGATTTCGTGTCAAAAAAAATTTTGTCTCAAGCATGTCAAAAAACTTTTGATTTTTTATTCTATGTGTTAGCTTGCTGAATTCTGATGCAGAATAAATAATCAACTAAACGCTGAGATATGATTGAAATCATTGACACACACCAGCACCTCTGGGACCTGCAGAGGATTAACCTGCCATGGTTGGTAAATGTCCCCGTTTTGAACCACGATTTCCTGCCTGCAGATTATCTCAAAGCAGCAGAAGATTCCGGCATTACAGGCACCGTTTACATGGAGGTTGACGCGCATCCGGACAACAAGCAACAGGAAATTGAAGACATGACCCAGCACTGTGAGACAGAAGGAAACATAATGCAGGGAATGGTCATTTCCGGGAATCCCGGAGATCCCGGATTTTCTGAATTCCTGGAAAATAATTCAGGGAATCAATTCATCAAAGGAGTACGGCAGGTACTTCACACTCAGGAACAGCCACCAAAATACTGCCTTACTCCGGAATTCATGCAGGGCATCCGTGAACTGGGAAAGCGAGGACTGCTGTTTGATATCTGCGTACGCCCTGCTGAACTTGAGGATGCGGTAGAGCTTTGCCGGAAGATTCCGGAAACAACATTTGTACTGGATCATTGCGGAAACGCAGATCCTTATGTTGTGAACGGCCAGTACAAACAGGACACCAAAAACACTGATTCCACCTATGTTCATTCAAGGGAAAACTGGCAAAACGGAATCCGCGAACTGGGGAGGCTGGAGAATGTCTTTTGCAAAATTTCCGGAATTGTTTCCCGTGCCAAACCGGGTTGGAACGCTGAAACTTTGGAGCCTGCAGTCAATGCCTGCCTTGATGCATTTGGTGAAGATCATGTGGTTTTCGGGGGCGACTGGCCCGTATGTACACTTGGGGCGAGCCTCTCAGAGTGGGTAACCGCGCTGCGTGAAATTGTGTCAAATCGTCCTGTGCTGCTGCAGGAAAAATTGTTTCACTTAAATGCGAAGCGTCTTTATAATCTTGAGTAATTTCATAGTCATTTTATTTTAGAATCCATTGAACTGAAACCTTTAACAAATAAATTGCCATGCTGAAAAATCTTGATCCCTTACTCACACCAGAATTGCTTTACGTACTGCGTGCCATGGGGCACGGTGACGTGCTAACCATTGTTGATTCCAATTTCCCTGCCGATTCTGTAGCAGCTACCACAGTACATGGCCAGCTTTTACGGCTTGACGGAGCAGACATTCCGGAAGCTGCACGCGCAATTTTTTCAGTTTTCCCTCTGGACAGTTTTGTTGATGCTCCTTTACAGTACATGGAGGTTGTGGGAGAACCTGAAACAATTCTTGAAGTACATACTGATCTGCATAAGATTGCGCTGGAATACTCAGATCGTGAATGGAAAATGGAATCGGTTGAACGCCATGAATTCTATGCAGAGTCCCGCAACACCTACGCGGTGCTTGCCACATCAGAACGTCGCCCCTACGGCTGTTTCATGATCAAAAAAGGCGTGCTTGGTCCGGACGGAAAAGTTGTTTAGCTGCTCCGGCATGCTTTCCTTGAAAGTTTACTGAACACTGAGAAATGGAGTTAGGACTGACTGATAAAGTAGTGCTGATCACCGGTGGAGCAAAGGGTATCGGAGCCGCCGCACTGAAGGAGTTTTTGGCAGAAGGCTGCCTTGTAGCATTTGTTGATCGTGATAAAACATCCGGACAGGCGCTGGCAAAGTCTTCAGACTCCAGAGTCCGCTTTATAGAGGCAGATCTAACTTCCCCGGAAGCATGCAAAAAGTCAGTGGAGCAGACAGTTTCCTGTTTCGGAGGAATTGATGTGCTGGTTAATAACGCCGGATTCAATGACGGACTGGGCCTTGAAACTCCTCCAGAAGAGTTTATGATTTCGGTGCAAACAAATCTCCTGCATGTTTACGCCATGACACATTATTCCCTGCCCCATCTGCGAAAAAGACCGGGATGCCTGGTTAACCTTGGCTCCAAGGTTTCAGAAACAGGACAGGGACATACTTCAGCTTATGCCGCGGCTAAAGGCGCGATAAGTGCTCTTACTCGTGAATGGGCGGTGGCTTTGGCACCGGAAAATATCAGGGTTAATTGTGTGATGCCTGCTGAATGCCAGACTGATCAGTACGAGGAATTCTTCCAATCACAGCAAAATCCTGAAGCCCTCCGGAAGGCTATCAGCAATCTCGTCCCTCTCTCCCGGAGACTTACCACTCCGGAGGAAATTGCCCAGACCATCGTTTTCCTGGCCTCGGACAAATCCTCGCATACCACCGGACAGCACATTTTTGTGGATGGCGGTTATACTCATTTCGACCGTGCAGTAGGTCATGATCATGATAAATGGCAATGAGTAAGAATTACCTGATTGGGGTGGACGGCGGTACTGAAAGCATCCGTGCGGGAGTGTTTGACATCTCAGGAAATCCTCTGGCATACGCATCAACAAATTATTCCACCAGGTTCCCTGCTCCAGGATGGGCTGAACAGGTTCCACGAGACTGGTGGAAGGCGCTTGCCGGTTCAGTCCGAAAAGCAGTTAAGGAGTCAGGGATAAGTCCGGAACATATTTCAGCGATGACAGTTGACACCACATGCTGCAGTGTTGTGGCCCTCGACAATTTCGGGGAACATCTACGGCCTGCCTTAATCTGGATGGACGTCCGCAGCGCGAACCAAGCGGAGCAGGTAGTTGACACAGGCGATTCAGCCTTGCGTGTAAACAGTAACGGGAAAGGGCCTGTTTCCGCGGAATGGATGATTCCAAAAGCACTTTGGATGAAACAGAACGAACCCCGGATATATGATCAGGCCTCCACTATCTGTGAGTACCAGGATTATCTTAATTTTCAGCTTACAGGCCGACTTGTTTCCAGCATAAACAATGTCTCAACACGCTGGCATTATGATAATACTGATGAAAAAATTAACACGAAAAGCAATGTTCCCTTGTCTTTGCTGGCAAAACTGGAGCTGGCTGATCTTGCAGAAAAATGGCCGGGAGAGGTACTGAGACTGGGTGAAGTAATCGGTGGTCTGACTCCGGCTGCGGCAGAACACCTTGGATTAAATTCAGGTCTTCCAGTGGTTCAGGGAGGGGCCGACGCACAGATTGGTATGATAGGTCTTGGTGTAGTTAAGCCCGGAAGCCTTGCTTTGATCACAGGTTCATCTCATCTGCAACTAGGATTAAGCGAAAAGGCTTTTCATGGTGAAGGTATTTGGGGGACATACGCTGATGCCCTGCTTCCCGGACTTCACACTGTGGAAGGAGGCCAGACTTCTACAGGTTCCGTTATAAACTGGCTCAAGAATCTTTTTGGTGAATCTGATTATACTGCACTCAATCGAGACGCATTGAAACTGCCCCCCGGATCAGAGGGTTTGATAGTTCAGGAACATTTTCAGGGTAACCGTACTCCACATACCGATCCAAGGTCACGCGGCGCGGTTCACGGTCTAAGTCTTAAACATGGCAGAGAACACATTTTCCGTGCGGCAATCGAAGGAGTAGCCTTCGGCAGTGAATTGATTTTTGAATCAATGCGTAATAACGGATTCTACCCGGAAAATGTTGTTATTTCAGGAGGAGCAACACGCTCCGAGCTCTGGTTACAGACACATTCTGACGTTTCAAACCTACCCATAACACTGACCAAAAACCCCGATGCACCTTTGCTTGGATGCGCAATTCTGTCCGCGGTAGGTGCAGGATTCTACCAGGACATTCCTTCAGCAGTCGAAAAAATGGTACAGGTTGAACGTGTAATTGAGCCCAATGCTCAGACTAATGCTGAATACCAGCCATTTTACGAATCGTACAAAACAAGTTACAGCGAATTAAGAAATATCCGTAAAAATCTTGCAGACTGATCAAAGCACCAAAAAAATTTCTGTTAATATTTCTCTTTACACGGAAGTTTTTGCAGCTTTAATCCTAAGTTAAACTTTCTCTCCTCAATTATTAAACAGGTATTACTCATTGCACCCTGTTATCTGTTTGTATAATACCCTCTGATTACACAGAAATTCTGCCACCATTCCGTAGTTATTAAAATAATTTATTAATATTTTTGTTTTTTTATTTGACAATTAAACAAAATATGTTTAGATTTCTCACATTTTGCAACATTTACCTGCTAAAAGCCGCAAGCGCCTGATCCTTGATACTCTTAAAAAGGACGGTGGGATCAGGATCACTGAACTTGCTGAAAAACTGGATAAATCACGAATGACTATCACTCGTGATCTGGATGAACTTGCGAAAAGCGGACTGTTGTTAAGAGTTCACGGAGGAGCAGTCAGTAATACCAGCACCAGTTATGAGCCTCCATATTTTTCACGAAAAGGATTCAGAAATAAGGCAAAGCAGGCAATAGCTCAGCTGGCCAATGATTTTATCACAAAGGGTAATACACTTATACTGGATGTAGGATCAACAACAAGAGAGCTTGCTCTGCTGCTGAAAAAACGTAAGAACCTGACAGTTATAACCCCAAGTCTGGAACATGCAATCGAGCTTTCGGTAAATTCAGCAATAAAAACTATTGTCTCAGGAGGCATTGTCAGAGTTGGCGAAATGTCGCTTGTTGGACCAATTTCTGAGCAGACGATAAAAGGCTTTAATGTTGACCTGGCCTTCATTGGTGCAGGCGGAGTTGACCTTGAGGCAGGACTGACAGAATACAACATGGAAGACGCCCAGGTAAAGAAATGTATTCTCGAAAACTGTAGAAAAACGATTGTACTGGCAGACGCGGCAAAGTTGGGAGCTGTAACACTTACTAAAGTGATTCCATTGGAAAAGATTGACATTTTGATTACTGATTCAAAATCTGATTCCTCATTCGTGCAGAAGATTAAGGAAATGGGTGTTAAGGTATTCATTGCGGATAAAAACAAAAAAGAATTTGCAGAAGAAATGGAGTTTTAATGATTGATCCTGTTATATCTCTCGATAAAAAAACTGTGGTGGCAATGGTCCATGTACCTGCTTTACCGGGCTCCCCGGATTACAATGCAGACGCAGGGATGAGCCGGATTGTGGACGCGGTGGTCGATGACCTGGAAGCGCTTCAGTCAGGCGGAGTGGATGCAGTAATGTTCGGAAACGAGTTTGACCGCCCTTATGTGCTTAAGGCACCCCCAGAAGGATTAGCCGCACTAGCCGCAGTTGTAGGACAGGTAAAATCAATGATAAAGGTGCCATTCGGTGTGAATTACTTGTGGGATCCTGTTGCAACAATTGCACTGGCTGTAGCCACCGAAGCCAGTTTTGCAAGGGAAATATACACAGGACTGTATGCCTCAGATATGGGGCTATGGGCTCCGGATTGTGCTGGCGCGGCAAGAATACGTTCTTCAAATGGTCGCTCAGACCTGCAAATGCTTTTTAACATCAATGCTGAGTTTGCAACTTCACTGGATAACAGACCTTTGGAAATCAAGGCAAAAAGCGCGGTGTTCTCTTCTAAAGCAGATGTGGTTTGTGTTTCAGGCATAATGACTGGAATGAGTGTTGATCAGTCAGAATTGAGGAAAGTAAGGGAAGCAATTCCCGACACTCCCCTGCTTGCAAACACCGGAGTGACCATTGACAGTGTGAATGATTTATTTGCTATGACAGACGGATGCGTGATTGGTTCACATCTGAAACATAACGGTGACACCTGGGATTCAGTTGATCCGGACAGAGTACGAAAATTTATGGACAAAGTAGAATCAATCAGATGATTAAACCGTACAAGACATGAATGATCCTCGTTGGCAGCAACTGGCAGACATACTGGTCAATTACTCAACTGAGACTGTTCCCGGTGACCGTGTTTTGATCACAATGATGGAAACTGACACCTGGCCGTTAGCAAGGGCAGTTCATGCAGAGGCTGTCAGAGTCGGCGCGCATCCGCATATTGAATTTCAGTCCACTTTGCTGCAGCGTGACCTGATGAAGGAGGGAGACCCAGGTCATTTCGACAACGCACATGAACTGCAGGAAAAAGGGATGTGCTGGGCAGATGTTTATATAGGACTGCGAGGAGCAAGCAATCCCCATGAACTGCATGGAATTGAAGCTGATCGGATTACTGCTTTTCGCAAGTCGCTGGGAAAAGTTTCTGCTTTAAGAACAGAACTGACCCGCTGGGTGCTGGTTCGAGTGCCAAATGCCGCGTTCGCCCAGCAGGCCGGCATGAGTACTGATGAGATGATGGAGTTCTTCTTCAATGCCACACTCCTTGACTGGAAGGAAGAAGGTGCTCGTTATATGGAAATACAAAAGGTGCTGCAATCATCGGAAAGAGTAAGAATAAAAAGCGAGGACACCGATTTGAGTTTAACTACAAATGGACGCAAGTACCTTATTGACGACGGTCATATAAACATGCCGGGAGGTGAAATTTACACTGCCCCCATTGACGACAGCGCTGAAGGTCATATTTCCTTTGAATTTCCCGCAGTCTTCGCCGGACAGTTTGTAGAGGGAATCCGTCTGCGTTTTTCTGGAGGAGAAGTTGTGGAAGCACACGCAGATAAGAATCAGGATCTGCTGCATAAACTGATTGAGATGGATGAAGGCGCGAAGCGCATTGGTGAATTCGGGGTAGGCACCAATTACGGAATCAGCCGTTACTGCTATGATCTGCTGTTTGATGAGAAAATCGGGGGGACAGCTCATATCGCACTTGGAAGAGCATATCCTGAATGCGGTGGTGTGAATCAATCCGCCTTCCATTGGGATCTGATCAAAGATTTAAGACACCAGGGTGTACTTTATCTGGATGGTGAAAAGATGATTGAAAAAGGTAAATTTTTGATTTAATGTATTTTTGTGAGTGCAAAGTAAAATTATTCAGCAAGTCTTGTACTGCCGGTTTGGCAGTTTATTCCCAATCGCCTGGCGGTTGGATTTACGTTTCTGTGAAATTCGCAGGAACATTGTTGAGCACTTATTTGACGCCACCTATGATTTCATGTCATAAGCGCAGTCGTATATTGATGTGCTCGTAAATATAAACAATGGAGAAGCTTATGTCCAAAAAAGTAAAAATGAACCGTCGTCAATTTGTTAAGAAGGCCTCAACGACGGTTGCCGGCGCGAGCGTAATTGCCGCCGGTTCCGGCACAGGAATCAGCATGTTCAGTAACAGTGCCTCTGCCGCAGGCAATGTCAGGCGTGATATCCTGAAAATTCCGGGAGTTGGTAAGGGTTCGCCTACGGATTCAGACTGGCAGAAAGTCGGCGCAATGTGCCTTGAGCCTACAAAGGCACGCGTCTCAAAAGGAGAATTCAATGGAGTTGAATTAACTTTCATGGGATTGAATAACCAGAATCTCCACAACTTCCTGTTCCGGGGTTTCCTCAAGCCCTGGGAGAAGTACACTGGAGCAAAAATTAAATGGATTGACCTTGCACAGGCTGATTATAATGCCCGCCTCCAGCAATCCATCGCCACTGGTACAGTGGATTTTGACATTCTGGAAATGGGTGCGCCATTTGAAGGTGATGTCTGCGGCAAGGGCCTGGCTTCCGAAATGCCTGACTGGGTTAAGGATCAAATTGACATGGATGATTATGTTGGTTACCTGAAAGCCCCGGTCGGTACATGGAACGGTAAGACCTACCGAATTTCAATTGATGGTGACTGTCACAATTTCAATTATCGTGCAGACTATTTCAAGGACTCAGGGTTAGCAGCTGCATGGAAGTCGGAAGGACACAAAGGTGAATGGGGTGTGCCGAAAACATGGCAGCAGGTGCAGGAAGTAAGTAAGTTCCTCAAAGGCAAGAAGGATCCGACCTTTGGCGGAGATGCTTACGGGTATCTAGATCCATGCAAAGGCTGGGGTGGATTCGGTTTTTATTTTCTGGCCAGCCGCGCCACCGCCTACGCCAAGCATCCGGATGATCCAGCCTGGCTGTTTGACGCTGACACGATGAAACCAAGAGTTAATAATCCGGCCTGGGTACGTGCTATTCAGGATGTGATTGATGTGCTGCCGTCTCAACCCGCAAACCAGTTGAATGCTGATCCGGGAACTACTGCGTTTCAGCAGTTCCTGGCCGGAACAGGCTCAATGCTTTCATGGTGGGGAGACGTAGGTTCCATGGCAAAAACCAGCGACGGTTCAGTTGTAGGTGATGTCGTAGGCTTCGATATCCTGCCTGGCTCAGACGATGTCTATAATTCAAAAACCGGCAGGTGGGATACATTGTCAAGTGGTCCGAATTACGCGCCGAACATGGCTTACATCGGCTGGGGCGTGTATGTAATGGCTCGGGTGGACGGCAATTCCAAAAAGCGTAAAGCTGCCTGGAGCGCTGCTGCTCATATCGGAGGCAAAGACATCTCCCTCTGGGCTTCAGCTTATCCGTCCGGATTCCAGCCTTATCGCAACAGCCACTTCAATATTAATGAATGGGTTGCTGCCGGATACGACAGGGCATTTATCAAGTCCTACCTGGAATCTGAAGCAAATTCCTATAATCATCCAAACGCTGCAATTGAACCTCGAATCCCGGGGATTTTTCAATATTACAGTGTTGCTGAGGATGAGTTGTCAAAAATCTTTGCCGGTAAGCATGATGCCCAGTCCGGAGCCGATAACATCGCGGCTGCCTGGGAGAAACTTACTGATCAAATTGGCAGGAAAAAACAGCTTCAACTGTACCGAGCCTCACTTGGCTTGTCATAAGAAGTTAAAGCTGGCAAAAAGTTTGACTGGCGGAATGAATCAAAAACCGCCAGTCTTACTCTATCCGTTTTGATTCACATGGATTAAACAGCTCAACCAAATCCGCTGAATCAGCTTATTCAATTTTCTTCCAAGTATTAATTGTAGATGCCATTTAATTACGTCGGCACGGATCACATTCCTGTTCAACGCAAGGTGCTTGGACGGTCGATTATCCTCATCACAAGTGTTTTATTAGCAGCATTGTTCCTGATCCAGCTTTTATACAAGTCAGACAGCATCACTTTCGGCTTCGAGAATTGGAGACCAATTCTATACATGTATCTGCTTTGGTCAGCAGCCCTTTGCTGGGGAGTACTTCTCATAAAAGGTGAAAGAGGCCAGCGTGTGCTTTTTGTGCTGCCCGCATTTCTGTTCACCATTGCAATGGTGATTTTTCCACTGATATTCAGTGTTTACATTTCACTACACGACTGGAACCTAAGTGCGTTTGAGGGTCAGAAGTTCAGTGGACTGGACAATTTCAGGGCACTGTTGGGTGATGCGTATTACTGGAATTCTTTGCTGAATATGGTTTATTACCTGCTGGCAATAGTGGTTGAATATGCCATTGCATTCGGTCTGGCACTGCTGCTGAATGCCCAGATTGTCGCAAGGAAATTTTTTCGAGTGGTGTTCCTGCTGCCGCTGATGCTTAGTCCTGTAGCAGTCAGCTGGATGATCGGTAAGTCACTGATGGAATACCGCTTCGGACCAGCCGCCGCACTTGCACGTCAACTCGGCTGGGAAACACCCGCGTTTTTTTCTTCCACTGAAATCGCAAGAATAAGCCTGATGATCCTGGATGCGTGGACCTTCATACCTTTTATGATGATCATGCTGCTGGCAGGACTTCAGGCACTTTCAAAGGAAGTAAATGAAGCAGCAAAAATTGACGGAGCAACAGGCTGGCAGCATTTCTGGAAAATCACCTTCCCGCTTATGCTGCCCGTCAGCATAACGACAACAGTAATCCGGATTATTTTTAAATTAAAACTGGCAGACATCGTGATCAATGTTACTTCCGGAGGTCCAGGAGGAACTACGGATACCGTCACCAGTTTCATTTTCCGGGAATACAGGGACCGTTCTAATGTGGGATACGGAACAATGATGGCCGTTGTTTACCTGATTATAATTATTATCCTGATGACACTCCTGCTGAAACAGCTTAACCGCTGGATGCAGAAGGTGACATGAGTATTCTCTCATGCCTGTTATAGCTGATTAATCTGTTGTTATGAATAAAACCTGTTTAAGTTATGAGAAGCCGTGAATGAATCATTTCGGGGAGTGAATATTATTATTTATCGTGTACTGATTTACGGGGGATTGCTGTTCTGGGCATTCATCTGCCTGTTCCCTATATTCTGGACAGTCACCACAACATTTAAAACCGCGGTCAATGTTACGCAGGGTCACTTGATTCCATGGATTGATTTCATTCCAAAATGGATAGGTTTGCGCTCGCTTGGTTTATCTCCGGAAACAATCTTTGAAATTTCAACAGTACGGGATGAATTCCTGAAAAGATTTGTGAACAGCGCAATCACCTCCGTCAGCGCCTCAACACTTGCAGTAATCCTGGGATCACTTGCGGCCTATGGCCTGAGCCGCTTTGAATATAAGCTTGGTTTTGTAAAAAATTCTGACATCTCATTCTTCTTTCTTTCCCAGATGATCCTTCCTCCGGTGGTACTGGCTCTGCCTTTTCTGGTGCTTTACAGAGAGTTGGCACTGCTGGATACAACAACAGGCTTGATCATGCTGTATGCCCTGATGGTCCTGCCGATCGTTATCTGGATCATGCGGGATCAATTCAGTACAATCCCCCTTGAACTGGAAGAGGCAGGACTTGTGGATGGACTCAGCGCCTGGGGAGTGTTCCTTCGCATAGTGCTGCCGATTTCATTTCCGGGGATAGTTGCGGCGTTTATACTCTGCCTTGTATTGAGCTGGAACGAATATTTTTTCGCGGCGCTGCTGACAAGCGCAGACGCAAAAACACTTCCCGTGATGGTTGCCAGCCAGACCGGATCACAGGGAATAAACTGGTGGTCGATGGCGGCTCTTTCCACAGCAGCAATTGCACCGCTGGTGATAATTGGAATTATCCTTGAGAGTTATATTGTCAAAGGACTTTCCACTGGAGCAGTAAAGTGAATTGAAAAAATAAATTCATTTTTCTGCTAACAGCATAATTTTACTGACACAATTCAGCCAAGGAATAGTAAGTATTCTTATAATTATAACAATTTACTCAAATGAAAGAATCACATGACAGGGCGACTTAAAAATAAAAAAACTCTAATCACTGCAGCTGGGCAGGGAATCGGCAGATCAACTGCTTTTGCGTTTGCAACTGAAGGCGCAGAGGTGCTGGCAACAGACATTAATCCTGAGACACTGAATTCCCTCAGTCAGGAAAATCCGAGTATAGAAACACGTTTGCTGGATGTAACGAAACCGGAGGAAATTAAACAGGTTGCGGAGGGATTAGGCGCAATCGATGTGCTGTTCAACTGCGCGGGATTTGTGCATCACGGAACGGTTCTGGACTGCGAAGAAAGCGACTGGGAATTCAGCTTCGATCTAAACATTCGTTCAATGTACCGCATGATTCGCGCATTCTTGCCAGCCATGCTGAAAGCCGGACGCGGAAACATCATCAACATGTCTTCAGTAGCTTCAAGCGTAATGGGAGTGCCTAACCGCTTTGTTTATGGAACAAGCAAGGCCGCGGTGGTCGGCCTGACAAAATCTGTGGCAAAAGATTTCATCACGCAGGGCATACGCTGCAATGCCATCTGTCCCGGAACAGTTGAATCGCCTTCACTGCAGGAACGCATCAAAGCACAGGGAGGAGACCCTGAAAAAGTCCGGGCGGCATTCATTGCACGCCAGCCAATCGGCCGTATCGGCACACCAGAAGAAATAGCATCCCTTGCCGTTTACCTTGCCTCAGATGAATCCGCCTACACGACCGGTGCAGCCTTAAGCATTGATGGTGGAATGTCAGGATAGATTCCCAGAGTATTCAGAATTGTATCTGAATAAAATCACAAGACTTGGATCATTATAAAGTTATCACTACCGGAGCTTTTTGTTTACGGTTTTTAGCGTGCCGGGACGAACTAAATTTACTGCTGAATTATATTTTTCCATGCACTTCCCTCCGGGAACTCATATTTTTGCAGACTGGCATCCTTCATGGTAATACTGTATCCGGATTCCTGCGGCGGCATGTAGCATCCGTTTTTAATTGTGACAGGATGCTCAAAATGCTCATGAAGATGATCAACATACTCAAGAATGCGGTTATCAAGGCTGGCTGAAACACAGATATAATCAAAAATTGAGATGTGCTGCACATACTCACACAGCCCCACGCCGCCAGCATGAGGGCAAACGGGAATATTGAATTTTGCTGCCATAAGTAAAACCGACAAAACCTCATTCACACCGCCAAGCCTGCAGCTGTCCAGCTGACAGTATTGCAGGGCATTGGCTTGAAAGAATTGCTTGAAAATAACACGGTTCTGGCAGTGTTCACCTGTGGCCACTCCAATCGGAAATATTTTTTCAGAAATTTTCTGGTGTCCAAGAACATCATCAGGACTTGTAGGCTCCTCTATCCACAAAGGATCAAATTGAGCAAGTGATTTCATATTTTCAATTGCCTCGTCAACATCCCAGTTTTGATTTGCGTCAAACATAAGTTTGCGTTCAGTTCCTATTGCCTGCCGCATAATCGATGCACGCCTGATATCATCATCAATGCTGCTTCCCACTTTCATCTTAAAATGTGTCCAGCCCTTTTCAACAGCTTCTTTACATAATGCTTCTATCTTCTGATCGGAATATCCCAGCCAGCCTGCGGAAGTTGTATAGGCAGGAAAACCATTCGAAAGCATTTCAGATTCACGTTTGGCTCTTGTTGAAAAATTTTCCTCAAGCATCTTCAATGCATCCTCAGGTGTCAGCGCATCAGTGATATAACGAAAATCAATGGACCTGACCAGTTCCACCGGGGACATATCAACCAGCAGTTTCCAAAGCGGCTTGCCTTCAACCTTGGCATATAAATCCCAGACCGCGTTCACAACAGCCGCAGTCGCGAGGTGAATCACCCCTTTTTCCGGGCCTACCCATCGGAGCTGGCTGTCACTGACAATTTCTCGCCAGAACTGACCAAGGTTCCTGGTAATCTCGGTAAGGTCTCTGTTGATCAGCATATACTTCATAGCATGTACTGCCGCCACACACAGTTCGTTTCCTCTGCCTATAGTGAAAGTTAAACCATTTCCACAATACGAAGAATTAGTTTTAAGCGAAACGTAGGTCGCAGAATAGTCCGGATCAGGATTCATTGCATCTGAACCGTCCAATTCGCTGGAAGTCGGAAACCGTATATCTCTTACAATTACATCAACAATTGTTAACATTTATTTCTCCTTCAAAATAGTCAGACTGAACATTGAATAGCTAAATAAACACTATTTCAAGACTAATCAATGAATGATTCATCAGCTTAATAAAATTATGTAAATGCAGCTTTCGATTACTCAACTCCTTGCTAAAACTGACTTATGGTTGTATAACAAAGGTGCATCTTGCTTCTTAAATCTAAAAGTTTTTAATCGTTGTGGTGTTCAACTTAATTAGTACTAAACATACCCTCAGGCAGTTGCTTGTATCAACAATATGCATGTGGATTCTCTGTGCCCAAAGTAAACCGGTTTGGTCCCAGGAAGCTAAACCCAAGGCTGTTGTTATGAGAATGTTCTCTGCTTCCACACCAGTACTTTCGGAACAAATCTTGCTTCAAAAATTGCGCGGGGAACTGGCGTTGAATTATGATTTAAGCGAACAAAAAGCATTTGAACAATCACTGAGAAAACTAACAGATGCAACAGGAGATCTTAACTGCAGACAGCTCAAATGCATGCTGGAAGTACATCAGAGTTTTCCAGACACAAGCCTGTTTATGTTAACAGTACGTCCGAATGATGATCGCCTTTCGCTTGCAATGATTGGTGAAAACCGTAAGTGGCGTGTGAAACATGTAGTGTGCACCCGCTGCGGTTACACTCATGAAGAAATGATAACAAACCTGGCGCTGAGCATGGGAGGCTACGCAACCCCCCCAATGTCAATCGCTAGCTCACAGTATGAGGAAATAAAAAAACCGGTATCTTCTTCAAAACTTTCGAATTATGTTTTTCGCCCAAAACCGCACCAGAAAACTAAAACCATTTTCCTTGATAAGGCAGAACGTGAGGTCAGGAAAGTCATAAATCCATTGGAGGAGTTCAAATTAAAACTTGCGGAAAAGCAGTACAACCAGTTGATCGGCAGCAAAATCAAGAAAGATTTGATGTTCTTTCGGCATAATAACCGCAGTCAGTCCAGAAAGAATTTAAAGGCGCGTCTCAGGCTGCAGATTGATCAATCCGGCAGGGTGATTGACCGACGGCTTTTAAAAACCAGCGGATCCAACATTTTCGATAAAATTGTGCTGGACACAGTTGATCTGTTGAAACTTCCTCCGCCGATGGAGCTGTTGATTCGCGAACCGCCGTATGTGGTAACAATTCTTATTCAGCCCTGACACTGTGAAATGAAAATTATTTCCGTAGAAGAAAATTTTTCTCAACCGTTAAATCCGGAAACAGGCGCACTTGAAGTTTCAACTCCTGTTGTCGCTCCGGCCAAGGCACTGGAGCTGGTTTTTGGTGAATACTCGCCCAACACCCAAAGAGCATACGCCAGGGCTTTCCGGGATTTGCAGGAATGGGCAGGTATCCGGGAACTGCGTGAAATGGAGAGTTTCGATCCTTTGCGCATGCTGGAATACAAAAATTTTCTCAAATCCTCCGGGAAAAAACCTGCGACTATTAATCAGATCATGAGTGCCTTGAGGAAAGTCTGCAAAGTACTCACAGAGTTTGGCTACCTCAAACAGAATCCTTTCAAGGCTTCAATTATACGTGCGGAAAAAATTGACTCGTCTGCAGGTAAGGGCGCGCTGCAGGTTTCGCAGTTGAACGCCATGATTGAAGCCAATGAGACGTTGGAATACGATGGACGTGTTGCTCCGCTGCTGAGATTCCGTAATGGACTGGTGCTGAAATTTCTTTACCTGACTGCGGCAAGACGAGGGGAAGCCGCAGATCTGCGTTGGGATGACATTGTGCAGGACGGTTCGTTTTATGTGGCTGTTCTAAGACACACCAAAAGCGGAAAGGAACAGCGGATCAAGCTGAGAATGGAACTGCTTGAGGAACTTGAGGAATGGAAGAGATTGCTGCAACAAAATAATATAAAGACTCCCTATGTTTTCCCATCACTCGGTTTTAGAACACTCGGCAGGCAAATGTGCGGCAAGGGAATAAACGATATAGTTGTACGTCTCGGCAAAGCAATCGGCCTGAATATCTCCGCACACTATCTGAGGCACACTGCCATCACGCTGGCGCTGGAACTGGGAGAGCCGCTGCAGAAAGTGCAGTCTTACGCCCGCCATGCCTCCGCCAACACAACTATCCGCTACTTCCATGACCGGCAGCTGCTGGAAAAAAATCCTACCGACACTCTGCCCTTGATTTAACAGATCTCTGAAAAACATTGCCGCTAAATCTGCAAATGCCTCTCCCTGCCATATTTGTAACCTCCGTTCACTCTAATTCATTGTTCATAACCATAACCTGGTATCTATGATTCAAGTATTTAATAACTTGCTTGCATTCAACTCTTAACTGTAGCCACTCATACTTTTGCAGCCAATTCCAGATAAGCATCTCTGGACATTCCAATTACCTTCATATTATTTTTGATTATGAAAACGGGGACCTCTTTATATTTGGGTATTACGACGGGCCTGATTGCACCCTTAAAATGAAAGACTAAATGATCTCCCTTTGTATGACTATAAACGCATCCTGCAGCTTCAAAAATTTTTGTTAACTTTTGGTAAGATAATGACCTTATCTTATCCATCAGTTATATTGCGATTTCCAGAGTATCAAATGCTACCAACTTTCTGTCAGTAATCCAAACATTCTTCTTGTTTTCAAGCAATCCTGCATCAGTTAAATATTTTTGAAAAGTCCCCTGCTTCTGCATTTCCCCCATGTTGATTCCAATTGCTTCAATCAGGTTTTCTTTGGCTTTTTTCAAGTTTTCTCCACAAGAAGCCATATCTAATTCAGGACAGTAGGAAACATACATATTTCCTTCTTTCCATATTTCCTCAGTAAGTTGAATTTGCATTTTTTTACTCCAACAAATAATTTGATAATCTTTAATTATTAGCCCAGATTAATACGATCGGTAACAACAAACAAGCTTTGTTGAAAAATCAGTAAAAGCCTCTCCCTGCCATATTTGTAACCTCCGTTCATTCCAATTCAATTTTAATTCTTTGTTGGATTTGTCCCCGTGGCTTGCCAAATTTGTCATGCCCGCGGAAGCGGGTATCCATAAATACGGACTGTTACAGGGGGCTGGATTCATCGTGCATGGATTCCCGATCAAGTCCGGAATGACAACTGCCCAATACCCTGCTGCTCTGCAGCGGGGTAGTTCATTTATGAAAAATAGCTGGTGTTAAGTCTCTTACTTTGAAAAGTTTCAGTCAACTGAAATTACATGAAATATTTTGAAATTGTATGAAATTTTCGTAAATTTTCGTAAATTTATACCAAATCATTGCAGTAGCATTAAGATAAAGTTATTAAAGTGCTGTTGATTAATGCATGACCTGTGTGGAATGGAAAACTATATGTATTTAATAAAGTGACCATATTATAGGACCATTTTTTCCATTTCCAATTGAAACACAATACTTCAGCATCTCAGTTGCTGCCTTTACACGACTCTGGTTATACAAGACTATGTGAACATCTATCT